>Ga0193696_1000087_pt1 | contig 41524 bp, 33 predicted proteins | sample L3m1metaG_FD_145074 | JGI IMG/M metagenome (GOLD analysis project Ga0193696, IMG submission 145074) | Soil microbial communities from a riparian zone of the East river system, Colorado, United States - L3m1 | ecosystem: Environmental > Terrestrial > Soil > Riparian zone | place: USA: East River... | reverse complement strand
GACGTCCTCGGCAAGATCATGGAGCTCGCCCCGCGCGCCGCGCTCTACGCGAACCCGCTGCACCCGTACACGAAGGCGCTGCTATCCGCGGTCCCGATCCCCGACCCGAAGGTGAAGAAGTCGCGCATCATCCTCAAAGGCGACATCCCCACCCCGCTCAATCCCCCGACCGGTTGCGTTTTCCACACGCGTTGCCCCATCGCACAGTTCCCGATCTGCAAGGACGTCGTGCCGCCGCTGATCGAGCATCAGCCGGGACAGTTCGCGGCGTGCCACTTTGCGGGGCAGGCGGTACCGGGGGAGTCGGCGAAGCGCTGACGTTGTGGTGGATGCGATGCCTGGATTACGACAGGCCGCTCCACATCGCGTCGCGGACGACGCGTCGTGAGCGCGCCTGATCCCAGCTTACCCGGCTTCGCTTCGCGCTGGTATTGTCGCGCACGATTTTCTCCGCTTCCTTGAGGCGGATACGCAAACGGTCGTTTTTCTCGCGTTGCCACATCGTGCGGATGCGCATCCACGCGGGCTTTCCCTGCATCATCGAAAGAAGGCCTACCGCCTCATCTCGCACGCGCGCGGTAAGAGCGCTGTCCCAGACGCGTGCGATCAATCGGATCGGTGAGTCGTCCGAGTCGGTGAGGTTGCAGCAGAGTTGAAGGGCGAATAACTGATACTCCTCGCTATCCGAGTGCATGAGCTCTTCGAACAGCTCCTCTGTCGCGAGGTCCGTCATCTTCTCCGGCATCGCGCTGCGCAATCCGTGAATGCAGATCAAGCGGTCGAAGAGCGGCAGGGCCGTCCCCATGTCGGCGCAACGGCGCAGAAGCTCCGTATCGCGACCTGGCTGCTCCGCATACTCGAACAGCGCGTACCGCCATCCGTCCGCCGCGACGGAGGAGTGGATCTTCATTAGAAGGTCGAACGTGATGAGCTCTGGTACCTTTGCCAGCGCGCCGGCGAAGGCGACCTTCAGCAGCGGCTTTCCGTCGGCCGATGCGATGTATTCCTCAAAGAACGCTGCATTCGTCTGTAGAAACTCGGTCGTTTTCGTCAGGCGGATCACTTCCGCGAGAAGGACGATGGCGTCGGCGTGTTCGGCGGCGTCGACGACCGATTTCATCGTCAGTTTCCGGTTCTCGAAGATTTCGACCGCGAATGTGGCGATCTCCTCCGTTACCGGGATCCGCTTCTCTCCGCCCGCGGCGACGATGTGATCGTGGAATACGCCTTCCATGCGCTCATCGAGATGCTGGCGCAGAGTTTCGTCGGAGCGGAACTTCGGCAGCCTGCCTGCCTTCGCTTGCATGACCCGGACGTACGTCTCGTCGCCACGTAGGCGGTCGTTGAGAGTTCGCCAAACCGAGTGGTAAAGGGAGCCTCCAAAGATGAAGGGCATGGCGTCCCAGTCGAGCGTGACCTCGTGGATCGGGCGCGGACGGTAATTCGGCGTAACGATGCCCAGTGACCGCAATACATCTGCATCTCTCTTCGGCACATCCACCTCTGTCGCGATGCTTTTCCTGGTGAGCAGCAGGCCGACAATCCGCCGAGCGACGAAGAACTCCAAAAATGACTTGTGCGCAAAGCGGAACGTGCTGGAGCCGCCGGAGCGCACGAGAAAGTAGCAAGTCTGGATGTCATTTCTGAAGCGGTCGAGTTGCGCTTCGGAGTCGGCGAGGTCTTGCAGCGACCGCACGAGAGTCTCCTGCAGTCTCTCGTAGCTGAGCTCTTCAAGACGCGTCAGGTACATCATCAGCGCTAGGACGTCGCAGAACTCGGTGCGCACCTCCAATGGCAGCGTCACTCTCCAGTCGTCGCGCGCCGTCCAGTTGTTCGTGTATTTCTCGTAGAGCGACGCGGAGTTGATGCGGTCGCCGGCTTCGGCAAGTTGCGGCAGTGTCGTCAGGATCATGTCGAGGAGCACCGGCCGTGTGCTGAGATCGGACAGATCGTGGATCGATTTGATCTTCCGCACCATGGCGTCGGCTTCGCGGCCGAAGCGACGCACGACGAATTCGTGGATCTGCGTGTCGCTCAGCGGCTCGAGGGTGAGGATGCGTCCGTGTCGTTCGAGAGGGACGTCGAGCGTGCCGTCCTCAACGCGAATGGAGATAGAGAATCGCTTCAGCAGCGCGATCAGATCGGCGTGGCTCTGGAAGACGTTCGACCGGCAGGTCACGACGATCTTCACGTTCAACGCGGCCAGAATGTAGATCTGCTGGAAGCAGGCTACGAGCGTCTGGAAGTCGGCGCGGTCGGCCATCTCGTCGAACCCGTCGAGGATCAGCGCGACGCGACCGCCCGAGGCAAATTGCTCGAATGCCGTGAACGACGGTAGCCGCACGCCATAGTGATTGAGCAGCGCATCGGTGACGATCTGCTTCATGCTCGGCACGCCTGTGCGGTACTCGCGGAGGTTGATCAGGATCGGAATGGGGTCGGAACCGGGCACGCCACGGGCGCGCTCGCGCAGCATCACGTAGATCAGCTGCCGACAAAATGAGGTTTTGCCGGCGCCGAACTCGCCCAGCAAGAAGAGGATGTTGTCCTTCGCCGAGGTGAGCCATCCGCGCAACGCGATGGTGAGCGACTGCAGCAGCTCGCCGCTTTCGGAGCGAGCTGCAAGCTCGACGTAGTTCACCGCCAGACGGGCCTCTCGGAACATCCCTTCATTGTGTTCGTAGTTGTACACATACCAGTCGACATATGGTTGAAAATCGATCAGCTCGCGCTCGAGCTGCAGCGCCGTGCGGAGCACGACGCTGGGATTGGCATCGGCGAATGTCTTCGCGTCGGCGGTGAAACCGTTGCGGGAGACGTAAAGGAGACGGTAAATGAAAGGCTCTCCTGTCAACGCGAAGAGTACGGACGCCTTTTCCTTCACGATGTCGACGCCGACTGACGTCTTGTGATCGCCACATTCGACGAGGAGCTTCACGTTGCTGAGCGAGTCGGTCGTCGACGCCATGAGGTCGATCTGCGTCCCTTTCACGTGGACATTTCGCTCGACGTGGTAGCCCTTGAGACGGAGCAGATGCTCCACTTCACGCTCGAAGTCCACTCCCGGTGGTGCAGTAGACGTCTTCTTCGCTTTCGGCATCGAAGCAGTCTACATAACGACGGTACATGGGGGTGGGGGATTTAATTCGCGCGCTCACAGCTTCGGCGGAATACTCTGCGCGAGCCTGAACGGGTCACATCCGTCGTATTGTTCTGATGCCGTTCCCAATCTCAACGCGTAAGCGTCTGAAGTATCGCGACATAAACGCGCGCAGTTTGGCGGAACGGCTTTCTCACATCGAACCGCCAACCCGCTGCACCCGCACACGACGGCGCTGCTTTCCGCGTCCCGATCCCCCGACCCGAAGGTGAAGAAGTCGCGCATCATCCTCAAGGGCGACATCCCACGCCGCTCAATCCCCCGAGCGGCTGCGTGTTCCACACGCGTTGTCCCATCGCACAGTTCCCGATCTGCAAGGACGTAGTGCCGTCGTTGATCGAGCATCAGCCGAGGCATTTCGCGGCGTGCCACTTCGCGGTGCCGGGGGAAGCGGCGAAGCGCTGATCAGAGCACCAAAGGCTCGAATGTTGGTGATGGCGTTTCACCGCCGAATTCTTCCTCGAATAACGGCAGCTCGCCGGAAAGCAGGCCCGCGATGATCGCTGCTGTCGAGGATTCTAGTTTCCGGAACTCGGGGTCGCGGCTCGGGTAGTAGATCGTCGGCCAATCCTCGGGCGCTCCGTCAATCAACCAGAAGAACCGGCCGCCGTTGTCGGTGACAGCCCAGGGAAAAATACCTCGAGCCTCCGGCCAGATCGGGTGGGGATAGGGATGCCGGTCTCTGATGAAGCGTTCGGCGGAGAGGATATCGGACCCGGACGTTTCGCTTCGCGAAGCCTGCCGAAGAAGATTCAAATTCTCATTACGACTGAACGGATTCAAGAGGTACCAGAACTCCTGCCACTGACCATCTCCGTGGGTATTGATCAGCAGCTTGTAGTCGCCGGGAAGGAACAACCCGAAGTTGGCGTCGATCGCTGAAAAATCCTCCGCCGTTCTCGTCCCCCTAGGCGAACCCCGATGGTAGGGGAATCGCTTCCACCGCACTCTCCTGATTGAAGGAGAGCTCCATGAAAATGCGCGCGTCGTTCCTGTTCGTGGTCTGTCTGACCGCGGCCGTGGCATTCGGGCAGACATTCCTTCCGCAGAACTGGACGCCGGAACGCCGCCAGCAGGTGTACACGACGGCGCAGGGCTCGAAGCTCATTCCATTTCCGTGGGCGCTGGCGCTCGAGCGCGCGGACGATCAGACGCTCTTCTTCGCGGACAACGGTCTCCGCTTCGGCTTTCTGCCGAACGGTAGTGCGACCGGCCTGCCGATCGGTCTCGTCGAGGACAAGAACCTCGACGGCTCCAGCCACCTCGGCGTGACCTGCGCCGCCTGTCACACGCGCAACGTGCACTTCAATGGAACGACGTATCGCATCGACGGCGGCGGAGGCGATGCAGACCTTTACCAGTTCCTGGCGGAGATGAGCCGCGCCACGACCGCCACCGCGCGGAGCATCGACGGCGAGAAATGCGATCGCTTCGCGAAACGGGTGCTCGGCCCGAATGCCGGCAGCAGCGCGCGCAGGAAGCTCTTCAAAGAACTGAAGACGTTCGCCGCGGGATACCCGGCGCATTTCTCTTCGACACGTCGAAGGATGGAAATCGCAACTCCGGTCACGAGCGCGGCACCGCGCTCAGTGACGACGACCGCGCGGCACTTCTCGAATATCTGAAGTCGCTGTGAGGGACGTTACGTGTTTTCAGGGATAGTAGAAAAGCGCCGAGCCCACCCCTAATGCCGGGACGCTCTTATCCGCGTAATAGGCGCAGACGGAATTGACGACGCCGATCACGATGGACGCCGGCGCGGTGAATGTTGCCTTGGTCGGATCGGTCGCCGACGGCACGAGGCTGCCGCCGTCGCCGGGGCCGGGGAAGATGGCCCAGGAGAAGTTCGTGTACCCCGATTGCGCGACGGCCGAGATCTCGATCGTCTGGCCCGGCGACAATGCCTTGACCTGCCAGCCGAGCGTGCCGTCGCCCCACGTGAGTGTGATCGTGTCGGTGGTGGCGACGACGGTGATGGCGGTCGTTCCGATCTGCGTGGGGTCGGCGGCCGAGGTGGCGCTAACTGTCGCGGTCGTGGCGGACTGCAGCGGTTGATAATTCCAGACGCCGAGGGAAACGCGCGACAGGTTTCCGACATCACCGATTCCGAGCGTGCACGTCGCCTCGACGAGCGCACCACTAGCGTCGGTGATCGTAATGTCGAGCGTGTGCGTTCCCGCCAGGAGTGCCGAGGCGGGACTGACCGTGATGGCCGATGTCTGTACCGAGGGAAGGACCGTCACCGGAACGGATGTCGTTCGATTCTGCCGGTCTCTCGCGCTGATCGTGTCGATGTGCGTAACGCCGAAACTAATCGGGGCGGTATAGAGGCCGCTGCCGGCCTCGATGTGCCCGCCGGTATGGCATTCCCAGAGGACGTCGCTCTCAGACGCGGTGAACTGCTGGTGAGCTCCCGCCGCCACGATTGCCGCCGCTGGACTGACCGTGACCATCGCTTTGAGGTTGCCGGACAGCACCAGATCGCCGGGAAATGTGAAGCTGGTCAGCGAGAGAACGTTCTGCTCCGGGAAGAGGAGATTCTGGAGCGCGAAGGTGTTGACGCTCGCGATGCTCACGCCGGGGAAAAACGACGGATTGAAAAGCTGTTCGTTTGGCCCTGTCTCCGTCAATTGGTAAAGCTGAACCGGAGGCTGGAAGAGCGGCAACAGGCTGCCCGGCGGCGGCGGGACCCCCTCGGAACCAAATCCGAAGGTGGAAGTCCCCTGTCCCGCAAACGCCACGATGCCGGTCACCGGATCCATCGAGGGAGTCAGGACGTTCGCATACGTGAACAGCATCGTGTTGTCGGGAGAATAGAAACCGCTGGAGAGGGGGAAGGTGCAGTACCAGCCCTGGCTCCAGCTGGCGTTCCAGTTGATGTGGAGCGTGCCGTCGCCCGCGACGACGACGATGAAGCTGGCGCCCGAGTCCGCGAGCGGTACCTGACAGTTTGCGGGGAAGGCGGGCTCGGAAGGATCGGCCGTAAACATCGACGGCCCGAAGCTCGTATCCACACTCAGTAACTTCCCGAAGTTTGCGACGCCGGTGGCAACGATCGACCATTGACTGGCGACGTTCTGCTGGGCGTTGAATTGGATCGGAACGCTCGGGGGCAGGTCGGCGATATTGAAGAAGCCAGGCTCGATCGCGCCCGGCAGCACGGAGCTGAACATGGCGTTCGCGCCGATGATCAGCCCCGCGGTCGACCCGGCGGGCAATGGGTATTGCGGCAGTGGCGGCGCGGTTCCGGGCTGGCCGCTGGTCGTGATCATCAGCATCAAAGCGCTGCGGGCTCCGTCGCTGCTGTTCTGGATCCCGAATTCGAACGATGTTGGCTGGAGTCCCGGTCCGCTGTTCGCATCGAGGATCGTGCCGAGCGTGTACGTCATCGGCTGCGACTGGATGCCGCTCACGATCGCCGCCATCGGCGTCGCTCCCATCGGCGGCGCCTGCGAGCCGTTGAACGTTGCGACGACCTGTCCGAGGGTATCGATGCCGCCGTCCACCGCTTGCAGCTGCACCGTGCACTGCACGGGAACGCCGTCGAGGGGCGGCCAGATCGCGAGGCCGCTGGTTTGACTGAAGAGCGATACGAGTGACGCGCTCTGCACGGTCACGGAGAGCGAGGCCGCCTGCTGGCCCGCGTCGGCCGCGAACGACAATTCGGGTGGTGAGATCACCACCGAGGCGAGCCACATTCCTGTAAACGCGGGCTGCTGCGTCGCGAACTGCAGCGGCGTGCCGGGGCTGCCCGGAGCGTTGTTACTGATGTACTGCTGCAGGAGGAGGAAGTTGACCGCGCTCAGCTCGAGCGCGCAAATGGCGTCCCATCCGTTCGTCATCGAGGTCATCGCGTCCTCCTAATCGACGGCCGCGAGCAGTTCCGCGGAGCCGCCGCCGATACAACCGACGGCGAGCAGTGCCCCGGCGACCGCGCTGGCGTATCCGCCGTACGGACCATCCCTCAGCACGCTCGTCTGCAGCGTGGCGAAGACGTTGGGCAGGGAGGTGAGGATGTGGCCCGCCGTATCACCGGCAGAGGGAGGCGGAACGGGGGCGGTGGCCGGCGCCGCGGCGATCGCGGCGAAGACGAGCGTGACCATGCCGATCACGGTCTCCACGACTTTCGCGATGTCGCCGAGTGCCCAGGTCGCCGTCTGTTGCTGCGCCGCGGCCATGCCGGTCACGATCATCGCCGCCGCCGGCCCGATCCAGAGAATGTTCGATGCCTGGTCCCCGGTGGAGCTCCATTGCAGCGATTGGAAGTCTTTCATCCCGCCGCTGAAGAAGAAGATCAGCCCGGCCACGACGAAGTTGAAGAGCGTGATGTACCACGGGCACGCCGCGCCGAGAGCGAGGCTGATCCCGAGCGGAATCACGGAGAGGATCTGCATGATCGCCGCGGCGACCGGGAGCTCGCCGGTGCCCGATTCCATCGCCATCATTGAATCAGGGAAGGGCTCGCTGCCGGTCATGAGGATGTAAACGAGCGTCGTGGGGAAGGCCGCCAGCAACGAGATCACGGAGAGGATCGTGAGCGGATCGCTGCCGCCGCTGACCCAGTCCCAGATCACCTGCAGGAACGGGATGTCGATCGGTGTGTTGAGGAGAGTGGCGATGGAAGCCATGACCCCTTCCGCCATCGTCGCCAGCCCCTGCACGATTGCATCGGCGAGCTGCAGCAGCCCATCGATGATCTGCTGCACGCCGGTGAGGAAGTCGGCGATGCCGGTCGATGCAATCGCGGCGGGGTTCTCGATCACCGTCTGGAGCGCCGCGGCGAACGATCCGAAGGCGTTCATGAAATCGGTGCCCGATGCGCCGAGGCTGGTGACGAAGTCAGACCACGTTTGGGTCAGCGTGCCGTCGTTCGCTCCGGGAGAGCCGGCCGGTGCGCCCGACGCCATCTTGTCGTGCAGCCAGTTGTGGTGGACGTTGTTCGTGCAGTCCGATGGCGACACGCTGCCGCCTCCGATCGGTGCGCTGCTCGGCGCGCCGGGCGCCGCGAATCCCGGCTGGGCCGCGAACGTGGCGTTCGGGTCGTAGCTCGCGATCAGAGCCTGAAAGATCGCGTCGATCTGAGCCTGCTGCTGCGTGAACCAGCCGTTCGCCTGCCCGGCATTGCTGGCCAGCGTCTGGACGATGTATCCCGGGCTCGTTCCGTCGCCGATCAGGCTCTGGATCGCGCTCTGGAACTGGGTCTTCGTCCGCCAGATGGCCTTCAGGTCGAACAGCGCCTTCAGCCAGTCGATCACCATCTTGATCTCGTCGACCACCCACATGAACACCGAGGCCACGGCGTGGGCGATGTCTTCGAGGCCCTTGACGGTGAGCTTGATGATCGTCTTGAACTCGTTCACCACCAGGCTGACGACGTTGTTGATGGCGTCGATGGTGACGGACACCACTTTGAGCACGGCGTTTTCCACGGCGGAGTAGACGTCTTCGGCGAAGCTCGAAAGCCAGCTGAAGATCCCGCCCACGTCCACGGACAAGCCCAGAACGTGCGCGTCGAATGCGGCGCGGTCGGTGAAGGCGGTGTACGTCGGATTGGCGCAATCGCTGAAATCGATCGTGAAGCCGACGAGCTCGGACGCGCTGGTCCCGATCGCTTTCTGCCCGAGCTGCTGCAGTCCCGCCGCAACGGTCGGGACATACGTGAGTTTGGCGGGGTCGATGATCGAGGCTCCGGTCGCATCCGTCGCCGCTTTGAGCGTCGTTCCTGCGGCGTCGAACACCGGCAGGCCGCCGCCCGGATTGGTCGGGTTCAGCTTCCCGTTGCCCGCGAGGTAGTCGTGAATCGGCCTGTTCGCTTCCACCGACAACGTGAAAGCCGTTCCCGCGGCATCGGTTCCCGTGACGAGGAGCGGGGGAGTGGAGAGGCCGCTGCTGGCCATCACGGCGAGCGTCAGCCGCCCATGGATGTCGGTGGTCACCGGGACGGTCGGAGCAGGGGCGGTCGAGGTGCCGCCGGCGACGAAATACGACTGTCCGCCGACCGCGACCTCGACGCTCGTGCCGCCCACCGGGACCGACAACGCCAGCGGGTAGTTGGGACACGCGACGCCGTTGGCGTCGAAGAGCGAGACCTGGGTGCGGAAGCGCACGACGTCGAAGGTCTCGAGGGCAGGCATGAACATGTTGTCGGAGAACCAGTAGTTGGTCAGCGGGTCCTGACGATGCATGCGGACGGAGTTCGAGCGTTCCGTGATCTCCCCCTTGTCGACGACGAAGAGCGTCGGAGCGTCGGCCGGGTTCATGTCGGAGACGACGTTACCGACGTTGGCCGCGAGCTGGAGGAAGGGGGTGAAGTTCGGCGTCTTGTTCTCGTAGTTCCACGGGGTGATCGGGTCCTGATGGAGAACCCAGAGAGTGCCGCCGGCGTCGACGCTGTAGAGATGCAGCGTGGGGTTTCCGTCGGCGGTGTTTTGCAGGAAACCGGCGGCAGCGACGATGGTGGGATTCTGCGTCGTCACGATCGGCAGCGAGACGCCGCAGTAGTTGTTGATGTTGCCGGACGTGTCGAGGTAGAGGAACGACGCCGATTGCACTTCGGTGCTCCAGAAGCCCATCACGATCTGCGCGGCGCCGGCGGTGACGACCGTCTCGACTTCCGACGGCTCCGGTGTGCCGGTCGCCGGGAACACTCCCTGCGCAACCGTGATCGCACCGTTCGCGATCGACGCGGCCTGCCAGTTCGTACCGGTTGTTCCATCGTTGAGGATGAGCTGCACGTCACTGCTGACCGGGAGGTTCCAGTCCTGCGCCACGAACGGCGTTCCCCAGCCGCCCTGCTGCCAGTACGTGACGAGCGATCCGTCGCTCCCTAGGGCGTAGAGCACCATCACGCCGCCCGGCGAGTAGGCGACCTTCAGCCCGGTGATCGCATCGCCGAGAGCCGCCGGCGTGCTCCATGTGTCGACGTTCAGCTGCATGCCGTAGAGCGACGTGCCGTCGTGGTAGAAGCCGTACACCTGGTTCGTGCCCGCGGGGCCTCCCTGCATTCCGGAGTACGCGGTACCGGCGGCGACTTCCAGCGCGTTCGGAGCGATCGGATCGGAGAGCGTCCAGCCGCTCGGACTCGATGCGGATCGCGTGATGTGAGCGACCACCGGGTTGTCGTTGCTGTCGACGCTCACCACCAGCGCTTCGGTGAAGCCGGTGTTGGGGTTCACGAACGCGGCGAGCGGATTGAGGCTCGCGTTGTAAACGGGGATCGTCGCGGCGGTGATGGTGTCGTGACTGAGGTTGCTGGTGATGGATGTGGTGAACGAGCCTGAGGGTGTGTAGGGGTATGGCTGCGGCAGTTCCGACATGGTGATCCTCCGTTCGGTCGAGCGCCGACGGCTCGCGAACGAGGGGTCGGAAGAAAATCGGCGGGAATGCTGAGGTCCTGACTTTAGCAGGTATGGAAAAACGGGCGTATCTTGCGGGGGACGGTGACCACATGCGCAGAGTCGCGGTGAAGCGGCCGGCGGCATCCGCCGACCCGATCAGGTTCCGTTCCGTCGGGCAGGCACTCGACGCCGGCACGCGAGCATTCGCGGAGTCGCGTTTTCATCACGACTTCAGCCATGTGCGCGTGCACGCGGACGATGCGGCAAATGCGTCGGCCGCGTCTCTCCAGTCGCGAGCGTTCACGACAACGAATCACATCGCGTTCGCCGCCGGCGAATACGCTCCGCACACGCGCGCCGGACGCGAGCTGCTTCTCCACGAGCTCGCGCATGTGGTGCAGCAGGAAGCGGGCGCAGGTGCCGGGATCGGACAGCCGGGCGACGCGCACGAGAGGCAGGCGTCCGCGGTCGCGCATCGCGTCATGAACGGCATGCCGGCCCGGCCGCTGCTCGACCGTCCGTCATCTGCCGCGCCGCAAGTGCAACTGCAGGCTGCGCCCGAAAAAGATCCGAAGCCCGCGATGCTCGCCGCTCAATTCCAGGAATTGATGCAGCAGAAGACGGCGCGCGAAAAGGTCAATGCGCCGATCGCGCACGCCATCGCCGCCGCGTACGTGAACCGATCCGATCGGCCCCAGCGCCGGACGATGGTGACATCCCTCCATGCGATCTCATATGCAGAGAGCCGGTTGCCACAGCCTCCGGAGGAGCCGACCGAAGCCGAGGTCTACACCGCCATCGTCGATGCGCTCGACGTCTTCACGGTTCCGGGCAACGCGACAAAGTGGAAGTGGCGTGCCGGCATCGATCCCAACGAAGGACGACGCGGTACGGCGCTTTCGGAAATCGGCAAATGGACGATCAACAAAGCCCTGCCGATGGGAATCGAAAAGCTCACCGACGCCGCCATCGGATGCGTCGCGACCTGGGCCGGCGCCGGCGGTTTGTGGGCGGTCGTGGAAATCGCCCGCGGCGGAAAAGTGAAAGAGAAACTCGAGATCGCGTTCTCGATCGTGGAGCTCATCCAGACGTTGAAGAAGCCGGGCAAGCGACCCTTGTACAAGTACGAGCAACTCCTCAGTGACGTCATGACCTGGATGGCCCGCGAACAGGCGAAGGCCGCCGCCCAGGCCGCCGCCGAGGCCAGGGCAGCGAGAAAGTTCATCGCCGTACCCGACGCTTTGCGCGTGGCGCCACACTGAGTGCTGAGTGATCCCGCGGGAGGATGTATGAGTACCTTTCTACGAAAACCGAAGGCCGCTTTCGGGCAAAGCCAGCAGCTGAAATCGACGCCGGATTCAGCCGGCACACTGAATCCGGGAGAGGGCAGTGGCGAAAAGGCCCGCTTTGCTCACGATTTCGGCGGGATGCCCGTGTTCCCTTCCGGCAACCTCGAGGAGGAAGCCGATCGCGTTGCGATGAGGGTGTTCGGCGGCCGTTCGTTCCTTCAGGAAAAGGCGCGGGTCGCCGCGGCACCGGAGCGCGACGTATCGGGCGATGAGCGCGTCCCGGACGCGCTGCGGAAAGCGGCTGAGCCGCTGTTGGGGTTTGATTTTTCTTCAGTGCGACTGCGTGGAGCGACGTCAGCCGAGCAATCTGCCGCACCGGTCGACACACTGGCATCGACGCGCGGGAACACGATCTCGTTCTTTCCCGGCAGCTACCAACCCCACCTGCCGCTCGGCCAGGCGCTCATTGCCCATGAGCTCACGCATGTCGCCCAGCAGCGCGCCGCGCCGGCGCTGCCGGGTCGCGGGCGGGATATGCGTGCGTCGCTGGCGCACGGCATCGCGGACTTTCGTGCCGAATACCCGGTCGAGCGTCTGGCGGACGCGCATCACGCGCTCGCCGACGACTCGGGCCTGCAGCCCCTCAGCAGCGCGCCTTCCGGAATGCAACAGCTCTCGCTCGGCTGCAGCAGCTCTGACACTTCCTCGGAGACCGCCCCGGAGACCGCCCCGGCGGCTGCACCGCCGGTCACCAGCCCCGCCGGCGTGACGGCTCGCGGCAAAGCCAAAGCTCTCGTCGACGAGCAGGCCACCGCCAAACTCGCGCGCGATCCGCTCGATGCTGCTCTCGCGGAGATCCGGAAAGGCGCGGCCCTCGAATATCACGCCAAAAAAACACCCGACGTCATCAAGCGGGCGGCCAAGGCACTCGGAGTCCCTGAGGCCGGCCTGCTTTCCGAGTGGGATTGGTTCCTGAAAAACGGACCGCCCGCCGCGAAGCCACGCGCCGACGATAAATTGTGGAAGTCGCATCGGGACACGTTCCGCGCCCACTTTCAGAGCGCGCTCGACAAAATGCAGGCAAAGCATCCGCAGAGTCAGGGGGCGTACTTCCTCAAGAACACGCCGGCCAATGTATTCAGCCTGATCGTCGAGGTCGCGACTCCCATGATTCCGCCCGCGTTTCTCTATGTGCTGGCGGGTGTTGAAGGCCTCGTCGATGTGTATATCCGAGGCCAGGTGCCGGGCGCCGCGAGTCCGGACAGGCTCAATGAAACGGAACTGGCGGGCATCGACGTCACCAAGCCGGTCGTCGGCTACCAGGCATTGGGCCTCGATACGTTCTTTACGGAGCTCGAGTACAAGCGGAAACCATTGAGCGGCTTCTTTCCGTCCGGTTTCGATCAAAAGAAAGTGACCGAAAGCCATAACAAGAACGAATTCGAGACGCCGGTTCGCTCCGCCAACGCACCCGACCTGAAGACCGCGCTGCAGGCACTCCTCGCAATGATCTCCCGCCGTCAGGCGCTGTTCCAGGACGACCGCGCGAAACTCGGATACCCGGCGCCGTCGAACGACGAGCTCGTCTACTTCAGCTACGTCTATTACAACACCGGGCCTGGCGATCCGACCAAGGGCGATGGGAAGAAGACGGACAATGGCGGCTTCCAGACGCTGTCACGCCACCGGCCGCAGCATCCCACTGTTGCCCAGCGACGCACGTTGGGCGAATGGATCCGATTGAAGGACTACCCGAACGCAATCAAGTTGCTGCAGACCTACCAGGACATCATCGCCAGTGGGGTCTTGAAGGGCTACTGAAATGACTCCGTCGAGCGCCGTCGTGATCGCGTTCGTGGCGTTCGCCTGCTGCGTGGGCACAGGCTCGACCGGCGATGTGAACGGCGACGGCCGGCTCGACGAGCTTCTGGTGCACGACGAGTGCGGAGCTCAGGGCTGCATGTTCGAGGTGCGAATCGGCTTGCCACCGCATGAGACGACGCCGTTTCGAACGATGGCGAAAGATTGCCGCATTCTCGACACTCGCAGCGCGGGTTACTCCGACATTGAATGCGTGATCCAGTTCCCGGTCGAAGCACCCGGTGTTTCGTCGATCCGCGTGACCAACCGTTATCGCTGGACCGGCGTGGCCTATACGTCGCCGCTCGATCATTTGAGCGACGGCGTGACGCCCGCTACGCCCGCATCCTGCAGTACGGTGCGAATCACGGAGCCGGCGGATGTCCTCATGTTGCCCGCTTTGGGCGCTCGAGTTTCCGTTCCGAGATCGGGCGACGAAAAAGGCTGGATGGCCGGGCCGGCACGTACGCCGATCATCGCCACGCTGGCAGCCGGGGCTCGGGTACCGGCGCTCGAGCAGGTCATCGATCATGATTCGGACGTGTGGCTGCTCGTCCGGCTCGGCGATCATTCAACGGGATGGGTACGGGCGCAACAGACGGAATGCGCCGAGGCGACCGACCAATGACGTCTTCCGTCGACGGCGGCCCGGGAAACACAGAATCGAGCGGCGGAAGAAACCCGCTCACCGCGTTCTATCCGCTGATTCGCGAGCGCATGATCGAGCTCACACCGCGCGATTGGCCTGATCTGGCTCGTGAGATCGAGCGACACCTGACGCTCGTCGATTTTCCTCCCGCGGTCCTGTTGCCGGTCGCAGCGTGCGCAGCGGCCGGTGGTGCACCGCGGCGCGCCGTGAGCCCCGCCGGCGCCATCGGCTTCATCCTGTTGTGCGCCCGCTGGCTCGATGACGCGGCCGATCGTGACCGTTCCGACGGGCTCTGGTCGACGGTGGGCTCGAGGCGAAGCACGCTTTTCGGCGCGTCCGCTCTCGCACTCGCGTTCCAGGCGGTCGCGAGCGACCGCGAGACGCCACGGACGGCGATTGACTGCCTGGCCCGCTACTCTCTTGCCATGGCGAGGGGTCAGGACCTCGACGTGACGGGCACGGTCCGATCGTTCGACGGGTATTGGGAGCTGATGCGGGGGAAAACCGGGGCAGGGTTTGCACTGGCGTGTGAAATCGGAGCGGTCGCCGCCGAGGCCGAAACGGCCGTCGCTCGAACGTTCGGCGATCTCGGCATGCATCTGGGCGTACTCCTGCAGATCCTCGACGATCTGGAAGGGTCTTTCCGCCCGAAAGGCCTGGGTGACCTTCGACAGGGCAAGGTCACGTTACCGGTGATCTACGCACTGTCCGTCGATCATCCTCGGCGGAGTGAGCTCGCGGCCCTGGTGGAAAGCGGAGAGCTCGGGCAACACGCCGATCAGGCACTCGAGATCCTCGACTCGGCCGGCGCCCGTGAGTACGCGGTGTGGGCCGCGCTCGAGGAGAGGAAGCGAGCTGTCGCGATCCTCCAGCGACTGGCGCGACCGGGCGATGAGATTTCCCGCGCGGGGCACGACGCGCTCGCGTCGTTTCTCGATATGCCGTTCCACGGGCTGCCGGTATGACTGGTGCGGCTACGGTTTCGCCGGCGCGCAATAGCACGTCGTGAACGCGCTTCCCGTCATCGCGGTCAGTCCGCACCAGTAGCCCTTCCACGTAGCCAGTGCAGCGGCCGTGCTCTTCGCGGCGCCGGAAGACGACCAGGTGAAGTACTGCTCGCGTGTGGCGGAGTCGCTGCCGATCGCCGCCGCGAGCTGCATCAGTGAAGCGGTGTCGTACTTCGTCTTCGCGTAAGCCTCATCGAACGAATACTCCCGCGTCCAGGGCAGGGTCACGTTCGGAAGATGCCAGGCCGTGTATCCGGCGATGTCGCCGTTCCGGCGGACGTCGACGATCTCGAAGGCCGGGTTGTTTCCGAAGATCGGAGTGACCGACGGCGTGACGTGAATGAAGTCGCCGCCGGCGATCCGGAATTCGTCCTGATGTGTGTGGCCGGCGAACGAGCCGGCGATCGTGTTCCGGTGCGCCGCGGCGATGCTCAGGTATTTCTGCGCGTACTCATCCTTCCAGAACGTCGAGGACTTCATGGCGGGGCACGTGCCGCCATACGTCACCGTGTCGTAGACGTCCATTCCGGGCGGAATGTGGAACAGCAGCCAGACGCGCTTGCCCTCCTCGCGCGCCAAGCCCAGCTCGGCGTCGAGCCATTCCAGCTCGCGCACGCCGGGATCGGGTCCCGGCGTCCCGCACGGATTCTTGTAGTTCGTGGAGAAGAAATTCGTGTTCAGGGCGATGATGCGCACGTCTTTCAGGGCGGGAATGTCGGCGTGATAGTACCCGCCGGTTGGAAACCGCCGGTCGAACGAGCGCGAGCGGACGATCGGGCTCCAGACGTCGCGGAAATCCGCGAGAAACGCTCCGTTCGGTACCACGGCGTAGTCGCCGCAATCCGAGTCGTTGTTGCCGAGCGTGGGATAGATCCGCACGCCGGGGTACGCCGTGCGGAACACCGATGAAATGTACGCGTTCGTTTTCGCCACGAAGGCGGTGTAGGCAGTCTTGCTCTTGTCGGTCGCGTACTGCTGATAGTTCTTGTCGAAATCATGCGCGAGGAAGTCGCCGGAGATCAGCACGAAGGCCGGCGACGGAAGCTGCTTCCGCATCTCGCCGATCGCGGACCGGAACAGCGGATCGTTCGCGTCGCTCCCGTAGGTGCTGAACGCCGTCACCGTCGATGACGCGAGGATCGCCTCCCACTGCGACACCTCGGCGGCTTCGAGCTTCGCGACGATGGCCGGATCGGCGAACGGATCGAAATGGATGTCGGAAACAGAGAGGAACTTCTCCGCGAGCGCGTTTGACGCGAAGGCGAACAGCGAAAAGACGATCGCGGCGGTTCTCTTCATGGCGCCATGCTACGCCCGGCCGGCCTGCCAACTTTCAACCTCCGGGCACGTCTGACGTATCGCATACAATCGCGCGCTGTTTGGCGGAACGCTTTCTCGCATCGAAACATCTGCCCCGCCCTTTCGTACAAACGCGTGTCCAGGAGGATTTACATGACCGCTGTTCGACGGTTTCTCACGATCCTGACTCTCTCGCTCGCGGCCGTCGCCGCGCTCGGGCAGCAGCCGGCGCAGACGCAGCGCACGACTGAGCCGGTGACCGCCGAGACCGACCAGGATGTCCAGAACGCACGTGCCCTGCGCCTCAGCCTCGACGAGGCCGTCCGCACCTCGATGACGCAAAATCTGGGCATCTCCATCCAACGCTACGACTACCTGATGGCCGGCCAGTCGCTGCGCTCGCAGTACGGCATCTACGACTGGTACACCACCGGGTCGCTCGAGCACAGCAGCGCCAAATTCGCCACCAGCAACAGCCTGCAGTCCGCGTCCGAGCGCTCCACCACGGCGAACCTCGGCCTCTCGCAGACCGTGCCGACCGGTGGCAGCTACGCCTTCAACTTCAACAACCAGAAGAACAACAAGGGCGGATTCGGCACGCTGGTCAATCCGACGTACAGCTCGAACTTCGGCGTGTCGCTCAACCAGCCCTTGCTGCGCGACTTCGGCATCGACGTCACCAACCGCTTCATCAACATCGCGCACAACACGCTCGGCATCAATAAAGAGCTGTTCCGCTCGGTGCTGATGAACACGGCGGTCTCGGTCGAGCAGGCGTACCTCGATCTCGTCTACGCCCGCCGCAACGTCGACGTGGTGAAGGACTCGCTCTTCCTGGCGCGCGATCAGTCGCGCATCACCCAGATCCGCATCGACGTCGGCGCCTCCGCGCCGCTCGACATCCTCCAGCCGCGCGTCCAGATCGCCACGACCGAAGAGCAGCTCATCGCCGCGGTGGCCTCGGTGCGTGACGCCGAGGATCGCCTCCGCGCGCTGCTGAACCTTCCGGCCGGCGACTGGGATCGCCCGATCATTCCGACCGACGAGATCGGCTACAAGGCGATGGACATCAGCATGGACACCGCGGTCGCGCAGGCGCTGAGCCTCCGCCCCGAGGTCCGCGAGAACCAGCTCACCACCGCCTCGCGCCGCATCGACTACCTCTACGCCCGCAACCAGGTCCGCCCGCGCGTCGACGCCACCGCGAGCCTCGGCGCCGCCGGTCTCGCCGGCAGCGCGCTGGCCACCGATCCGATCACCGGTCAGCCGACCGGCCTCCGCTCCACCGCCTATCCCCGCGCGCTGCGGCAGATCGTCAGCGGCGACTTCCCGTCGTGGAGCGTCGGCGTGAACGTGGCGATGCCGATCCTCAACATCGGCGCCCGCGCCGAGGCGAAGCGCGCGCAGCTCGACTACGAGCAGTCGAAGGCCACCGAGGACCAGACCAGACAGAACATCCAGGTCGACGTGCGCAAGGCCGTTCGCGACATCGACACCGCGGCGAAAGAGATCGGCGCCTCGCGCACCGCGCGCGAAGCGGCGGAGCAGAACCTCGACGCCGAGCGGAAGCGCTATGAGAACGGCATGACCACGAACTTCAATGTGCTGCAGATCCAGCAGCAGCTCTCTGACTCGCGCGTCCGCGAGCTGCAGGCGCTCGTCGGCTACAACAAGGCGGTGGCGAACTACCACCGCGCCGTCGGCGACCTGCTCGAGTTCCGCAACATTAAAGTCGAGGACGACACCCCGGAAGAGCCGAAGATTTTCGGCCGCTTCTTCGATCGGTATAGTTGGCTGAACTACGGAAACAAGGTCAATCTGGAGGAGACGCCAAAATGACGGATGGAGTCGAGCTCGCAGCGCCGGCACCGCCTCAGGAACCGAACGTTCCGCAGGAACCGAAACCGAATTCATTCTCCCGTATCGCCGGCGTCTTCTTCGCGCCGGGTGAGACCTTCGCCTCGATCGTCCGGCGGCCCGACTTCGTCGTGCCGCTGGTTGTTCTTCTGGTCGTCTCGCTGCTGACCGGCGTCCTCGTCGCGCAGAAGGTCGACTTCAAGGAGCTGGCGCGCGACACGATCGAGTCACAGCCGCGCGCGAAGAACCTGCCGCCCGACGTCATTCAGAAGCAGGTCAACATGACCGCGGGCTTCATGAAGGTGGCGTCGTACGGATCGCCCGTCTTCAGCACGCTGCTGCTCGTCATCCTCGCGGCGATCCTCTTTGCCGCGTTCAAGATCTTCGGCGGTGAAGGGGAGTTCCTGCAGGCGCTGTCGATCACGATCTACGCCTGGTATCCGAATCTCATCCGGGCCGTCGTCAGCGTCGTCGCGCTTCTGTCGAAGAAGTCGCTCACGATGAACACGCTGCAGAACCCCGTGGCCTCGAACATCGGCTACTTCATCAATCCGAAGCTGCATCCGATCGGCGCCGCGTTCTGGGGCTCGATCGACCTCTTCACCATCTGGACGCTCATCCTGCTGATCATCGGCTTCGCCGCGATGTCGCGCTTCTCGCGGATGAAGTCGGCCGTGATCATCCTCTCGCTCTGGGCGGTCAAGATCCTCTTCTCCGTCGGCGCCGGCGCGTTGCAGGCGTTGCAGATGAGGATGAAGTGACGCTTCCGGCAAAACGCGCCGCGATCGCGGCAGCGGCCATCGTCCTCCTCGGCGCCATCATCTTCTTCAGCATTCGCGGCGGCAGCAGCGACGTGGAGAAGGTCTACGTCGAGCCGGTGAAGTCGCAGAAGATCGAGGCGGTGGTCACGGCCTCGGGCGAGGTCGATCCGAAGTTCAAGGTCAACATCAGCGCGCACGTCATCGGCAAGATCGAGCACCTCTACTTCAATGAGGGCGACACGGTGACGAAGGGACAGAGGCTGATCGACCTGGAGAAGCCCTCCTTCTCCGCCGCGCGCGACAACGTCCGCGCGCAGCTCGAATCGCGGCGCGTCGAAGTGGCGCGGGCGAAGACGCAGGTGGAGACGGCGCAGGCGGCCTACAATCGCGCCACCGCGCTGCGCAATCAGGGCATCCAGGCGCAGGAAGCGTTCGATCAGGCGCGGCAGACCCTCGACAACGCGCGCGCCGCGTACGCCGCCGCGCAGCAGGGCGTGCAGCAGACCGCGGCCTCGCTGCTGGAGTCGGAGACGAACCTCTCGTACACGACGATCACCTCGCCGACGACCGGCAAGGTCGTGCAGCTCAACACGCGGGAAGGCGAAGTGGTCATCCCCGGCACGATGAACAATCCGGGATCGGTGCTGGCGATCATCGCCGACATGTCGCAGATCCTGGTGGAAGCGGAAGTGGGGGAGACGGAGGTCGTCGGCATCACCATCGGACTGCCGGCGAAGATCCACGTCGACGCCATTCCGGAGAAGGAGTACGCCGGCCACGTCACCGAGATCGGCAGCTCCGCCACGGTGCACCAGGGCTCGTCGTCGGGACTGCGCTATTTCAAGGTGAAAGTGGCGTTCGACGACGCCGACGAGCACCTCCGTCCCGGCATGACCTCGCAGGTCTCGATCGTCACCAAGAGCTCGGAGCACGCGGCGACGGTTCCGATCCAGAGCGTGGTGGAGCGCGTGGCCGGAGCGAAGACCTCCGAAGACGACGACAACGCCGAACCGAACGCATTGAAGAAGAAATACGTCTTCGTAGTGGTGGATACGGCGGTCAAGCAGCGCGAGGTGACGACCGGCATCAGCGACACGACGCGCGTGGCGATCCTCTCCGGACTGAAGGATGGGGAGAAAGTCGTCACCGGTCCGGTCCGCGTGCTGAAGAAGCTGCACGACGGAGATCAGGTCGAAATCACGACCGAGAAGAAGACGTCCGAAACGAAGCCGGACAAGGACAAGGAGAAGTGATGGCCGATCACCTCATCGAGATGCACGGCCTGGAGCGCACGTACCAGCTCGGGCCGCAGCTCATTCACGCGCTGCGCGGAGTCGATCTGATCATCGACCGGGGCGAGTACGTCGCCATCATGGGACCGTCGGGCTCGGGGAAGTCGACGCTGATGAACGTCATCGGCTGCCTCGACACGCCGTCGTCCGGCCGCTACATCCTCGACGGCGTGCCGGTCGAGTCGATGACCGACGACGAGCTGGCGGCGATCCGCAATACGAAGATCGGCTTCGTCTTCCAGACCTTCAACCTTCTCGCGCGCACGACCGCACTGGAGAACGTCGAGCTGCCGCTGATCTACGCCCGCATCCCGCGCGCGCAGCGCCGGGAGATGGCCGAGGAAGCGCTCGTCGCCGTCGGCCTCGGCGACCGGATGAACCATCAGCCGAACGAGCTCTCCGGCGGCCAGCGTCAGCGCGTCGCCGTCGCCCGCGCGCTGGTGAACCGCCCGTCGCTGCTGCTCGCCGACGAGCCGACCGGCAACCTCGACAGCCAGACCGGCCGCGAGATCCTCGACCTGTTCAAGGACCTCCACAACCGCGGCAACTCGATCATCATGGTCACGCATGAAGATGACGTTGCGCATGAAGCGGAACGGATCATCCGCATCCGCGATGGCCTGATCCACCAGCCTGCATAACGATGTTCCTCGAGAACCTCAGCATCGCCCTGCGCGCCATCTTCGCCAACAAGATGCGCTCGGTCCTGACCGTGCTCGGGATCATGATCGGCGTGGCGGCGGTCATCGCCGTCGTGTCGCTCGTGCAGGGGCTGCAGTTCCAGATCTCGAAACAGCTGGAGAACGTCGGCGCGACGTTCATTCGCGTCGTTCCCGACTTCTCGCGCGTGCAGCGCAATCCGTTCCTCAACGCTCCGACGCTTACGTACGAAGACGCGATCGCCGTACGCCGCGGCGCGACGACCATCCGCGAGTTCACGCCGCTCTTCATCAACAGCGCGCAACTGAAGTTCCGCGACGCGGAGCACCAGACCCGGCTCATCGCCGTGAACCAGAGCTACCAGGACGTGGCGAAGCAGTGGGTGGAGCACGGCCGCTTCTTCACCGATCTCGACGAAGAGGCGAAGAAGCGCGTCTGCGTCCTCGGCCCCGAGGCCGCGAGGCTGTTGGGGACAGGGACCGAGATCGGGAAAGAGATCCGCATCGACAAGAACACCTTCACCGTCATCGGGATCATGGAGAAGCGCGGCTCGTCCATCGGCAACGATCCGGACGACGTCGTCTACATCCCGTTCGCCACGGCGCAGGTACTGTACGGACCGGAGGAGATGACGCATCTGCCGCTGGCGCTGCAGGTGCGCAGCCGCGGTGAGATCGATCTGGCGAAGGAGCAGGTGCGCGACATCCTGCGCGCACGGCATCATCTGAAAGAAGGCGAGCCGGACGATTTTCAGATCACGTCGCAGGAAGAGCTGATGAAGACGATCTCCGGCGTGCTGACCTCGACCACGGCGATCATGGGCGCGGTCGTCGGCATCGCGCTGCTCGTCGGCGGCATCGGCATCATGAACATCATGCTCGTCTCCGTGACGGAGCGGACGCGCGAGATCGGCGTGCGGAAGTCGATCGGCGCGCGCCGCCGCGACGTGCTCCTGCAGTTTCTGATCGAGGCCATCGCGCTCTCGGGACTCGGCGGCGCCGTCGGCATCGCCGGCGGCTGGCTCCTCGCGACCACCGCGGTTGCGATCCTCAACAAGTCGTTCCCGAACCTCGGCCTCCCGCCCGCGCACACACCGGTCTGGGCCGTCGTGCTCGCCTTCGGTTTCTGCGCGCTTCTCGGAACGCTGTTCGGAATGTATCCGGCGGCGAAGGCGTCGAAGCTGGATCCGATCGAGGCGCTTCGTTACGAGTAGGGAAACGCCGCGGCCCTTGGCACGTTCATCGAAATGCCTCACTCTGGAGGCGTGTTACGAACCGACGTGCCTAACTCCCGCAAAATCGCTGCGTTCATCACACTTGTAATCACATTCACGGCCGCGGCTGCCTTCGCCGAAACGATGCCGCTGTCGCAGGTGAAGAAGGGGATGAAGGGCTACGGCCTGACCGTCTTCGACGGCACCCGCATCGAGAAGTTCGATGTCGAGATCCTCGGAGTGCTCAACAACACGGGCCCCAGCCAGGACCTGATCCTGGCCAAGGTCGATTCGCCGATCGTGCAGCGCGCGGGAGTGATCGCCGGCATGTCGGGCTCGCCGATCTTCATCGACGGCAAGGTCATCGGCGCGCTCGCGTTCGCCTGGCAATTCGCCAAGGAGCCGGTCGCCGGCATCACGCCGATCGAGGAGATGCTGAAGATCGCGGACAACGGCACGAGCGGCTCGTCGCTCCCGGCCACCGCGCCGCGCATCAACGCCGCGGAGTTCCTCAGCGCGATCGCCAACGGCAAGAGCGAAGCGGTCTTCGAGAAGCTCGCCGCCGACTTCGGCGCGAAACAGATGAGCAGCAGCTTCGGCGGCGCACGGCCGATCGCCGTGCCGCTCTCGCTCTCGAGCTTCGCGCCTGACACGGTCAATCGCTTCGGCAAGTATCTCGACGCGATGAATTTCGTAGCCGTGCCGAGCGGATCGACGTCGACCTCCACCACCAAAGCAACCAAATCGACGGACAAGAAACCGTTCCAGCCGGGCGATCCGATCGGCGCCGTGCTGCTCAACGGTGACTTCAACGTCGCCGCCACCGGCACCGTCACCTACACCGACGGCGACCGCGTCTACGCCTTCGGTCATCCGTTCCTCGACATGGGGGAGATCAGCTTCCCGATGGCGAAGTCGGAGATCGTCACGGTGATGCCGAGCTTGGCCAGCTCGTTCAAGTTCGCGAACACCGGCGAAGTGGTCGGCGCGCTGCAGCAGGATCGCGCCACCGGCATCATGGGCGTCGTCGGCGCGACCGCCGACACGATCCCGATCGAGCTGACGCTCGACGGCTCCGGTCCGTCGCGCACCTACCACGTCAACATGATCCGGCACTCGCAGCTGACGCCGCTGATCCTGGCGATGGCGGCCGACAGCGTCATCGCCAACGCGCAGAAGGCGGCGGGCGAGCGGACGGTGATGATGGACGGCGAGATCGAGCTGAAAGGGATGGAGCCGATCAAGCTGCGCGAAGGCTGGGCCGGCGCGCAGGCGCGGCAGGCCATTCCGTCGTACCTCGCGGTCATCGCCGGCTACCTGATGTCGAACGAGTTCCGCGACGCGAAGATCGAGGCGGTGAAGCTCCACCTCCACCACGACGACTCGCTGAAGATCGCCAAGCTGCTCGAGGCGTCGATCGTGCCTCCGGCCAACGGCCGCATCGCGCCGGGCGACACGGTGAAAGTACGCACCGTGCTCAAGCCGTTCCGCGGCGAATCGTTCATCGAGACGTTCGACGTGAAGATTCCGGACAACCAGACGCCCGGAAGTGCATACCTCCTGATCGGCAGCGGCACGGTGTCGAACCAGATCGACTTCATGCTCGTCCCGCCCGATCCGCGCAACCTCGAGCAGGTGCTCGCCGTGCTGGATCGCCTCAAGCCGTCGACCGACCTCACCGTCGGCCTCTACTCCAACGGCGAGGGCGCGGTGACCGCGGGCGTCTACCTGCCGAACCTCCCGCCGACCATTCGCGCCGTCGTCTCCGGCGACACCTCGAACGGATCGCAATCCCCCGTGAAGTACTTCGCCTCCAACCAGCAGGCGCACTCGCTCGGCTACATCATCGACGGCGCGCTGAAGATTGATCTGGATATCAAGCCGCAAATCTAAAACCAGTGCTGGGTGCTAAGTGCTGGGTGCTGGGGTTCTTATTCAGCACTCGGCACCCAGCACTCAGCACCTTGAAAGGTGTTTGATGCGCTTCCGTTTCGCGCTCGCAGCAATCCTGCTTTCCGCGACGAGCGTTTTCGCCGTCGCTCCCCAGTTCTGGCGCACCCGCAACGCGGACGAATTTCTCTCCGGTGAGATCGAGGGATTCGCCGTCACCTCGCGCGGGGAGTTGAAGCCGGGACCGTCGCTCGAAAAGATCGCGACGTTCACCGATCCGTTCGTGCTGTCGCAGACCAGCGCGCCGAACGGCGACCGCTTCTTCGGCACCGGCAACGACGGTAAGGTCTATCGCCTCCGCGGCAAAGAGCTGAAGCTCCTCTTCACCGCGACCGAGCCGGAGATCTACACCATCACCTTCCATGACGGCGCGGTCTACGCCGGCAGCTCGCCGAACGGCAAGGTCTATCGCATCGATCCGGCGGACGGTAAGTCGTCCGTCTTCTACGATCCGAAGCAGGCGTACATCTGGGCCCTCGAATTCGTCGGCAACGATCTCGCGGTCGCCACCGGCGTCGAAGGAAAGCTCTTCCGCGTCACGCCGAAAGGTGAAGGCAAGGTCTGGTTCGACGCCCCGGAAACGCATCTCCGCTCCATCGCCGTCCGCCCCGACGGCTCGCTCCTCGCGGGCGGCTCGGGCAAGGGCCGCCTCTACGAAGTACACGCCGACGGCACGGCGCACGCGCTCTACGACTCGTCGCTGAACGAGATCTCCTCGATCTGGGTCGATCCGTCGACCGGTATCGGCTGGGCGGCGGGGGTGAGCAACGTGCTGCCGTCGAGCGCGCCGGCGAAGGCGCAGCCGAAGGGCTCGCAGTCAGCGTCGACTGAAAAGAAGGATAAGGAGGCCTCCTCATCCGAAGCGGCTGCCGCTGTCGACGTCAGCTTCTCGTTCGAAGACAGCTCGCCGACCGTCTCCCAGGCGGGGAGCGGCGAGGTCTACAAGATCAACACCGACGGCTTCGTCGAGGTCGCGCGGAAGTTCGAGCGCGAGATGGTCTACGCCATCAACGCCGGCCGCAACGGCTCGGTCCTCCTTTCCACCGGTCCGCAGGGACGGATCTACGAGATGAAGGACGGCGAGGTGGCGTTGCTCGCCGCCGTGCCGGAGAAGCAGGTCGTCTCGATCTCCACGGCAGGCGGTGACACCCTCATCACCACGACCAACAGCGGCGCGGTCTACCGCATGGGGAACACTCCGTCGGCGAAGGCGGAGTTCCGCTCCGTGGCCAAGGACGTCGAGCGCTACTCCCACTTCGGCCACTTCCGCATCGAAGGCAACGACGTCGCCGACGGCCACCTCGCGGTCGCGTTCCGCAGCGGCAACACGCGCACTCCTGACGCGACCTGGAGTCCGTGGACGTCGAATGTCGCCGGCGCCGACGGCACGATCGCCGCGCCGGCGGGACGCTACATCCAGTACCGCCTGACCATGCCGAAGCCGACACCGAACGTGAACGTCGACCTCGTCACCGTCGCCTACGTGAATCGCAACGTGGCGCCGGCGATCGACTCCGTGACGGTGCAGGACCCGGCCGTCGTCTTCATCAGCTCCGCCTATCCCGCATCGCCGCAGGTGGTCGAGGCGACGAACCCCGACGAGTACGGGATCTTCACCAGCCTCGACAACCCGCGCGAGAAGAACGAGCAGGGGAAAAAGGTCTACCGCAAGGGTTTCCGCACCATCACCTGGCGCGCGCACGACGACAACGGCGACTCGCTCCGCTACACGCTCTCGTTCCGCCGCAAGGGGAACGACAAGTGGCTCCGCCTGCGCGACAGCATGGAAGAGACGCAGATGAACTTCGACACCTCGCAGCTCCCCGACGGCGAGTATCAGCTCCGCCTCGCGGCCAGCGACGCGGTCGACAATCCCGACGGTCCGCTCAGCGACGCGAAGGAAGGGGTCGAGTTCCAGATCGACAACACGCCGCCGTCGATCGCCGTCACGACGCAGGGCGACGACGTCACCATCCGCATCAGCGACAAGCTCTCCACGATCGGCAAGGTCGAATACTCCGCCGACGCGCAGAAGTGGATCCGCATCACCCCGACCGACGGTATCGCCGATTCGTCGGAGGAGACGTACAAGCTGAAGCGAAATGCGGTGGAAGGAAAGTTCGTGATCGTCCGCGCGACGGACGCGTTCTACAACGTGGCCACGTCGAGCGTGACATTGCCGTAGGACTTCACCGGAGCGCCTCCGGCGGGCGGGCCCGGCCCGCTGCGTTTGTCTTCGCGTAAATCGCGTTCAGCGCGAGAAGCGCGAGTTCAGGCTAGGCCAACAAGCGCTGCGGGCCGCGCCCGCCCGCCGGAGGCGCCCCCGTCAACCTCCCCACGTATAATGTCCCTGCTTTGCGCCGCGTACTGATCGTCAGCTTAACGCTCACACTCGCGGTCGGGTGCGGTCGCGAGACTCGCGCTCCCCAGTCCACCACCACCGCCGTCGACGACAACACACCGCAGGACGGCGGCACCCTCATCCGCCGCCTCCCAGCCGACGTTGCCACGCTCAATCCGGTCATTCCGACCAGCCGCTACGACCGGCTGGTGATGAACTACATCTTCACGCCGCTCGTCGCGCTCGACATCGATCTGAAGCCGAGCCCGGGCCTCGCCACCGCGTGGGACATCTCCGCCAACGGTCTCGACTACGTCTTCCATCTCGATCCGAAGGCCACCTTCTCCGACGGCACCCCGGTGCGAGCCAGCGACGTTCTCTTCACCTTCAAAAAGATCGTCGACCCGACCATCGAGGCCGCGCAGGTCGCCGCGGGGTTCGACCGCATCGACATGACCCGGACGCGCGTCATCGACGACCACACCATCGCCGTCGGCTTCAAGGAAGCGTTCGCGCCACAGCTCACCAAATTCAACGACGTCCTCGTCATGCCCGAGCACGTCTACTCCAAGGGCGACTTCAAGAGCGGCTACAACTTCAACGCCGTCGGCAGCGGTCCGTACAAGCTCGTGCGGCGCGTCGCGGAGCAGGAGATCGTGCTCCAGCGCCGCGAGGACTACTGGACGAAGAAGCCGTACCTGCAGACCGTCATCTTCAAGCCGATCATCGACTTCAACACCGGCTGGAACGCGCTGAAGCGGGGCGACATCGACGAGAGCGAGCTGGCCTCCGACATCTGGAAGATGAACAGCACGCGTCCCGAGCTGCAGAAGGATATCGAGTTCCGTCGCTTCTACTATCTCTCGGTCAACACCATCGCGTGGAACAACCGTGGCGCGATCCTGAGCGACAAGCGCGTCCGCCGCGCGCTCGCGCAATGCGTCGACCTGAAGTCGATCATCAGCAATCTCTACCACGGCACCGCGCGCGCGATGAACGGTCCGTTCACGCCCGATCAGTGGGCCTACAACCCGACCGTGCCGGTGATCGAGTTCGATCCCGTCGCCGCGCAGCACACGCTGAACGCGATCGGCTGGCTCGACACCGATCACGACGGCGTCCTCGACAAGGACCACAGGCCGCTGAAGATCGATCTCCTGATCTTCACCGGCAATCCGTCGTCGCAGCAGTTCGGCCAGTTGCTGCAATCGGAGCTGAAGAAGATCGGCGTCGTCATGACGCTCACGCCGATGGAGCCGACCGCGCTCCTGCAACGCATCCTCGCCGGCAACTACGACTCGGCGTATCTCGCGTGGGACCTCGACCCCGACCCCGATCCGTACGGCCTGCTCCATTCATCGCAATGGCCGCCGCACGGTCAGAACGTCGTGTTCTACAAGAACCCCGAGGTCGACGCGATGATCGACGCCGGACGCAGAGAGTTCAACCAGTCGAAGCGCGCCGACATCTACCGCAAGCTGCACGAGGTCGTCGCCGCCGATCAGCCGTACACCTGGACGCTGCAGGTCTCGGTGAAATGGGGCATCAACAAGCGCGTGCGCGGCGTGAGGGAATCGAAGGGCTGGGGCCTCTTCCTCTGGTATCCGGGCGAATTCGACTGGTGGATTCCCGCCTCGAAACGGACGCACGACGCGCCGGCGCCCGCCAAGCCGCAGCCGAGGTGACGCGCGAATGTCTGCGTACCTCGCGCGGAGGGTGGCGTACGCGGTACTCACGTTCTTCGGCATCACCATCGTCACGTTCACGCTGATCCACAGCGTCCCCGGCGATCCCGTGACGTTCTACATCGGCAAGTCGGGAACGCACGGTGTGCCTCCCGCGATCCTGCAGGCGATCAGGCACGAGTACCACCTCGACGAGCCGCTCATCGCGCAATACGGCTGGTGGCTGCGCGGCATCTTCACGCTCGACTTCGGCCCCTCGGTCATCGATCACCGTCCGGCCATGGACCGGATCCTCGAGAAACTGCCGAATACGTTCGCCTTGAACTTCATCGCCTTCGCGCTCGCCGCGCTGGCGGGGATTCCGATCGGACTCTGGAGCGCCTCGCGATCGGGACACATATTCGAGCGCGGCTCCTCCGTCGTCTTCTTTCTTCTCTACTCGCTCCCCTCGTTCTGGGTCGCGCTGCTGCTCATGCAGTACTTCGCCGTGCGCCACGCCTGGCTTCCCCTCTTCGGCATGACCTCGGACGACTATCTCCTGATGTCGACGACGGCGCGCATCGCCGACCGCATCAAACACATGATCCTGCCGTCGCTCGCGCTGACGTACGCGCAGCTCGCGTTCTACGCGCGCTTCACGAAGTCGGCGCTGACCGAAGTCATCCACCAGGACTTCATCACCACCGCGCGGGCGAAAGGAGTGAGCGGACCAGCCGTCCTGTGGCGCCATGCGTTCCGCAATGCGCTGCTGCCGCTCGTCACGCTCCTCGGTCTGACGATTCCGTACCTGCTTTCCGGCAGCGTAATCATCGAGACGATGTTCCAGTGGGACGGCGTCGGGAACCTTTACCTGCAATCGCTGAGGAGCCGCGACTATCCGACCGTGCTCGCGCTCACCGTCGTCACCGCGGTCGTCACGCTCTTCGCCAGCGTCCTCTCCGACGTGCTTTACGCGATCGCCGATCCGCGCGTGCGGGTGGAGGGGAAGCGGTGAAGCTGCAGGAGAGCGGATCGTGGCGTGAGATCTGGAAGCGATTCCGCCGCAGCACGATCGCGATGATCGCGCTCGTCTACGTCGTCATCGTGACGTTCATCGCACTCTTCGCGCCGCTGATCGCGAATACGAAACCGCTGATCATGCGCACCGCGTCGGGCCTTCGCTTTCCGTCGGCCGGAGATTTCCTCGGAGCAAAAGAGGGGATCGAGCGGTTGCCGCAGGGCGACATCGTGCTGCGCGCGCCGATTCCGCACTCACCGAACGAGGTCGACATCCTGCACCGGCTCAACGCGCCGATGCACGAGCATCACTTCGGCACCGACGACCTCGGCCGCGACGTGCTCGCGCGCCTCGTGCACGGCGCGCGCGTTTCGCTCACGGTCGCGCTGCTCGCGGCGGTCATCGCGCTGCTCGTCGGCTCATTCTTCGGCGCGATCGCCGGCTTCTACGGCGGCTGGGTCGACTGGTTCGTCTCGCGGCTGATCGAGATCGTTCTCTGCTTCCCGTTTCTCTTTCTCGTCCTCGGGATCGTCGCGCTCTTCCGGCCGTCGGTCTACACGATCGTCATCGCCCTCGGCGTGACGACGTGGACCGACGCGGCGCGCTACGTCCGCGGCGAGATCATGCGCATCCGCGAGCTCGATTTCGCGCAGGCCGCGCGCGCCAGCGGCGCGCGCGACGCGCGAATCATCTTCCGCCACCTGCTGCCGAACGCCATGGCGCCGGCGCTCGTCTCCGCGAACTTCTCCGTCGCCACGGCGATCCTCACCGAGTCGGCGCTTTCGTTCCTCGGCATCGGCGTCCCGCTGCCGGCACCGACCTGGGGCGGCATCCTCAGCATCGCCGAGCTCTACATTGACTACGCGTGGTGGCTTGCGCTCTATCCCGGCATCGCGATCTTCACCACGGTCGCGGCGTTCAATGTCGTTGGGGACCGTTTTCGCGAGGCGCTCGATCCCCGTGGATGATGTCCATCGCGCCTGACGCGACGACCATCGCCGACGGCGGGTCGTAGTTCGACATGGCGATGGCGATCCAGCCGTCGCCGCCCATCTCCACCGCCGCGTTGAGTCCCGGTGCGCCGCCGCCGATGCCGAGCGCGGGGCGTCCCTTCCGCTCGTCGAGCTTGCTGGTGAAGACCCAGCCGGTCCACTTCGCAGACGCGAGCTTGTTGCCCTCGAGCGCCTTCATGAAGCTGAGGAGATCGCCCGCGGTCGCGAACGCGCCGCCGGCGGACGACGGGCGTCCGGGGAGGGTGCGTGTGTTGGGATGGCGCTCGTGTGGGACAGGCGCCCCCGCCTGTCCGGCCTGTTCGGACAGGCGAGGCGCCTGTCCTACACCCTCGCGCATCGTGTAGCCGGTCGCGCGATTGGCGACCGTCTCATCGATCGCGAAGAAGCCGCTGTTCTTCATCCCGGCGGGATCGAAGATGTGATGCTGCACGTAGTCGCGGTACTTCTCGCCGCTGAGCTTCTCGATGATCAACCCGAGGACGATGTAGCCGGCGTTCGAGTAGCCCTGCGACGTGCCGGGCTCGAACTCGAGCGGCTTGTCGGCGAAGAGCGCGAGAAAGTCGCTCAGCTCCCGCAGCTTCGACGGCGGCGCGGCCTCGTAGCGCTCACCGAAGATGTCGCCGAGGCCGGAGCGGTGATCGACCAGTTGCTGGATCGTGATCTTGTCGGCCGCCGGCGACGGATAGTCGGGGAGGTGCTTGCGGATCGTGTCGTCGGGCGAGAGCTTGCCGCTCTCCGCCAGCTGCGCGATCGCCGTCTTGGTGAAGAACTTGTTGATCGAGCCGATGTTGAATTTCGTGTCGACCGTATTCGGCGTCTTCGACGCGACGTCGGCGAGACCCCACGCGCGCGACAGTACGGGCTCGCCATCCTTCGCGATGAGGATGACTCCGGAGAACTGCTTGTCGTCGAACTGCTTCTGGCCGAGGGCGACGATCTTCTCGAGCTGCGGTGTGGCCAGGGCGAAGAGGAGCAACGCAATTTGAATGTTCATGCGCCGAGCGTAGCGGCGTCGTATGAAGGGATTGTGAAGGTGAACCTCGCGCCGCCGCCGGGCGCGTTCTCCGCCCAGACGCGTCCGCCGTGCAGCTCGACGAGACGCCGCACGATGGCGAGACCGAGTCCCGCGCCGCCGTCGCTGCGCGATGGGTCGAGGCGGTAGAAGCGCTCGAAGATGTGCTCGAGCTCGGAGGGCGGGATCCCGGGGCCGCTGTCGGTGATGGAGACGATGGCGTTGCCGTTCCCGGTGCGCACGGAAACATGCACAGGTGCATACGAAGCCGCATTCGTCAGCAGATTGCGCACGATCTGCGCGATGCGCATCGCATCGGCGAAGACGATCGGCCGCGACTCTGCTTCGATCGGTCCCTTCACCACCTGCTCGATCGCCGCGACCAGATCGATCCGCTCGCAGCGCAGCTTGATCCCACCCGCGTCCGCGACCGCAAGCTCCTGCAGGTCGTCGATCAGATGCTGCAGGTGCAGCACCTCCTCGTGCAGCGACGCGATGCGCGCGGCGTCAGGATCGGCCAGTCCATCCTGGATCGACTCCAGCTCGCAGCGCAGATTCGTCACCGGCGTCCGCAGCTCATGCGCGACGTCGCCGACCATCCGCTTGCGCAGCTCCTGCTGCGTGGCGATCGCGTCGGCCATCGCGTTGAACGACGTCGCCAGTTGCGCGATCTCGTCGCGGCCGCTCACCGGCACGTTCGCCGGCGTCCGGCCGCGCGTCATCTCCTGCACCGCGTTCGTGAGTTGTTCGATCGGCCGCGTGATGTGACGCGAGATCAGGAACGTGAGCGCGACCGCGACGAGGATCGCAATGGCGAACGTGACGATCAGTCGGCGGTCGAGCGCCGCCAGCTCGTCGGGGCGCTCGCGCGGCAGGTAGTAAGCGCGGTTCGTCGTGCCGGCGATCGGAACCGGCTGCACGAAGAGGACGAGCTGCGTCAGTCGCCCATTGCGAGTCGATGAGACCTCGACCTTGTTGCCGCTGATGTGAATCGACGAGCCGCGCAGGGCGGGGGAGGTGGAGATGACGTTGCCAGCGGCGTCGACGACGATCACGTCTTTCGGCCTGCCCGCCGCATCGCCCTTTTTCAGGCGGAGCACTTCTTCATGCGTCACGCGTCGCGTGAAGACGCCGCTCAGCGCGATCGTCACCACGACGACCGCGATCATCGCCGTCAGCAATCTCCAGCGGATGTGTCTCATGGGACGAACTTGTAGCCGGTGCCGAAGACGGTGACGATGCGCGTCGGATTCGCGCGATCGACTTCGATCTTGCGGCGGAGGTTCTTGATGTGGACGTCGACGGTGCGATCGAGTCCTCCTTCGACCAGCTCGTCGCGCGTGAAGACGCGTCCGGGCGTGCGCATCAGCGTCTCCAGCAGCCGGAACTCGGCCGCTGTGACCACGACGCTCTCGCCGCGCACGATCACTTCGCGGGTCTCGCGATCGAGCGTGAGATCGCCCGCGGTCAGCCGCTCCTCGTGGACCGGCTCCGCGCGGCGCAGCACGGCGCGGACGCGCGCCACGAGCTCGCGCGGACTGAATGGCTTCGTCACGTAATCGTCGGCGCCGGTTTCGAGCCCCAGGAGTTTGTCGTCCTCGGTGGAGCGCGCGGTGAGCATGATGATCGGCGTCTTCGACTCGACGCGCAGCGCGTTGCAGACCTCGAGTCCATTTTTACCCGGCAGCATCAGATCGAGGATCACGAGGTCGGGGGAGTGCTGCCGCGCGCGCGAGAGACCTTCATCGCCGGTGCGGGCCACGTCGATGCGATAGCCCTCGTGGCGCAGGTACATCTCGATCGACGCGCTCGTTTTCGGGTCGTCTTCGACGATGAGGATTCGGCGGGCGCGCACTTCGACCCATAATACGGGCCCACTTGTGAAGGGGTTGTGAATATGAAATCGATCTGGCTTCTTCTTGCCGTGACGCTCTCGGCAAGTGCCCAACAGTCGTGGCAGTTTGCGGTGGCGGGCGACTCTCGCAATTGCGGCGACGTCGTCATGCCGGCGATCGCCAAATCCGTCCAGGCGACGAAGGCGCAGTTCTACTGGCACCTCGGCGACTTCCGGAAAATCTCCGACTTCGACGAGGACATGCTCGCCGCGGTCGAGGTGAAGAACGCGAAGCTCACCATCAGCGACTACATGAAGCAGGCGTGGCCCGACTTCATCAAGTGGCAGGCCAATCGATTCACCACCGTGCCGATCTACCTCGGCATCGGCAATCACGAGACGACGTCGCCGAAGACGAAGTCCGAATGGATCGCGCAGTTCGGCGACTGGCTCACGCTGCCGGTCATCGTCAAGCAGCGCCTGGCCGACAATCCGAACGACCATCAGCTCAGGGCGTACTACCACTGGATCCAAGGCGGCGTCGATTTCCTCAACCTCGACAACGCTGATTACAGCTTCGACTCCGATCAGATGAACTGGATCAAGGCGCGGTTGAAGTACGCGATGGAACATCCGGAGATCAAGACCATCGTCGTCGGGATGCATGGCGCGCTGCCGCACAGCCTGAGCTGCGACCACAGCATGAACCAGACGCCGCAGGGCGAGCGCAACGGCGTCATCGTTTACAAGCAGTTGCTCGATGCGGTCAAGGCGGGGAAGAAGGTCTACGTCTTCGCCAGCCACTCCCACTTCAAGCTCGAAAACGTTTTCGACACGGAGTACTGGCGCAACAACGGCGGCGTCCTGCCGGGCTGGATCATCGGCACCGCCGGCGCGGTTCGCTACCGGCTGCCGGACGTCACCGCCGGCATGCCGGTGAGCCGCGCGCAGACCGACGTCTACGGCTACTACCTCTGCACCGTCGCGCCGGATGGCTCGCTCACCGTCGACTTCCGCGAGATCAAACGCGGCGACGTGCCGGCGGATGTGGAGAAGGCATTCGGCGGGGGAGTCGACCGCTGCTACGCCGGCAATAGCGACATGCAGGAGATGAAGTCGGCGCCCTGCGTGGCGAACGTACCGGGCGCGATGCCGTGAGAAGTTGGGGTCGCATCTGGAAACTCAACTTAACGTGGCGCGGGAAAGACGTTAAGTTGAGTTTCCAGATGCGACCCCAACCACGGTGACCGGCAGCCGCGCCTTCAGCGACTCGAGCACGAGCGGCGGCACGAGGCGCGCGACGTCGCCGCCGAGGCGGAAGACTTCCTTCACCAGGCGGGAGGAGACGTAGGTGTACTCGACGGCGGGGAGCATGAAGATCGTCTCCACGTCGGGATGCAGCTCGCGATTCATCAGTGCCATCTGCAGCTCGTACTCGTAGTCCGAGACGGCGCGGATGCCGCGCACCACGACGCTGGCGTCGAAGCGGCGCATGAAGTCGACGAGCAGTCCGCTGAACGAATGCACTTCCACCGCCGGCAGGTCGTGCGTGCAGCGGGCGATCAACTCCATCCGCTCCGCGACGGAGAAGAGGGGAGCCTTCCCTTCGTTCTCCAGCACCGCGACGAGCAGGCGATCGAAGAGTCGCGTGCCGCGGCGGATGATGTCGAGATGACCGTTGGTGAGCGGATCGAAGGAGCCGGGATAGACGGCGGTGCGCATCGAGCGAAGATTGTAGCGTGAAGCCGATGGTCAAGTACTTGACGATCGCGTTCATCGAGCCTAAACTGATGATCAGTTCGAGTGAATACGGATGGGAGGGTGTGAATGCGTCAGCAGATTCCGGTGAAGCGCTCGAATCCCGCGCTCAAGACCCGGCTCCTCGACACGATCCGCACGTACCTGCCCGGTGCCTTCATCGATCCGAAGCAGAGCGAGCTCGTCACTCTCTACCGCCTCCGCTACAAGATCGCCATGGAGGAAGAGAAGTACGACACGGCGATGATCTTCCTCAACAAGATCCTCGAGCTCGAGCCGATGAACGTCGAGGCCAAGCTGTGCAAGGGTGAGATCTACCACCGCTGTCTCAACGACTACACGAAGGCCATCGAGCAGTACAACAAAGTGCTGCGCCTGACCAACGACCGGCAGACCGAGACCGTGCATCTCCGCGCTCGCGCCGCGATGGCGGAGATCATGGAGATGTTGTCGTAGGACCGGCGCCTACCGGTCCCGTTCGAGCACGAAGTCCAACGCCAGCTCCAGCGTCTCCTTCGCGTGCGACGGGGCGAACGGCTCGAGCGCGGTGCGAGCGCGCGCCGCGTAATCGCGAGCGATGGCACGCGACTCATCGAGCGCACCGTACTTGCGGACGACGTGTCCGATCTCGGCGGGGTCGATGCCGTCGAACGTCTTGTTCACGGCGACGTGCGCAATCATCTCCCGCTCCCGCGCGGTGGCGCGCGGCATGGCCAGGATCAGCGGCAGCGTGACCTTGCCTTCCTTCAGATCCGACAGCGCCGGCTTGCCGAGAACTTCCGTGCTCGACGTGAAATCGAGCAGGTCGTCGATCAACTGGAAGCAGATGCCGAGGTTGAGGCCGTAGTTGAAGAGCGACGTGGCGGTGCTCTCCGGGACGTCGACGAGATACGCCGGGATGCGGCAGCACGCGCCGAACAGCAGGCCGGTCTTGCGCGTCACGACGTCGAAGTAATCGTCGATGGAGAGATCGGCGCGGCCGTTCTGCTCCAGGCCGATGATCTCGCCTTCGATCATCCGGATGGTCGTATTCGACAGCAGACGCAGGATGTCGAGGTTCCCCTCGGCCAGCGCGAGGCTCATCGAATGCGTGTAGAGGTAGTCGCCGACCAGCACCGTCAGGTTGTTGCCCCAGCGGTAGTTGATCGACGTGCGGCCGCGGCGGATCTCGGCCTCGTCGATGATGTCGTCGTGGACCAGCGTCGCGTTGTGGATGAACTCGACGACGGCGCCGTAGACCACGTCGCGGTAGTCCTCGTAGCGGAGCATCTTCGAGACGAGCAGGAGGAGGGCAGGGCGGAGACGCTTCCCGCCGCCGCCGAGGATGTGCTCGCCGACGTCGTGAATCGTCTTGACCTTCGATTGGAAGTTGCGCTTCAGCTCCTCTTCGACCAGCAGCAGTTTCGGCGCGATCGGCTCGAGGAGGCGCTCGGCGCGCGTCATCTGCTCGTTGATGGTGTCGGGAGCGGTCACGGGGGCAAGAATAATCGATGCAGGACGGCGTCTCAACCGCGGTAGTTCGTGAACTGGAGCGGGATTCCGAAGTCCTTCTCCTTCACCAGCGAGATCGCCTTCTGCAATTCGTCCTTGTTTCGTCCGGTGACGCGCACCTGATCGGACTGAATCGACGCCTGCACCTTCAGCTTCGCATCCTTGATCGCCTTGACGATCGCCTTCGCCTTTTCGCTCTCGATCCCCTGAACGATCTTCACCTTCTGCCGCACCGTGCCGAGCGATGCATCCTCGAGCTTGCCGTAGTCGAGCGCCTTGAGCGAGACGCCGCGCTTGATCAGCTTCGTCTCGACGATGTCCTTCACGCTGCGAAGTTTGCCCTCGTCATCGCTGACCAGCACGATCTCGTCCTTCGCCAGCTCGATCGTGCTCTTGCTCCCTTTGAAATCGAAGCGCTGGGAGAGCTCCTTCTGCGCCTGCTGGATCGCGTTCGTCACTTCCTGCATGTCGGTCTTGGAGACGACGTCGAAGGAAAAATCCTGAGCCATTGAAACCTCTGTGCTGAGTGCTGGGTGCTGCGTCTGACTAGTCTGCGTTGACGGTCTGGACACCGGCTGGCGGCGTGAAGCGGAACACATCGGCCGATGCGGACGCGGGATGATATCCCGACAGCTCGAACACGGTGCGGTTCCCCTCGCGGTCGGTGTACTCGACCGACTGAATGAGATGCGTCGACGCCGAGCTGGTAATCGCGATGCTGCGCAACAGTCCCGCCGAGCTGCGCGGCTGCAGTGTCGTAATCACGTTTGCGCCGCGCGTCTGCTCCTTCACCACGAACGAGCGGTTGCGCGCGGCCGCATCGCCGAGCACGAGGAACGGCAGGTCGCGCCGCTTCTGCTCGTCGAGCGTCGCCACGGTGACCTGCTTGTCCGCCGGAACGTAAAACCACGAACGGCTGCCGTCGAAGACGAAGAGCTTCTCCTCCGGCTTCGCGTAGGTCCACCGCATCTGGGGCAGCGTACCGAACGTGACGGTGCCGCTTTCGATCTGCGCGTTCTTGAAGCCTTTCGGCGTGAAGCGCTGGACGAATGTCGCAGCCTTGCCGGCGACGGCGGCGGGCGCCTTGTCGATTTCAGCGGCGCTGAGTGTCGATGCGATGAGCAGTGCTGCAGGAAGGATGATCTTGATCACAGTTTTTCCACCTCGATCGAAGCAATGGCAGATCTGACAACAAAGATCCGCTCGTTTTTGCTCCGGTCGAGAGGGAAGAGGAAGAAGCCGCTGGCGGAGGGATTGTAAGAGGCCGTGCCGCGGATGACTTCGCCGTCGGCGAACTCGACGGCGATCAGGCTGCCACTCGGCTCTTCGAGCTGTTCCTCGGGGACGGTGCGCGGAAAGAACACCGCCTTCAACGCGCTGAACGGCACCTGCTGCGACTCGCTGTCGTGATCGTGCGTCACGTTCAGCATTTCGTTCACCGCGTCGATGACCGCGACCACGGCGCGCTCCGTGCTGCCGTCGCGATAGCGAAGAATCACCTTTCCATCGTCATGCATCAGAAGAGCTCGAGCCCCCAGAGATCGTGGAGATGAATGATACCCGTGAGACGGTGCGTGTCATCCACGATGAAGAGCGATGTGATCTTCCGCTCCTCCATCTGCTGGAGGGCGACCGAGGCGAGCTCGTTGCTGTCGATGGTCTGCGGGTTCGGTTTCATCGATGCAGCGGCGGTCTTGCGAAGGATGTACTCGTCGCGCTGCAGCAGGCGGCGGAGATCGCCGTCGGTGATGATTCCCTGCAGTTTGCGATCGCCGTCGACGACTCCCGTGACGCCGAAGCCTTTCTTCGACATCTCGTAGATCACGTCATGCATCTCGGTCCCGAGCTCGACGATCGGGACGTCGTTGCCGCCGTGCATCAGATCGGAGACGCGGAGGAAGCGTTTGCCGAGGCGGCCGCCGGGATGGAGGAACGCGAAGTCTTCTTCCTTGAAGCCTTTCCGCAGCAGCAGTGCCATCGCCAGCGCATCGCCGAGGGCGAGAGTCGCCGTGGTCGATGCGGTCGGCGCAAGTCCGAGGGGACACGCTTCCTTCGAGATCGCGGCGGAGAGGTGATGATCGGCGCCTTTGGCCAATGTCGATTGCGGATTGCCGGTCATGGCGACGATCTCGACGCCGATCCGCTTGAGGCTCGGGATCAGCCGCACGAGCTCCTCGGTCTCTCCGGAGTTCGAGATCGCCAGTACGACGTCGCCGCGCACGACCATCCCGAGATCGCCATGAATGGCCTCGGCGGGATGAAGAAAGAACGACGGTGTGCCGGTCGACGCCAGCGTCGCGCTGATCTTCTTGCAGATGATGCCGCTCTTGCCGAGCCCCATCGTCACCACGCGTCCGGAGACGCCGTTGATCAATTCGACGACGTCGATGAATGTCTGGTCGAGATGATCGATGAGCCCGAGAATCGCCGCCGCTTCGACCTCGAGAACGCGCCGCGCCTCGATCAGGGCGGGATGGTCAACCATGGGGCGTGATGCTAACACCTAGAGTCCCAACTCTAGCCGCAACGCGATCAGCGATTGCGTGACGTCCTGGATGAACGCGACGAGCGACGCGATGAGGCAGCCCATGCAGGCGACGAAGAGCAGCGCGAGAGCCCACGCGACTTCGATCCGCAGCAGCGCGGCGACGAAGATCGTGCCGATGAGGAGGGCGGCGAAGAGGATGCTGAGCGATGCCAGGGTGATGGCCCGGCGGAGGAGCTCGGCGCGGCGCGCAAGGATGTCGATCTGGAGCTGGCAGCGCGTGCGGTCGTCGTCGGTGACCGCGGCGCGGAGATCGGCGGCGAGGACGCGCGCGCGGTCGACGGTGCGGCCGAAGCGGTTGTTCATGCTGAGGAGCAGCAGGCCGATTCCGGAGATCAGGATCACCGGGCCGACGGCGAGTTGCAGGACGGGGAAGAGCTGTTGCAGGGTCGGCACGGGCATCACTTTGCCGCATTCTCCTGCGGCAAGAGCACCGCGTACAACAGCTCGTGAATCGGCGTCGGAACGCCGGCCGCGCGGCCCATCCGCACGACCGCGCCGAGCTGCGCGTCGAGCTCCGACCGCTTTCCCTGCATGATGTCGCGCTGCAGCGACGAGGTGGCGTCGGGAGCGAGGCTGTCGTAGCGGCCCAGCGTGGCGTCGACCGCGTCGGGTGCTAGCTGCACGCCGCGCGCGTTCGCCACCGCGACGATCTCCTCGATCGCGCGTCTGGCGATGTCGCGCAGCTCCGGCATCGCGCGCCAGACGCCGGCCGGGACGCGTGTCACCGCGCCGATGCCGCTGAGCGGCGCGATGAAGAGGAACTTCGTCCACATCGCGCGATGGATGTCGCTCGGCACCTCGGCGACGACACCCGCAGCGGTCATCGCCTCCTGAATGCGCGTCACCCGATCCGACTTCGAGTTGTCGAGCTCACCGAACATCACGAACGGATCAGACGCCGCGTGCCGGATGTGACCCGGCGCCGCGATGAAGCTGACGATCGCGCAGAGGCCGCCCATGGCGTGCTCGCGTCCGACGGCGTTCGCGATCTGCTCCGGCGCGTCCATGCCGTTCTCCATCGGGATGACGGCGGTGTTCTCGCCGATGAGCGGCGCGATGTTCTGCAGCACCTCGGGGATCTGCGAGGTCTTCACCGCGAGGAGCACGACATCGACCGGGCCGACGCTCTTCGGATCGTCGGTCGCGTTGACCTTCGGCACGACGAAATCACCCTTGATGCTGTCGACGCGCAGGCCGTTCGTGCGTAGCGCCTCGAGCGTTTTTCCGCGGACGATGAACGTGACGTCCGCGCCGCCGTGCGCGAGTTTCCCGCCGAAGTAGCCGCCGACGCCACCTGCTCCGATGACTGCAAATCGCATCAGGTGATTATGAAGGACTTGCCGATATCATCCGCGCCATGAAACTCGCTGCCATCGCCATCCTCTGCCTCGCCGCCGGTGCGTCTTATGCCGCGCCGAACGAAGATTCGAAATTCGAAGCGATCGTCGACCGCTACGTCGAAGCGCTGCTGAAGGCGCATCCGGAAGACGCGACGCAGCTCGGCGATCACCGCTACGACGATCGTCTCGACGACTACTCGCGGGCCGGTGTCGACGCCGACGTAAAGTTCGCGCGCGAGACGCTGGCGGAGCTGGCGAAGGTTAAGCGGGAGAAGCTGAGCGTCACGAACCGGATCGATCTGCGCATCCTCGAGAACGCGCTGCAGTCGCAGATCTACTCGCGCGAGACGCTGCGCAACTGGGAGTCGAACCCGCTGACCTACAACGTCGGCGGCGCGATCTACGGCCTCATCGCGCGCGACTTCGCACCCGCGGAGACGCGGCTGAAGAGCGTGATCGGCCGGCTGAATCAGATCCCCGACGTGGTCGCGGCGGCGAAGGCGAACCTGAAGAATCCGCCGAAGATCCACGTCGAGACGGCGATCAACCAGAACAAAGGGACGATCGCGCTGCTGAACGGCGATGTCGCGGAGCTGGCGAAACAGGCGCCGCAGCTCGACGCCGAGGTGAAGGCGGCGCAGAAGCGGGCGGCGGATGCGCTGGCGGATTACGGCACGTGGCTGCAGAACGACCTCCTGCCGCGCGCGAACGGCGACTTCCGCCTCGGCGACGAGATGTTCCGCCGCAAGTTGCGCTACTCGCTCGATTCCAATCTGACCAAGGAGGAGATCCTTGCGCACGCCGAGTCGGATCTGAAGAAGACGCAGGACGCGATGTACGAGACCGCGCTGAAGCTCGGCGCGAAGCCGGATGACGATCATCGCAAGGTGATCAAGGCGGTGCTCGACAAGCTGGCCGATGAGCATCCGACGAACGAGACGGTGATCGCGCTGGCGGAGAAGGATCTCGCCGAGACCACGTCGTTCGTCCGCAAGCACGGCCTCATCACCGTGCCGGCGGAGCCGATCCAGGTGACGCCGATGCCGGAGTTCAATCGCGGCGTGGCGGTCGCGTCGTGCAATTCGCCGGGCGCGCTGGAGAAGAACGGCAAGACCTTCTTCTACATCTCGCCGACGCCGGCCGACTGGACGGCAAAGCGCGTGGAGTCGTT
>Ga0193696_1000086_pt1 | contig 41629 bp, 36 predicted proteins | sample L3m1metaG_FD_145074 | JGI IMG/M metagenome (GOLD analysis project Ga0193696, IMG submission 145074) | Soil microbial communities from a riparian zone of the East river system, Colorado, United States - L3m1 | ecosystem: Environmental > Terrestrial > Soil > Riparian zone | place: USA: East River... | reverse complement strand
CATCCGCCGCAGCGATGCTCCGTCGCCGGTGCGCATCGGCGACGGAGCGGGCGACGGCCTCTCGCCCGACGGCAAGTGGGTGCTCTGCCACAACGGCGGGAAGCTGGTCATCCTCCCCACCGGCACGGGCGAAGCGCGCGAGCTGAAGGTCACCGGACCGTTCGACTACGGCGCTGCCTGGATGCCCGACTCGCGGCGCGTGGTCATCGGCGGCAGCCTGCCGGAAAGGGGCTATCAGCTGCATCTCGTCGATACGCTCGACGAGACGTCGACGCCGATCACGCCGGAGGGCATCTGGAGCGATGCGAACCGCCCGTTCGCCGTCTCGCCCGACGGTCGCTTCGTCGCCGGCATGACCGCGCAGCAGACGATGGCGCTCTACTCGATCGACGGCAGCGCGCAGCCGATGCCGATCGCCGCCGCGGAAAAGGGAGAAGTGCCGATCACCTTCTCCAGCGACGGCGCGATGCTCTACGTCTATCGGCCTACGTCGGTGCCGGGTGAGATCGTCCGCATCACGCTCGCTACCGGGCTGCGCGAACCGTGGAAGCAGTTCGCGCCGGCCGATCCGGGCGGCGTCTACAAGATCAGCCCCGTCTTCATGACGCCCGAAGCGAGCGCGTACGTGTACGACGCGCTGCGCACGACGAGCGATCTGTACGTGGCGGAAGGGCTCCGCTGAACGACGTCATCATCGCCGTCGCCGCGTTCCTCGCGGGCGTCATCAATTCCATCGCCGGCGGCGGCACACTCCTCTCCTTCCCCGCGCTCCTCTGGATCGGACGTCCCGCCGTGATCGCGAACGCGACGAACACGGTGGCCATCTGGCCCGGCTCGTTCGCCGGCGTGATCGGCTTCCGCCACGACATCGCGAAACTGCAGCGCTGGCTCTTCTGGCTGATGATCCCCTCGCTCTTCGGCGGCGCGACCGGAGCGGTCGTGCTGCTGCACACGACCGAGCGCACGTTCGAGCGCATCGTCCCGCTGCTCATCCTCGGCGCGACCGTGCTCCTCGCGGCGCAGGAATTCCTTACGCGCAAGTTCACCAGGCTCGCGCAATCGCATCAGCACCCCACCGCCGGCTGGGTCACGTTCGTCTTCATCTTTCAGTTTCTCGTCGGCGTCTACGGCGGCTACTTCGGCGCCGGCCAGGGCATCCTCATGCTCGCCGCGCTCGGATTGATCGGACTCGCCGACCTGCATCAGATGAACGGCCTGAAGAACCTCCTGGCGATCTGCATCAACGGCGTCGCCGCGATCTACTTCGCGATTCAGGGCGCGGTCGTCTGGCGTGATGTGGTGATCATGGCCATCGCCTCGATCCTCGGCGGCTTCGCCGGCGCGCGGCTCGCGCATTACTTCGGACGCAAATTCGTGCGCGGCGCGGTGGTGACGATCGGGCTGGTGATGACGGTGGCTCTGTTCATCCGCAGTTTATGAGGGCCGGTACGTGATCAACAGCACCACCACCACGACCACCACGATCGCCATCACCGTCCAGAACAGCAGGCGATAACTGCGCGGCACCGGCGGCGAGAGAGCGTTGCGCCGCGTGCGGCCGTGCGGGCGGTCGCCGCTGCCGTCGTCGACCAACGCGGCGGCGCGGTCGCGGCAGTCGAAGCAGCCGTCGAGGTGCTCCGCCGCGGCGAGGATCTCATCGACCGGAGCCTTGCGGCTCACGTAACGATCGATTTCATCCTGACTTAAGTGACGCGTCATCTCCCTCTCTCCGGATAGACGGTACGGACCCAGTCAGAGATTCTACGTTGTGGTGTTTGTGACCCAGGTCACAGTCCGCCCTGGAGCAGGGCTTTGGTCGCGGGATGCCGCGGCGTAGTGAGGACGATCTTCGGATCGCCTTCCTCCACCACTTCCCCTTCCGCAAGGATGATCACGCGCGAGGCGTAATCGCGCACGAAGTCGTCGTCGTGCGTGGTGACGATGAGCGTGCGTCCGCCGGCGACGAGCTCGCGCAGCGTTTCACCGAGCTCGTTGCGCCGCGCCGGATCGAGCGATGCGGTCGGCTCGTCCATCAACAGCAGCGGCGGATCCATCGCCATCGCCCGCGCGATCGCCACGCGCTGCGCCTCGCCGCCGGAGAGCTCGCGCGGATAGGCGTCCTTGCGATGCGAGACGCCCAGGGATGTGAGAAGTTGGACGGCCCGCTCGTTCGCCGTCGCGTGCGCGACGTGCGCCACGTGCGTCGGCGCGAGCGTCACGTTCTGCATCGCGGTGAGATGGTCGAAGAGGTAGTGCAGCTGGAAGACCATGCCGACGCGCTTGCGCAGCTCACGCATCGTCGAGCGATGCGGCAGCGGGCCGGGACGGAGGACCACGCCGTCGACGTCGATCGTCCCGTCGTTGAACGTCTCCAGCGCCGCCACGCTGCGCAGGATCGTCGTCTTGCCGCCGCCGGAGAGTCCCATCAGCGCCAGCAGCTCGCCGCGCTGCGCGCTCATGTTCACGCCGCGCAGGATCTGCCGCGAGCCGCGGTTCAGACGCAGTGATTCGATGCGAACGATGTCATTCATTCGTCGACATCCTCCACTTCGCCTCGAGGTAGCCGGCGAGCCGCGCGAGCGGGAGCGACAGCACGAGGTAGAGCGCCGCGCAGAGCGCGCCGGGGATGACCCAGCTGCCGATGTTCGCGGCGAAGATCGAGGTCTGCTTGGTCAGCTCGACGACCGTAATGACCGAGACGAGCGACGAGTCCTTCAGCAGCGCGACGAAGTCGTTGGTCATCGGCGCGAGCGCGATGCGGAACGCCTGCGGCCCGCGCACGAGCGTGAAGACCTGGTACTCGGTGAGGCCGAGCGTGCGCGCCGCTTCGAGCTGTCCGCGGGGAACCGCCTCCAGCGCGCCGCGATAGATCTCGCTCTCGTACGCGGCGTAGTTGAGTCCGAGCCCGAGCAGCGCCGCGATGAACGCGGGGAGCTTGATGACGGAGGAGAGTCCGTAATAGAGCACGAACAACTGCAGCAGCACCGGAGTGCCGCGCACGACTTCGACGTAGAGCGTCAGGACTGCGCGCGTCAGCACGCCGCCGTATACGCGGCCGCTGGCGATGACCACGCCGGCCATGATCGCGAGCGCCATGGCCACGCAGGAGAGGACGATGGTGATGACGGAGGCGCGGAGGAGGGCGGGGAGGTACTTGAGGGTGACGTCCCACTTCGTGTGCGTATGCCCCTCTCCCGCCGCAGCGGGAGAGGGTGCCCGAAGGGCGGGTGAGGGCTCCCCTGCCCGCGCAAAAAAACGGGGCTGGTACTCATCCCAGATCTCCCACTTTCGATAGATCCGCTCCAGCGTCCCGTCGCGCATCTTCGCCTTGAGGATCTCGTTGATCCGATCGCGCAGCGCCACGTTCTCTTTCGCCAGCACTCCGACGTAATGCCCGGTCGCGATCGGCTCCGGCTGGATGACGATCCCGCCGGTGCGCCTCAGCGCGCGCGCCGCGATGATGTTGTCGAGCAGCACGGCGTCGACGCGTCCCGACTTCAGGTCCTCGTACGGATGAACGTCGTCGTCGTACGAGACGAGGATCAGGCCCTGCTCTTTCTCCGACTGCAGCAGCCGCTCGTATGCGATCGTCCCTGACAGCGTCGCGACGCGATGTCCCTTCAGATCGGCGAGCGTGTGATAGCGGCCGCGATCCGCGGGCCGCACGGTGAGCACTTCCTGAAATTCGAAGTACGGCATCGTGCACAACAGCGACGCGCAGCGCGCCGGCGTCAGCTCGACGCCGCTCATGCCGATGTCGAAATCGCCGCGCGCGACCGACTGGTCGATCTCCTGAAACTGCACCTGCACGAACTGCGATTGTCTGCCGAGACCTTTCGCGATCTCGTCGGCGACTTCCACGTCGAAGCCGCGCACGATCGCCGGATTGCCCGGATCGGCTTCGACGTACGGAGCGCCCCCTTCGGAGTCGCCACCCCAGCGGAGAACCGCGGCCAGCACGATGAGCGGGAACACGTCCGGATGATAACGTTCCCCAACTTCTGATGAACGACGATCTTCGCCTCGCCCTCGCTCTCGCCGACGAAGCCGACGCCATCACCATGCGCTTCTTCCGCGACGCATCGCTCTCCGTGAAAACGAAAGTCGATCGCACGCCGGTCACTGAGGCCGATCTCGCCGTGGAGACGCTGCTGCGCGAGCGCCTCGGCGAAGAACGTCCCGACGACACGATCGTCGGCGAAGAGCTCGGCGTCACCGGATCGTCGTCACGCCGCTGGATCATCGATCCGATCGACGCGACGAAAAACTTCATGCGCGGCATCCCCGTGTTCGCCACGCTGCTCGCGCTCGAAAACGAAGTCGGCATCGTCTCCGCCCCCGCCCTCGGCATGCGCTGGTGGGCGGCGCGCGGCGAAGGGGCGTTTTGCAACCACCGCGCGATTCGCGTCTCCGCGATCGCCACGATCGAAGAGGCGCAGCTCAGCTACGACGGCATCGCCGATTTCGACAAAGCGCGCCTCGCCGATCCGTTTCTCGCGCTCGCGCGGCGATGCGCCCGCACGCGTGCGTTCGGCGATTTCTGGTCGCACATGCTCGTCGCCGAGGGCGCGTGCGACATCGCGATCGAGCCGGAAGTCGCGCTGTGGGACATGGCCGCGGTGCAGGTGATCGTCGAAGAGGCGGGCGGGCGGTTCAGCGATCTCGGCGGGAACGCGCGCGCGGACGGCGGGAGCGGCGTCTCGACGAACGGCGCGCTGCATGAGGCGGTGCTCCACTCCTTCTCCCCCGCCGCGGGGGAGAAGGTGCCGCAGGCGGATGAGGGGGATCGCGTTCAGCGCGAGGGCCACGCCCCTCACCCGCCTGCGGCACCCTCTCCCCGCAAGCGGGGCGAGGGACAAAAATCATGAGCATGTCCGAGGAGGTCATGGTCATCGACACCGCGGCGCTCGCGCCGTATCTGCAGCAGGGGATCAGCCGCGAGCACGCGGAGCCAATCCTCGAGCTCATCGACGAGCAGCATTTCTTCATCGTGCGATCGATCGCCGAGGAGTCGCCGCAGTATCGGCAGATCATCCCGTACGTCGTCATCCGCGGAGGCGACGAGTGGTTCGTCCTGCGGCGCACGAAAAAAGGGACCGACGCGCGGCTGCACGAGAAGATCTCCCTCGGCATCGGCGGCCACATCAACCCGGGACTCGATCTCGTCGAAGGACTGCACAAGGAGCTCGATGAAGAGGTGGCGATCGAAGGCGATTACGAGCTCACCTTCGCCGGCATCCTCAACGACGAGTCGACGGAAGTGGGCCGCGTGCACCTCGGCGTCGTCTACATTCTCGACGCGCCGTCGCGCGACGTGCGCGTGCTGGAGACGGAGAAACTGAGCGGCGAGTGGCGCGCTCTGCGCGAGCTCGCGGCGATGCGGGAGGCGATGGAGACATGGTCGCAGATCGTTTACTCCGAGCTGCTCTCTTAGTTTTTGCGCTCGACGCAATCCTCATCGGCACCGGCTTCCCGCGCCCCGATGCGAACCGCGCCGCCGCATGCACGGTCATCGACATCGGCGACGAATGGTTCGTCGTCGACGCCGGACGCGGGGCGACGATGCGCATCGCGGCGACGAAGCTCGATTACGAAAAGATGCGCGCGGTCTTCATCACGCACTTCCACTCCGATCACATCGCCGGGCTCCCCGACCTCTTCAACACCTCCTGGCAGTTCGGCCGGAAGACGCGGCCGCTGCAGCTCTTCGGTCCGCACGGCACGCGCAAGCTGGCGGACGCGATGACGGCGTTCTTCGCGGACGACGTCCACTACCGCCGTGATCTGCTGGAGAAGCATCCCGGCGGCGGCGCGACGATCCACGCGCGCGAGATCGGCGAAGGCGTCGTGTTCGACGACGGCAAGGTGAAGGTCACGGCGTTCAACGAGGACCATCGTCCCGTCGTGCCGGCGCTCGGCTATCGCTTCGAATCGGGCGGCAAGGTGATCGTCGTCTCCGGCGACACGCGGCCGAACGACAACCTGTTGAAGTTCGCGCGCGGCGCCGACGTCCTGGTGATGGAGGCGTACCTGCCGGAGTTCCTCGACAAGGTCGACACGCCCGAGGTGGCGGCACGTTTGAAGCACTACCACACCAGCGCCGAAGAGGCGGGCGTCATCGCGACGAAGGCGGGGGTGAAGACGCTCGTGCTGACGCACCTCGTCGGATTCGATGAAGCGGCGTTCCTGGCGCAGGCATCGAAGACGTTCAAAGGAAAGATCATCGTCGGCCGGGACTTAATGCGCGTCTCGGCCGCGGCCGAATAGGAGGCTTGGATGCACACGATCGTGCAGCACATGTTCACGCTCCCCATCCCGCTGCTCGAGAAATTGCTCCGTCCGATGCTGGTCTACGGATTCCTCGTGCTGCTCCTGCGCGTGTTCGGCAAGCGCGAGCTGGCGCAGCTCAATCCGTTCGACTTCGTCGTGCTGATCTCACTCTCGAACACGGTGCAGAACGCGATCATCGGCGATGACACCTCGGTCACCGGCGGCTTCCTCGGCGCGGCCGCGTTGCTGATCGTGAACTACCTGGTGGTGCGCTTCCTCTTCCGCCACCGCCGCCTCGACCAGATGGTCGAAGGCCGGGCCACGACGCTGGTCAAGGACGGCAAGGTGCAGCAGAAGGCGCTGGCGCGCGAGCTGATCACTGTGCCCGAACTCGACGTCGTCGCGCGCAGACAGGGCTTCGACGGCGTGCACTCGCTCGACGAATGCATCCTCGAGCCGGGCGGCTCGTTCGCGATGAAGCCGAAGGAGCCGGCGAAGGACGACCAGCGCTACGAGGAATTGAAGGCGATGCTCTCGGAGATGTCGAGGAAGCTGGATGCGATGGCGAAGTAGCTAGACCTCGTCATCCCCCTTCTCCGTCCCCTCGATCACCGGCCGCTCGACGACGTGCATGCCGCCGCTGTACGTGCCGCCGCCGGTTGTGCCGAAGACGCCGCCGTTCCCTTCCGGCGTGCCGTACTCACCTTTGCCGCTGTGCGCGGCTTCGTCGTAGCCGCGGTTGGTTGAATCCTCTTTTTCGATCGGAGGCGTGGCGCCTTCCGGCGTGTAGTCGATGTCGCTGTCGCTTCTGCGATTCGTGGCCATAATGCAGAGACAGGTGCAAGCGCCGCTCCCGATTGACTCGCATCTCGCGGAGATCACCGAGCACGTCCGCCGCACGCGAACGGCCGTGATCGTCGCGCCGCCCGGCTCGGGCAAAACGACGCGCGTGCCGCCCGCCCTGAGCAGCCTCGGCCGCACGATCCTGCTGCAGCCGCGACGTGTCGCCGCCCGCGCCCTCGCCCGCCGCATCGCATTCGAGCGCGGCTGGACGATCGGCGATGAGATCGGCTGGCAGATCCGCTTCGAGCGCCGCTTCTCGCGCGACACGCGTCTGCTCGTCGCGACCGAGGGCATCCTCACCGCGCGCCTGCAATCCGATCCGCTGCTCAGCGACTTCTCCGTCGTGATCCTCGACGAGTTCCACGAGCGGAGCATCCACGCCGACCTCGCGCTCGCTCTCGTGAAGCAGGCACTCGATGCACGCGACGACCTCGCCGTCGTCGTCATGTCCGCGACGATCGATGCCGCACCGATCTCGCGCTACCTCGGTGATGCACGAATCTTCGAGATCACCGCCCGCACGTATCCGATCGACATCCGCTATCGCCCCAACACGTCGATCGCGCAGGCCGTGCGCGACTCGAGCGGCGACATGCTTTGCTTCCTCCCCGGCGCGCGCGAGATCGAGCGGGCGCGGCTCGAGATCGGCAACATCGACGCGCTCGTCCTGCCGCTGCACGGACAGCTCGACGTCGACGCGCAGGAGCGCGCGCTCGCGCCCGCATCGCGGCGCCGCGTGATCCTCGCCACGAATGTCGCCGAGACTTCGCTGACCGTCGAAGGGATCACCGAGGTCATCGACTCGGGGCTGCAGAAGGTGATGCGCTACGACCCCGACACTGGCATCGATCATCTCGTCACCGAGCGGATCTCGCTCGACTCCGCCGATCAGCGCGCCGGCCGCGCGGGACGCACGGCGCCGGGACGCGCGACGCGATTGTGGGACTCGCGCGACATCCTCCGCCCGCATCGCGAGCCGGAGATTCATCGCGTCGATCTCGCCTCTGCGATGCTCGACGTGATTGCCTGGGGCGGCGATCCGCGCGCGTTCCCGTTCTTCGAGTCGCCTTCGCCCGAGCGCCTCGACGCCGCGCTCTCACTGCTCGAGCAGCTCGGCGCCGACGCGGAGTTGCGCCGGTATCCGCTGCATCCGAGACTGGCGCGATTGATCATCGCGGCCGAGGGAGATGAGCTGGCGGTGCGGATCGCGGCGGCGTTGTCCGAGGGCGTGCGCTTGCGGCGATCGGAGACGACGGAGTCGGATGCGTTTCCGCTCGCGGATGATGCGCCGCGGGAGATCGTGCGGGAGCTGATGCGCATCGGCACACATGCCCACGGCAACGTGTTGCGCGCCATCCTCGCCGCCTATCCTGACCGCGTCGCCATGCGTCGCGAACCGCGCTCGCCGCGGCTGCTCCTGGCGAGCGGCACCGGCGCGGTGCTGGCGAAAGAGAGCGGCGTGCGCGAGGGGGAGTTCCTCGTCGCGCTGGAGCTCGCGGGAAGCGTCGCGGCTGGCGAGGCGCTCGTCCGCGCCGCGAGCATTGTCGAGCGCGAGTGGCTCAAGCCGACGCGCACGGAAAAAGTCCACATGTTGACCAACGCCGGCCGCGTCCGCGCGATCGAACGGCTCTGGTACGGCGCGCTGCCGCTCGGCGAGCGCAACGCGGAAGTCGATCCGCTGGAGGAAGCGCGAATCCTCGCCGAGGCAAACAAGCCGAAGATCGATCCGCTCACGCAGCGGCGCATCGCCTTCGCCGGCGGTGAGCGGAGTCTCGACAAGCTCGCGCCGCTGACTGTCGCGCTCCCCTCGGGGCGCAACGCGAGGCTCGACTACCGCGACGACGGCTCGGTCTTCGCCGCCGTGAAACTGCAGGAGCTCTTCGGCCTCGCGGAGACGCCACGCATCGGTCCGCGCCAGACACCGATCACCTTCGAGCTGCTCGCGCCGAACGGACGCCCGGTGCAGATCACCCGCGACCTCCGCAGCTTCTGGAACAACACGTATCCCGAGGTGCGGAAGGAGCTGCGCGGGCGCTATCCGCGGCATCCGTGGCCGGATGATCCATGGAACGCGACGCCCACGCATCGCACCAAACGGCGTTAATCGCTTTCGCGTTCCTTCTCCGCCATCAACGAATCGAGATCGCGGAACAGCGTCACCACCGCATCGACGCGCCCCTTGTTCACCAACTCGATCTTCGCGTCGCGTTTGTCGAGCGAGCCGTCGATGCGCACCTCGTCGAACTCCAGCGCGTGGCCGACATACGAGAACGTGACGTCGTAGTGCTGGCTCCAGAAGAACGGCGCGTCGCGATACGGCTTGCGCATGCCGAGGATGTTCTCCGCCGCGACCTGCCCCATCCGCTCCGCCACGACGAAGTGCTCGACGCGACGTCCGTGCACGCGTGCGACGTCGCCAGCGGCGTAGACGCCCTTCGCGGAGGTCTCAAGAAATTCATCGACGACGATCCCTTTATCCAGCGTAAGCCCCGCCTCCTCGGCGAGCTTCAGGTTCGGGCGCACGCCGGTACCGATGACCACGAAGTCGTACGGCAGCGCGCTTCCATCCGAAAGAGTGACGCTGTCGCTCTCGATCGCCTTCGCGGTCAGTCCGAGGCGGAACGTCACGCCGTGCTCCTCATGCAGACGCTTCACGAACTTCCCCGCCTCTTCGCCGAGGATGCGCGCCAGCGGCACCTCCTCGGGGGCGACGACCGTGACGTCGACCTTCCGCTCGCGCAGCGACGCCGCGACCTCGAGCCCGATGAAGCTCGAACCGAGGATCACCGCGCGCTTCCCCTCCTCCGCCTCGGCCACGATCGCCTTGCTGTCGGCCGCGGTGCGGAGATAGTGAACATGTTGACCTTCGAGCGGCAGGTGGACCGGATCGGCGCCGGTGGCGATCAGGATCGCGTCGAACGATTGCGTCGAGCCGTCTTCGAGCGTGACCGTCTTTGAAGCGGCGTCGAGCTTCGTGACGCGCGTGAGCCGCAGATCGACCCGTTCGCCCATCGGCAGCGGCAGCCAGTCCTCGGGCGCGTGTCCCGACAAGTACTCCTTCGAAAGATTCGGCCGGTCGACCGGACCCTCGGTGCCGAACATCGTGATCGCACCGGTGAAGCCGCGGCGCCGGAGCATTTCTCCGGCGGCGTTCCCCGCGACGCCCGCGCCGATGATGCCGACGCTCTTCACGGGGATTCGTTTGCCGAGCACCACAACCTTCCCCTCGCGCACCTCGACGTCATACGTCGCCACCGGCAGCAGCGCCGGCGCGCGCATCGCCTCGCCGGTACGGATGTCGAAACAGGCGTGATGCCACGGGCAGTGGATCTGATCGCCGTCGAGCAGCCCCTCGGCGAGCGGACCGCTGTAGTGCGTGCAATGCGCGGCGATCGCGAACACCTCGTCGCCGCGGCGGATGATCAGTACCTCTTCGCCGTCAACCTGAATCACTTCCATCGGTTACTCCTTTGGAGCGCGGGCGTCCTCGCCCGCAGTCGCTGGCCGTCTCGGCCGGCGACCATCTCGGCGGCCGGGCGAGGACGCCCGACCGCTGCGGACGAGACGTCCGCGCTCCTGCCTACTCCTTACAAAGGCGGAAGAACTCCGCCCGCGACGTCGCGTCGCTGCGCAGCGTGCCGAGCATCGACGACGTCACCATCTCCGTCTCTTCCTGCCGCACACCGCGACAGCCCATGCAGAGATGATGCGCACGAATGACCACGCCGGCGCCGCGCGCGTCGAGATGCTCCTCGATCGACTCGGCGATCTGCCGCGTCATCCGCTCCTGAATCTGCAGCCGCCGCGCGAAGCAGTTCACCAGCCGCGCCAGCTTGCTGATGCCGACCACGCGTCCCGGCAGGTAGCCAACCGAGGCCGTGCCGTAGAACGGAAGGAGGTGATGTTCGCAGACCGAGTAGAAGGTGATGCCGCGCAGCACGATCATCTCGTCGCTCGACTCTTCGAACGTGCGCGAAAGGATTTCCGCGGGATCTTCGCCGTAGCCGGCGGTCATCTCCCGCCACGCGCGGACGACGCGGGAGGGCGTGTCGAGGAGGCCGTCGCGACCCGTGTCCTCGCCGATGAAGCGGAGGAGGGTCGCGACGGCCTGTTCGGCGGAGTCTTCAGTCGGGATGGATACGAGCTCGGGTTTCATGAGCGGACGATGACATGAGTCCCAATATTTCACAAGTCATAAGTTTTAAAACATACATGAAACGTTACTTCTGCTTCGCCGTCTCGAGGTTGATGGTCACCTCGACCTCGTCGCTGAGGAGGAATCCGCCGTTGTCGAGCGCCTTGTTCCAGTTCACGCCAAAGTCCTTGCGGTTGATCGTCGTGGTCAGCGAAAAGCCGGCCTTGTCGTTGCCCCAGGGATCGCGGGCGGAGCCGAGGAACTGCACGGGAATCGTCACGCGCTTGGTGACGCCGCGGATCGTGAGGTCGCCGGTCACGTTGTAGAGATCCTTCTTCTTCGCCGGCGCGATCGACGTGCTCTTGAAGGTGATCGCGGGGAACTTCTCGACGTCGAAGAAGTCAGCGGTGTGGAGGTGCTTGTCGCGATCGGCGTTGCCGGTGTTGTTGCTGCCGGCGTTGATGCTGAACTCGACCGACGACGCGCCCGGCTTGTCCGGCTGCATGGTGATCGTGCCGTCGAAGTCGGTGAACTTGCCGGTCACGTTGCTCACGAGATGGCGGACCTTGAAGTCGACGTCGGAGTGCGACTTGTCGACTTTGTAGATGTCGGCGGCGAGTGGCAGTGCGACGACGGCCAGGATTGCGGAGAGAACGAAACGCTTGAATTGCATGAGAAATCCTCCTTGCTGAATTAACGGCGCGACGCGTTGGCGGCGCGCAGGTTGGTGAGCGACTGGTTCATCGATTCGCGGGCGCGCTCGAGCAGACCGATGAGCTCGACGAGCTCGCGCTTCCTGAGCCCTCCCATCGCCGCGTCGGCCGCCTCGAGCATCGGACGATCGAGCGCGTTGACGAGGTCGAGCCCCGCGCGGGTGATGTGGCAGTAGACGCGGCGCCGGTCCATCTTGCAGCGCTCGCGCGTCACCAGCTCTTTCGCCTCCAGGCGATCGATGAGCCGCGTGATGCCGGGCGTCTCCTCGATCATCCGCTCCGCGATGTCGAGCGTCGGTAGCCCCCGCTCCCCCGCCCCGCGCAGGATGCGCAGGACGTTGTACTGCTGCTCGGTGAGGTCGTGCGGCCCGAGGATCGTGGCCACGCTGCGCCGGAGCAGATCGGCCGTACGCAGGAGCGCTACGCCCGCTTCTTCCCCTTTCGAAGAGAAGGGGCGGGTCTGTTTGAGCTCGTGCTGAATCGATGACATGACGATAGCTTAGATATCATTAGTTGATTAGTCAAGTAATTTCGTTTGCAGTGGACAGTTGGCCGTGGGCAGAAGATCCGGTGCTGCGGCCAACTGCCAACGAACAACTGCTATCTTTCCCTCATGCACCTCTTTCCATCCGAATTTGCCGACCTGCTGAACGCGCGGGGGCGGGCGTTGCTCGACCGGCCGCCGCGCCTCGATGTCTTTCGCGGACGGGGAAAGACGCCGATCGCGGTGTTCGACGATCTGATCGACGCGAAGACCTCGCGCCGCTGCATCGCGGCACTCGACGAGGTGATGTTCCCGCTGCTGCGGTGGATGGAGACGCCGATTCCGCGCGAGGCGCTGACGAAACAGAAGAAGAACTACAAGGACCTGCTGCCGAAGACGGTGCGCGTCCGCACGACGACGCTGAACTCGAGCCGCTCGAAGTCACTCGACGCGGCGCGCGAGATCGGCCTGTCGCAGATGATGGAGTCGGACTCGTTCCGCAGATTCGCGGAAGCGGTGGTCGGTGCGCCATTGCAGGAAAACAATTGGGGACGCCAGGTGATCTGCTACGAACAGGGCGACTACAGCGGCCCGCATAACGATCACCACCCGGAGAGCGAGATCGCCCGCAACGGCTTCGTCGATGTCCACATCATGTTCTCCAACAACGCCGTGCAGTCGCAGTACCTGGTGTACGAGGAGAAGCACTACCTGTCGCAGGCGCACGACGTCTCCGGCCATAGCGGCATCGCCATCTACCGCCTCCCCTTCTGGCACTACACGACGCCGCTGGTGGGAAAGCCCGGTGCGCGTCGGTGGCTGCTTCTTGGATCATTGGATTTCGATCCACCGCTGGCGAAGCTGAGTTACTGAGGACGACGAGGGCGCCTCCGGCGGGCGGGCCCGGCCCGCAGCGTTTGTCTTCGCGTAAATCGCGATTCGTACGAGAGGCGCGAGTTCAGGCTAGGCCGACAAGCGTTGCGGGCCGGGCCCGCCCGCCGGAGGCGCTCCCGTCGTTCCCCAACAACTCAGCCCCGCAAGACGACCGCTCGCCCAGGCCCACTGGAAGTTGTAGCCGCCGATCCTGCCGTCGACGTCGAGAATCTCGCCGCAGAGGTAGAGGCCTTCGCAGACGCGGGAGTGCATCGTCGACACCTCGACCTCCGACAGCGGCACGCCGCCCGCGGTTACCTCTGCGTAATCGAAGCCGCGATCGCGGGTGACCGGGAGCGGCAATTCGACGATCGATCGGATCGCGGCGCGGCGTTCATCGCGGGTCAGCTTGCCGATCGGTTGTGTCGAGATCGCATCCGCGAGGCGCTCGGGGATTCCGCGACGACGCAGGAACGTCGCGAGCGTCAGGTGCGGATTCGCATTGAGGAGCTGCGCTTCGATTGATTCGAACGTTTCGCCGGGGAGGAAGTTCGCGACCAGTTCGGCGCGATGCTCGATCCAATGCCGACTGATATCGAGCACCACCGGACCGCTCAATCCGAAGTGCGTGAACAGCATCGACCCGCGTTCGCGAATCTTCGCGCCGCGCAGGATCAGCTCGACCTCGACGCTCGTCCCGCTCAGCTTCGTCAGCCAGTGGTCGGGCTCGAGGATCAGCGGCACCAGCGCGGGGAAGACTTTCGTCACCGTGTGCCCGAGGCGATGCGCGAGATCGTAGCCGCGTCCGTCGCTGCCGGTTTTGGGGACGCTGCGGCCGCCGGTGGCGAGGATCACGCGCTTCGCGTGCAGATCGCCGTTGATCGTGAAGCCTGGCTCGATCGACTCCACACAATAGCCCGTGCGGATTTCTACGTCATTGCAAGCACCGACCAGCGCATCGAGCACCGTCGCGGCGCGATCCGTCACCGGGAAAAGCTTCCCCGTTTCCTCGCGCTTCAGCACCACGCCGAGGTCGCGGAAGAAGTCGATCGTCGCCGGGACGTCGAACGTGCGGAGCACTTTCGCGATCGCGTTGCGGTTGCCGTTGAAATCCTTTGCGTGGACCTCGTCGTGCGTGACGTTGCAGCGGCCGCCGCCGGAGATCAGGATCTTCGCGCCGAGGCGTTTGGCGCTGTCGAGAGCGACAACGCGGGCGCCGTTGCGGGCGGCGAAGAGCGCGGCCATGAGGCCCGCGGCGCCGGCGCCGACGACCGCCACGTCGAATGTTTGTCGCATCGTCACAGCCCGCACATTTACCATTCGGCGCCATGAAGCGCACGTTCGCCCTTCTCCTCATCCTCTTCATCACGTTCGGCGCGGTCGCCCAGCAGCGCCCTCTCGACGCCGCGCAACTGCAGCTCGCGCTCCGGAAACTCACCGTCGTCGGCAGCGCGCTCTACATCGCCGCGCATCCCGACGACGAGAACACGGCGCTCCTCTCCTACTGGTCGAACGATCGCCTCTACCGCACCGGCTACCTCGCCCTCACGCGCGGCGACGGCGGGCAGAATCTCATCGGCGACGAAAAGGGGGAGCTCCTCGGCGTGATCCGCACGCAGGAGCTGCTCGCGGCGCGGCGCGTCGACGGCGCGGAGCAGATGTTCTCGCGCGCGCTCGACTTCGGCTTCTCCAAAGGTCCGGACGAAACGCTCGCCATCTGGGGGCACGACCGCATCCTCGCGGACGTCGTCTGGGCCATCCGCAGATTTCAGCCCGACGTCATCGTCACGCGCTTCCCGACCACCGGCGAAGGGGGCCACGGACATCACACGGCGTCGGCGCTCCTCGCGGTCGAGGCGTTCAAGATCGCCGGCGATCCGACGAAGTTTCCCGAGCAGTTGAAGTACGTCCAGCCGTGGCAGCCGAAGCGGATCTTCTGGAACCGCTTCTCGTTCCAGCCGATCGATCCGAACGATCCGAAGGTCGCGAAGTCGCTGCGCGTCGACCTCGGCGCGTTCAATCCGCTCCTCGGGCGCGCCTACACCGAGATCTCCGCGGAGAGCCGCAGCCAGCACAAGAGCCAGGGCTTCGGCTCGGCGGAGCGGCGCGGCACAACGATCAACTACTTCGATCAACTCGACGGCGAGCCGGCGACGAAAGAACTCTTCGAAGGGGTCGACGTCACCTGGTCTCGCTATCCCGGCGGCGAGGACGTGGGCAAGGTCCTGCAGCAGGCCGCCGACTCGTTCGATCTGAAGGCGCCGGAGAAATCGATCCCGCTGCTGCTCCAGGCCAATGACCTGCTCGACCGCCTCGGCGCGCGGCCGGAGTGGTCGCGGCAGGTCCGTCCGTGGATCGAGGTGAAGCGGAACGAGCTGCTGCGCGCGATCGCCGGATGCGCGGGCCTGGCCATCGACGTCAGCGCCGCCGATTCGTCGGTCGTCGCCGGACGCGAGCTCAAGGTGAGCGTGAGCGTCATCAATCGCAGCGGCTATCCATTCACACTGCAGACCGTCGGCTCGCGCTACGCCACGCCGAGCATGGCGGTCGGCAAGCCGCTGGCGAACAACGTCCCGCTGAAGACCGACATCACCATCACCGTGCCGGCCGACACGCCGGTGTCGCAGCCGTACTGGCTGCGCAAGCCGCCGCTGAAGGGGTCGTTCGTGGTCGACGATCAGGAGCTGATCGGACGCCCGGAGAATCCGCCGGCCATCCCGATCATCATCACCATCGCCGACAACCAGATGCACACGCTCTTCTACACGGTGCCTGCGGTCTATCGCTGGACCGACCCGGTGCGCGGCGAGCAGATGCGCAACGTCGACGTCGTGCCGGACGTCGTCACGAACGTCGCCGGCAAGGTCTACGTCTTCCCCGACGCGAAACCGAAGCAGGTCGCGGTGCGCGCGAAGAGCTTCAGCGGCGCGGGCGACTCGGTGCTGCGGCTGAAGCTGCCGCAGGGGTGGAGCGTGACGCCGGAGTCGGTTCCGGTCACGTTCAAGGAAAAAGGAGACGAGGCGCGCGCGACGTTCACGGTCACGCCGCCTACGGGCGAGTCGCAGGGGGTGGTGCAGGCGTCGTCGTCCTCGCTCACCGACATCGAGTACCCGCACATCCCGGCGCAGCGCGTCTTCGGCGACGCCACGGCGAAACTGATCCGCGCCGACGTGAAGAAGCGCGGCACGCGCATCGGCTACATCATGGGCTCGGGCGACGAGGTGCCGGACGGACTGCGGCAGATCGGCTACGAGGTCAACATGTTGACCGACGACGATCTGGAGAAGGGCAACTTCGCCGGATACGACGCCATCGTGGCCGGGGTCCGCGCCTACAACACACGCAAGCGGCTGAAGCTCGACACGGCGAAGCTGCTGGAGTGGGTGAAGAACGGCGGGACGTACGTCGTGCAGTACAACACCAGCGGCGGACTGATCGCCGACGCGCCGGGGCCGTATCCGTTCAAGATCACGAACGAGCGGGTGACGGTGGAGGAAGCGCCGGTGACGTTCGTCAAGCCGGACCATCCGCTGCTCACCACGCCGAACAAAATCACGCAGCGCGATTTCGAAGGCTGGGTACAGGAGCGCGGCCTCAACTTCACGACCGACTGGGATCCGCGGTACGAGACGGTGATCTCGTCGCACGACCCGGGCGAGCCGGACAAGGCGGGCGGCGAGCTTTACGCGAAGTACGGGAACGGCGTGTTCGTCTACACGTCCTATGACTGGTTCCGCGAGCTGCCGGCGGGGGTGGCGGGGGCGTATCGGTTGTTCGCGAACATTGTTTCGGCGAAGTAACGGACTGTTTCTGTGATGACACTCGTCGAAAAAAAGCGCATGGCATTCTTCGCTCGCTCATGACCAACTGGCGCCGCTGGTATTCATTCGTCCTGGTGAATCTCGCGATCCTCATCGCGTTGATGTACGCCTTCACGAGGTACTTCAGTTGAGATCGCTCGACTGGTTCATCCTCATCACCACGCTCGCGGCGATCGTGATGTACGGGCTCTGGAAAGGGCGCAAGCAGAAAGGCCTCGACGGCTATCTCCTCGCCGGACGCAAGCTGCAGGGACCGACGATCGCGCTGTCGATCATGGCCACGCAGGCGAGCGCGATCACGTTCCTCTCCACTCCCGGCCAGGCGTTCACCGACGGCATGCGCTTCGTGCAGTTCTACCTCGGGCTGCCGGTGGCGATGGTGCTGCTCGCCGCGATCGCCGTGCCGATCTACCACCGCCTCCATGTCTACACCGCGTACGAATATCTCGAGACGCGCTTCGGCCCCGGCACGCGCGCGATCACCGCGGGCCTCTTCCTGATCCAGCGCGGACTCTCCACCGGCATCACGCTCTACGCCCCCGCGCTCATCGTCTCCGTGATCCTCGGTTGGAACATCCACCTGACGAACATCGTCATCGGCGCGGTGGTGATCCTCTACACCGCGACCGGCGGGACGAAGGCCGTCAGCTGGACGCACGTGCATCAACTGACCATCGCGCTCGGCGGCATGCTGGTCGCGCTGATCATCGCCATCCACGCCATCCCGTCCGACATCACGTTCGTGGAGACGATGAAGGTCGCGGGGAAGATGGGACGTCTCAACGCCATCGACTTCTCGTTCGACCTGAAGACGCCGTACAGCTTCTGGTCGGGACTGATCGGCGGCTGCATGCTCGCGCTGTCGTACTTCGGCTGCGATCAATCGCAGGTGCAGCGCTACCTGACCGGCGAGACGATCGAGCAGAGCCGTCTCGGGTTGCTCTTCAACGGCCTGATCAAAGTGCCGATGCAGTTCTTCATCCTCTTCGTCGGCGCGATGGTCTTCGTCTTCTACCAGTTCGTCGCTCCTCCCCTCTTCTTCAACACCGCTGAGCGGGCGAAGATCGGCGCGAGCCGCTACGCCCGGGCCTATTCGCAGCTGGAGGAAAAACATCGCGGCGAGTTCGTGGAGAAACGGACGCGCGTGTCGGAGCTGGTCGGCGCGATGCGCAGCGGCGACGAGACGCGCGTGGCGCAGGCGACCACCGCGCTGCACACCTCGCAGGCGGCCGAAGCGGCGACGCGGAAGCAGGCGACGGAGCTGATCCGGCGCAACGATCCGGGCGCCGACAGCAGCGACACGAACTACGTCTTCCTCTCGTTCGTCATCCGCTATCTGCCGCGCGGCGTGGTCGGGCTCGTGCTCGCCGCCATCTTCTGCGCGGCGATGTCGGCCACCGCCTCGGGACTGAACTCGCTCGCCTCGACCACGGTCATCGACGTCTACCGCCGCTTCATCGACCGCAAGTCGACGGAGCACGATTCGGTGCGCGTGGCGAAGCTGCTGACCATCGCCTGGGGCGTCTTCGCCATCGGCTTCGCCGAGTTCGCCGGCCGTCTCGGGTCGCTCATCGAGGCGGTCAACAAGCTCGGCTCGCTCTTCTACGGGACGATCCTGGCGATCTTCATCGTCGCCTTCTTCTTCAAGGAAGTCGGCGGGTTCGCCGTCTGCGCCGGCGCGGCCCTCGGCGAGATTGCGGTCTTCTGCTGCGCGCTCTTCACCGACACCGCCTGGCTCTGGTGGAACGTCGTCGGATGCGTCGCCGGCGTCGCCGGCGCGCTGCTGGTGGAGAAGCTGCTGCCGGATGTGAGGACGGAGGTCGCGTCCGCGACCGAAACGTAGGCAGGTAGGGAAACGCCCGCCAAACGACACTCCATGACGGAGGTCATCGGATGGCGGACATCGTTTCGGGAGTCGATTCATCGAGCGCCTGCACCTCGAGCAGCATCAGCTGTCTCAAGGAGAACGGCATTACCTTCGTCGGCCGCTACTACAGCCGGACGACGCAGATCGAGGGGAAGAAGCTGACGCAGGCGGAGGCGGAGCTGATCTCGGCCGCGGGACTGGAGCTCGTCGCCGTGTACGAGGACGGCCCGACGTCGTACAGCTACTTCAGCGCGGCGCGCGGCACGGCCGACGCGAACGGCGCAATGCAACAGGCGGAGGCGATCGGGCAGCCGCAAGGCTCGGCGATCTACTTCACCGTCGACTACGACGCCGCGCAAAGCGACATCGAAGGGAACATCACCGCGTACTTTCAGGCCATCGACGAGACGATCGCCGATGCGTACGCGGTCGGCGTCTACGGCTCCGGCGCGACCTGCGACGCGATCCTCGGCGCCGGTCTCGCGGAGTACGCCTGGCTCGCGCAGTCGACCGGCTGGAGCGGCTATTCCGAATTCACCGAGTGGTCGATCAAGCAGGGGCCGGAGAAATCGGTGTGCGGATTGAACTCCGACACCGACGACGCGCACGGGGACTTCGGGAGCTTCACGTTGTAGTTGCCGGTTGCCGAGTTACCGGTTGTCGACAACTCTGGCAACCGGTAACCGGCAACCCGGTAGCTATTTCTTCCACTCGTCGATCGTCTTGCGGATCTCGGCCGCGAAGTCGGCGTTGTCCTTCTCCGTCTTCTTCGCCAGGGCCTTCTCGCCCATCACGATGGCGTCGGCCTTCTTCCCCTGCCTGGCCAGGATGCGGGCCTTCAGCCAGAGGTTGCCCATCGACTCGCCCGCCTTGAGCGACGCGTCGCTCCACTGCGTCGCCTCGGTCAGCATGCCGTTGTCGAACGCGAAGTTCGCGGCGGCGTACGCGGTGCGCCAGTCGTCCGGCTTCGCGTTTCCGACCGCGGTGCCGGCGGCGGCGAGCACCTTCTGCGTCGTGTTGCTGTTCACCGTGAACGGCACCGCGACGTTCTCCCAGCGCAGCGCGACCGTGGCCTGATCGGTCGAGAGCATCGGCACCTCGAACGACATCCACTCGGTGAACGACGCCGGCGTCGGCGTCGCCTTCACCCGCAGCGTGTCCTTCGTCGCGTCGTAGCTGTAGCTCCCCCACTGGTTGGAGACGCTGTTGAAGATCAGCGTCCACTCCTTCTCGCCCGGGATGCTGTGGAGCGAGTAGGTGCCGGCGGCGAGCTTCTGGCCGTTGACGGCAACGTCGTCGCTGAACTGGATCGTCGTCGCCTCGTTGGCACCGGTGCGCCACACCGCGCCGTACGGCACGAGCGCGCCCCAGATCTTGCGTCCCTTCACTCCGGGACGGCTGTAGGTGATGGTCATGTCAGTCGTCCCGATGCTCTGCATGAGGACCGATTTCTGACTGACCCGCGGATATTTGACCGCCGGCGCCGGCGTCTGTGCGAGCGCGGCGACGGCTACGAAGACGGAAATAAAAAGAAGTGCTTTGCGCATGGGGCGGGATGCTAGCAGAATCAGGGAACAGCGATCCCAAGGAGAAAAAATGGTTGCCATTCGTTTCACCGGAAACTACGAGGACCTGTCGACGGACCGCGGGTTCCAGTTCAAGTTCTATTGCGAAAAGTGCAACAACGGGTACATGTCGACCTTCAAGACCTCGACCATCGGCATGCTCGGTTCCGCGGCCCGCGCCGCGAGCAGTCTGTTCGGCGGATTCCTCGGCAACGTGGCCGATTCCAGCTACGAGGTGCAGCGCGCCATCGGCGGTCCGGCGCATGACTCGGCGCTGAAGGATGCGGTCGAAGAGATCGCCCCGATCTTCAAACAATGCACGCGCTGCGGACACTGGGTCTGCGAGCCGATCTGCTGGAACAAGAAGGCTGGACTCTGCGAGAACTGCGCGCCCGATCTCGACGAGGAGATGGCCGCGGCGCAGGCCGAGGCCGCAAGGGAGCAGGTTCAGACGAAGGCGCGCGAGGTCGACTGGATGAAGAGCCGCAAGGTCGATCAGGTCACCGGCGCCGTCTGCCCCGGATGCGGCGCGAAGACGCAGGGCGGCAAGTTCTGTCAGGAATGCGGCGCCACGCTGCAGGCGAAGAAGGGATGCGCGGGATGCGGACACGAGGCGGAGGGATCGCCGAAGTTCTGTCCCGAATGTGGGCAGAGATATTGAACTTGCCCGCGGCATGATCATCGTCCTCTTCGGCGGCCCATCCGATGAACGCCACGTCTCCGTCGCATCGGCACAGAACATCGTCCGCACGTTGGGAAACCCGCTGGCCTGGTTCTGGGCGCCGGAGGGCGCGGTGCACGACGTCGCGCCGGCGGACCTGCTCGCGCATCAGCGTCCGTTCGAGATCGACTACATCCCGTCGCGTCCCGCGATCTTCCCCGACATCGAGCAGGCGCTCGACACGCTCCCCGTCGAGGACCCGATCTTCCTCCTCGCGCTGCACGGCGGCCCGGGCGAGGACGGCACGCTGCAGCGGATGCTCGAGGAGCGCGGCATCCCGTTCACCGGCTCCGGCTCGGTCAGCAGCGCGAACGCATTCGACAAAGGACGGGCGACGAAGATCGTCGGGCAGCGGACGCCGATCGCGGAGTCGCGCATCGTGCACGATCCGGCGGAAGTGGCGAACGCAGCGCGCGAGCTGCTCGAGCGTTACGAGCGGATCGTGATGAAGCCGCTCGCCGGCGGCTCGTCGCGCGGACTCTTCTTCATCGGCCGTAACGATCCGATCCCCGAGGTGCAGATCCCGTACATCCTCGAGCAGTTCATCACCGGCCGCGAGCTGACCGTCGGCGTGATCGATCGTGGCGACGGCAAGCCGGTTGCGCTGCCGGTCATCGAGATCGAGGTCGATCCCAACCGCGCCTTCGACTACGACGGCAAGTACCTCGGGCACGGCACGCGCGAGATCTGTCCGGCGAACATCCCCGATGACATGCGCGACGCCGCACAAAGGGTCGCCCTCATCGCACACGAGTCGCTCGGCTGCGTCGGCTATTCGCGGACGGACGTCGTCGCCGCGGCCGACGCCATCTACTACCTCGAGACCAACACCCTCCCGGGCCTCACCGCGCGCTCCCTCGTCCCCCAACAGCTAGCCGCCGCCGGCATCAACTTCCGCACCTTCCTCGAGGAGCAGGTTGGGGTCGCATCTGGACAATTAACTTAACGCCGTGCGTTAAGTTAATTGTCCAGATGCGACCCCAACCCTCAATGCTCGTTGTTTTTGGGGACGTTCAACGCCGTGATGCGGCCGTCGGTCTTCGGGACCAGCGGCTGCGCTTGCTTGTGGAACATCGCGGCCCAGACGTCGCGCAGGGGGCGCGAGTAGTCGGTGACGAAACGGTCCTGCGGTAAGCGGCTCATCACCGGGAGCAGGCCGTCGCCGCCGACGGCGAGGAAGTCGGGCATGGCGACGCTGTACATCTTCGCGCGATCGAGCGGCGCGCCATCCTGCAGCGTCACCGACGTCACGCGCTTCCCCTTCTCCAGCGCCATGTCGTACGTGTAGCGGATGCCGCTGACCTGCATCACGCCGCGCTCGCCGGTCGTCGTCACGCTCAGCGCGTCGAAGAGGTCCTGTCCCGTCATCTGCACCATCGACTGGTAGTTGTCGAACGGCGCGACTTCGAACACGTCGCCGTAAATCAGATCGCCTTCCGGCAGCGGCATGCGGATGCCGCCGGAGTTCACGAACGCGACGTCGCTCTTCGCCGCTTCGCGCAGCGTGTCGGCGAGGAGATCGCCGAGGGGCGATTCGCTGTTGCTCGATTTGGTGAAGCGCGCCGACGTGCGCGCGCCGATCTTGCTGTTGCGCTTCGTCGCCACGCGCGCGAGGTACGGCTCGAGGATCGACGCGACCGCCTGATCGGGCGCGATCGTCTTTCCCTCGTACACGCGCGGGACGAACTTCGCCGTGGGAGTGGTCTGCAGCGGATCGCACTGATCGGTTCCGGCGTAGACCACCGGGCAGATCATCGTGTGCGGGCGGAGATTCGTCTTATCGCTGATGACGTGATGCGTGGCGGGATCGACGTAGAGGTCGAGCGACGAAAACTCGCGGCTGAACGCCAGCGCCTGCAGTGCCGGCACTCCGTTCACGAAGTGCCGCATCTGTGCGTGCGTGTGTCCGCCGAAGTAGGCGTCGATCGTCCCCGGCGGCAGCGTCTGCAGCAGATGCATCGCTTCCTGGGCGTCGGCGCATGACTTGATGTCGTGGACGTCGCTGATGTCGTTGCAGCGGCCCCCCATGTGCGCGATCACGATCACCGCGTCGGCGCCGCGCTCGCGCAGCGACTTCGCCTCGCGGATCGTCGCCTCCACCGGATCGGTGAAGGAGAGCGTCGTCACGTTCGCCGCCATCGTCACGTTCGGCGTGTCGGGCGTCGACAAACCGATGATGCCGATCTTCGCGCCGGCGACGGAGACGATCATCGACGGCTTCGCCCACCACGGCGTCTTCCCGGTCGACTTCTCGACCATGTTCGCGGAAAGCAGCGGAAAATTCGCCAGCTTCGCATTGCGCTCCAGCGCGCCGAACGGATCGTCGCCGGGCGATCGCGGAACGGCGTTCGGACCGACGGGGCCGTAATCGAATTCGTGATTGCCGACCGCCGCCGCCGTGTATCCGAGGGCGTTGTAGCTGCGGATGATCGGCTCGCCCTCGAACATGTTCGATTCCATCGTTCCCTGAAAGAGATCGCCGGAATCGACGAGGAGCACATGGCCGGAATTCGCCGCGCGCAACGCGCTCATGTAGCTGGCCAGCGTTGCCGCGCCGCCGTAGCGAATGCCTTCACCGCCGCGCGGCGGCGCCGTCACATGGCCATTGAACCAGCCGTGGACGTCGGTGGTGCCGACAATGACGACATGCACAGGCTCCCGCCGCGGCGTTGTCGCCGTCGCGCAGGAAATAGTGAGTAGAAGTGAGAGGACCCAGAACCGACGGTTCACCTCGGGCATTATACGGGGCATACTTCCACCGGGAATGCGATCGATGCTCTATCAGCTTCTCGCGTCTGCAGTCGCCATCATCCACTTCGCCTTCATCCTGTTCGTCGTCGCCGGCGGATTCCTGCTGCTGTACTGGCCGAAACTGGTCTGGATTCATCTCCCCGCGGCGGTCTGGGGAGTCGCCATCGAGATGATGGGGTGGTACTGTCCGCTGACCGCAGTCGAAAAGTGGCTGCTCCAACGTGCGGGCCGCGAGGGCTACAGCGGCGGTTTCGTTTCGCACTATATTTTCGCGCTGATCTATCCCGCGGGACTGACGCGCACGATCGAGCTGGCGATCGGCGTCATTGTCCTGGTGGTGAACGTGAGCGTTTACGTGAGAGTCTTCAAGTAATGTCCATAGACGGAATTCCACAGCATCCGGTCCCCACAACGGACCAGACCTTCGACACCCTCGGCCTGTCCCAGGCCATCGTCGACGTCGTTCGCAAATTCGGCTTCGTCCATCCCACTCCCATCCAGGCCACGGTCATTCCGCTGGCGCTCAAGGGATCGGACGTCATCGGTCTCGCGGAGACCGGCTCCGGCAAAACGGCCGCATTCGTGATGCCGCTCGCCGAGCGCCTCACGCACGGCCGCGGCGTGCGCGGCCTGATCCTTTCGCCGACGCGCGAGATCGCATTGCAGACGAAAGTCTTCCTCGATCTCTTCGGCGCGAATCACGAGCTGCGCACCGCGTGTCTCATCGGCGGCGTGAAGATGACGCCGCAGATCAAGGACCTGCGCGCGGAGCCCGACATCGTGGTCGCCACGCCGGGCCGCCTGCTCGATCACGTCAATCGCCGCAACGTGGCGCTCGACAAGATCGAGTACCTCGTGCTCGACGAGGCGGACCACATGCTCGACCTCGGATTCCTCCCGCAGATGCGCGACATCCTGCGCCGTCTCCCGCGCGAGCGGCAGACGATGATGTTCTCCGCGACGATGCCCGACTCGATCGAGATGATCGCGCGCGATTTCATGAATCATCCCGATCGCATCGACATCACGCCGCAGGGATCGGCGGAGGGCATCAGCCATCGGCTCTATCTCGTGAAAGCCGAGGACAAGCGTCCGGCGCTGCTTGCGCTGCTGCTGCAGGAGCTCGGCTCGACGCTCGTCTTTACGCGAAGAAAAATCGACGCCGACTGGCTGTACCACATCCTCCACCGCCAGGGTCATCCGGTTACGCGCATCCACTCCGATCTCTCGCAGGGAAAGCGCGTGGCGAATCTCGACAAGTTCCGCACCGGCCAGCATCGCATCATGGTCGCCACCGACATCGCGGGACGCGGCATCGACGTCCCGGGCATCCAGCACGTGATCAATTTCGACATCCCGGAAACGGTCGAGGACTACATCCACCGCAGCGGACGTACGGCGCGCGGAAGTGCCATCGGTACGGTTTCGACGATCGCCACGTGGCAGGACCTGCAGATGGTGCGCAACATCGAGACGACCATCGGCGAGAAGATCCCGCGCTGCAGCGTGGGGGGAGTGCCGGTGGAACAGGAACTGGAGAAGAAGGTCAAGAGCGAGCGCCGGAGGCTCTGACCCTTCGCTTCTCCCGGCGGTCGTACATCGAGAGATCGGCCGCCCGCATCGCCTCTTCCAGCGACATTTCGCGGCTGAACTCCGCGCCGCCCCACGAGACAGTGAACATCAGCGGCTCCTTTGACGGACGATCGATGCGGATGCCGTCGCTGAGCGTCGACAGCCGCGCGTTGACGACGTCCATCGTCGAATTCGGCACGATGATCAGGAACTCGTCGCCGCCCCAGCGGAAGAGGAGATCATCGGCGCGGATGCGCGCACGCACGGCGTTGGCGGTGGAGCGGATCACGAGATCGCCCATGTCGTGTCCCGCCTCGTCGTTGATCTGCTTGAGGTGATCGATGTCGAGCATGATCACCACGCCGGTGATGCCGCGCGGCATGGCCAGAAATGCATGCCTGCTCAACGCCTCGGTGAGCGGATCGGTGTGCAGCTTCTGCTGCATCTGATCGCGCGCCACCTGCAGCGCCATCACCGCGTCCTTGAGCTCGCGGCTCGCTTCCTCGGTGGTGAAGAGGATCATGCCGAAGCCGAGGACGATGCAGCCGAGGAGGTCGGCGAGCGATGAGTACGGAAGGAACCAGAGATTCCAACCCATCGTGTAGAGCGTGAAGAGCGGGACGTACGCGGCGTACGCGATGGCCATCAAGCCGAGCGCGATCCGCATGGTCTGCCAGCCGACCTGCCGGCGATTGGGACCGGTACGTCCGAGGGTGAGGAACGAGATCAGCGCACCGATGGACACCGCGGCGGCCTGGCCGATGAAGACGTCATTGAACGAGCGCGCGAATTTCACCGGCAGCGCCGCGAGCAGGACGGCGAGCGGCGCGCAGTAGAAGAAGTAGCGCAGCGGGACGTGCGTGCCGTCGGCGAGCTCGCGCGATCCGGCGTAGAGCAGACCGAGGAACGCCCACTCCGCGAGGAGATAGAACATCCAGCAGATGCGGTCATGCGTCGCAATGTAGACGCGCACCGACGCCAGCGCCACGAACATCGCCAGCCACGCAAAGGCCCAGTTGCGCGCGTAACGCCACGGAAACATCCGGCCGAGCTGCGCCATCATCAGCGCCAGCAGCAAGCTGCCGACGGTTTGAAAGGACACTGCAACCGGAGAGAAGTCGGACATGACCCTTGGACCACTTCTCAACGTGCAGCCGCGAGGCGCACGATGGTGTGAGGTGGATCACCTCCGGTAACGAAATGCGAGCCGGATCGCGCGCGGCTGCCCGAGGGTGATCACAGGCGTTGCACCCGCTTCCACCCGGCGATTGAAGATGTTCTCAGCCGAGAGCGTGAACATGCCGCGCGTCACGAACAGATCGGTGACGATGTACGACCGCAGCGGAAATTGGTTGAGATCGTCGTCGAACTGCGACGACGACCAGCGCGTCTGGATGCCCGCGGTCGACGCATACGACCATTGCAAGGTGGCCTGATTGCGCGCCACCTGCGGGATGCGCAGACCCTCGATGTCGGCGTCGGTGAAGAGGTAGCCCGCCGACAACTTCATCGACTTCGGCAGTGCCCACTCCCCTTCGAGCTCGACGCCGCGCGAGCGGGAGGTGCCGGAGTTGCGGCGCTGACGGGTGATCAGCGACGGCGTGACCGAAAGCGTGACGTTCGCGATCGAGTCTTGCGTGGTCATCGAGAAGATCGTCCCGCGCAGCCAGCGCCAGCGAGCGCCGGCCTCGAATGCCTCGAGGTGCTCGGGTGTGAGGTCGGCGTTCGCCTGCGTCACGACGTTGCCGACGCGGAAGCCGCGAAAGAGCTCGTTGAGCGTCGGCGCGCGGAAGGCGCGGTAGGCGCTCGCGGTGAGCGAGAGCTCATTCGTTGCGCGATAGAGCACCGAAAGGCGCGGACTGGTCGACGAATCGCGGCCGCGCCAGGAATCGACACGCAATGTGGCGGTGAGGCTCAGCTTCTCCGTCGCCGCGATGATGTCCTCGACGAACGCGCCGGCGATCTGCTGCGTGCCGCCGCTTCGCGTGTGCGCCGTCGCGGTGATCTCGTCGCTGACGCCGTGCACGTCGCGGTATTCGAAACCGGCGAGGAGCGCGTGATGCATGCCGATCGGATGCGACCATTGCGCGCTCCCGCCCGCGGCGCGCGACGGCACGCGCTGATCGACGGTGAGCCGCTCGGAGTTGCGATCGGCGGCGACCGCGCTGAAGGTCTGGTGATAGTCCTGACGCGACGCGTACGCGCGGACCGACGCCGCGCCGCGATCGAATCCGGCGGCGAGCTGGCGGGTCAGCGTGTCGTTGATCTGCAGCGGCGTGCCGTTGTTGCGCGATTCGTCGTAACGCGACGCGCGGAGGAAGAGCGGACCGCCGTCGACCGTGACGTCGAGCAGCGTGTGCCGCGCATTCGCCTCGCGATCGACCGCGCCGCGCTGATCGCTCGACACGAGGATGTAGCCGTTCGTCGTGAGCCAGTCGGCGGCAATCTGCACGTGCGGCATCGCGAAGAAGAGTCCCGCCGTTCCGGTTTCTTCGGTGCCCGCGCTGACATCGACCATGAACGCCGTGTCGTCGCGCCGGCGGATAAACTGCACGACGCCTCCCATCGCGCCGCTGCCGTACAGATCGGAAGCGCCGCCGCGCAACACCTCGACGCGATCGAGCGCCAGGCGCGGCACGCGTCCCCAGTAAATCCACCCGCCGAATGGGTCGTTCAGCGGAATGCCGTCGTCGAGCACGACGGCGCGCGACGCGCCGCTCGCGCCGAGGCCGCGCAGTGAAACGCCCTGCGACGTCGGATTCGCGGCGCGGCTCCCGGTGCGTCGAAAGAGCGTGAAGCCGGGGACCTGACGCAGCGCGTCGTCGACAGTCGCGGCGTTTTCGATGTCTTTCGATTTGAGGACGACGATGCTGGACGCGGTGTCGGCGAGGCGTGTTTCGGTGCGGGTGGCGGTGACAGTGATTGTGTCAGTGGTCTGTGCTACGAAAAAAATCGCCGCGAGGAGACTCACTCGTGCTCCGCTGGTCGCATCGGCAATCGCACCGACATCAGCAGTCCGAGCAGCGCAAATCCGGCACCGCAGAGCAGCGCCGTGCGATCACCGCTTGTTGTCGCCATACGCCGCATCTTCGTCAATTCCTCACGCATCTCCTGTGGCACTTCCGCAAACACCTCGGCGCCGCCGAACGCGAGCGCAGGCGCCTGCATCCGCAAGGACGCATCGAGCCGCGGCTTATTCGCGGCCGGAATCGACGGGCTCTCATCGATTGCACTCTGCATGTTCGTGACGATCGTCGACAGTAGGATTGCGCCGATGACCGCTGCGCCGAGTGCCGCGCCGACCTGGCGGAACGTATTCATCACGCCCGACGCCTCGCCCGCGTCGCGCACCGGCACCGACGAGAGCGTGAGGTTGTTGACCTGCGAGAGGACCATCCCCATGCCGAGGCCGTAGAGCGCGAGGCCGGGAGCGAGCGCGTAGATCGATATGCCAGCGTGGAGGCTCCAGCGCAGCACAACGAGCGCGACGACGCTGACGGCCAGGCCGGTCTGGATGATCCGCTTGTGCGCGAAGTACTTCGTCAGGAATCCCGTGCCCGGCGAGACGATCAGCAGCAGGATCGACATCGGCAGCAGCGCCAGTCCGGTGTGATACGCGTCGAGCTCGTTCACCGATTGCAGAAAAACCGGAATCGAAAAGATCACGCCGTTCTGACTCAGCATCAGCAGGCCGGTGATCGTCGCGCCGGCGATGAAGTGCTGGTTGGCGAAGAGCTTCATCGAGACGATCGGCGTGCCGCCGCGCTGTTCGCACGTCCTCTCCCACCAGGTGAATAGCGCGACGATCGCGAGACCGAACGCGATCGAGAGCGGCACGAACGAGTAGTCGCCGAGGTCGATGAATGGAATCGGACGGCGCGCGGTCAGCCAGCCGTAGGTCGTCGATTCGATGATGCCGAAGACGATGCAGAAGAGACCGAGCGCCGACAGCAGCACGCCGGTCCAGTCGACCTTCTTCGCCTGCTTCTCGTGCGGCTCGTCGATGATCACCGAGCCGGCGAGGAGGATCGCCACGACGAAGACGTTGATGCGGAATCCCCAGCGCCAGGAGTAGTGCGTGGTGAGAAATCCGCCGAGAAGCGGACCGATCGCGCCGGCCACGGCGGCGGCGCCGCCCCAGACTCCGAAGGCGATCGCGCGATCGTGTCCGCGATAACGCGACACGAGCAGCGACGCGCTCGCCGGCATCATCAGCGCCGCGCCGATCCCCTCGATCAGCGACTCGCCGATCAACAACTGCGGCACCGAATTGCTGATCGACGCCATGAACGAGCCGACCGCGAAAAGGATCGCGCCGAGGCGGAACATCCGCCGTTTGCCGAACAGATCGCCCATCCGCCCGCCCGTCACGGTCAGCGCGGCGAGCGTGAGCGAGTAGGCGGAGATCACCCACTGCAGGCTCTGGAGGTTGGTGTGCAGCTCGCGAATCAGCGTGGAGAGGGAGACGTTGAGGAGGGTGGTGTCGATGATGATGATGGCGAGAGCGAGCGAGAGGACGGGGAGAGGGGCCCACTTTACAATCGTCGACTTCATGCACTTTTCTCCCGCCTGGTGGCTGCGCAATCCACACGCCCAGACAGTCTGGGGGCGGCTCACGCGCTCGCGGCGATTGGTGCCGCTGCGGCGCGAGATCGTATCAACGCCGGATGGCGACGAGCTGGCGCTCGATCACATGGACGCGTCGAATCCGTCCTTGCATCTCGTGCTGATGCATGGGCTGGAAGGGAGCTCGCGCTCGGTCTACATCCAGGGAATCCTCAACATGGCCGCGCGGCGCGGGTGGTCGGCGACGGCGATCAACTTCCGCTCCTGCGCGCGCGAACCGGAGCATTTCAATCGCCGCCCGCGCTTCTATCACTCGGGCGAAACGGGCGATTTCGATTTCGTGGTGCGCATGCTGGCGACGCGCCTCCACTGTCCCATTGTGGCGTTCGGCGCGTCGCTCGGCGGCAACGTGCTGCTGAAGTGGCTCGGCGAGCATCCCGACGAAACGCTCGTCTCCGCCGCGGCCACGATCTCCGTCCCCTACGACCTCGGCGCCGGCGCTCGGTACCTCGACGACAGCCCGATCGGCCGCCTCTACGTCGGCTCGTTCCTGCGGTCGTTGAAGACGAAGGTGGCGCGCGTCGTCCGCGAGCACGAGACGTCGCTCGACCTCGAGCTGGCGATGAACGCGAAGACGTTCCGCGAGTTCGACGACGCCGCGACCGCGCCGCTGCATGGCTTCACGAACGCCGACGATTACTACGCGCGCTCGTCGTCGATCGGATATCTGTCGCGCATCACGATCCCGACGCTTTGCGTGAGCGCCAAAGACGACCCTTTCCTCCCGCCCGACGTCCTCCCCCGCGTGCGCGCGCTCGCATCTCCGGCGGTCGAGTTCATCGTGACGCAGCACGGAGGCCACGTCGGGTTCATTACCGGACTGGTCCCTTGGCGTGCGGTCTATTGGGCGGAGGAGCGGATTGTGGAGTTCCTGTCGGAGCGCGGGCGTCCACGCCCGCAGGGGTCGGGCGTCTCGCCCGGCGCCCGATAGGAATCGAGCGAGACGCTCGATTCCTGCGGGCGAGACGCCCGCGCTCCAAACTGCGCTAGCATCCGCGCCGTGAGTTTGAGGGCGCGATTCGCGTCATTCGTCGCCGAGCGTCATCCTTTCGCGCTGCGTCCCGCAGTGGCCGCTCTTGAACAAGCCATCGCCGGGCGCCAGCTCGATGAGAGTGACGGTTTCATCCTCGACGGATTGCGCGAACAACTCCGCCGCCTGCTGGAACAAACGCTGAGCGAAGCGGTCGTGCCGACCGCACCGATCGACGAGCCGATCCCCGACACCACACCCGGCACCACCATCAATCACCGGCTCAATCAGGCCGTGCTCGAAGTGATCGATGCATGCGACGGCTTCCTCCGCCGCGAGGCGATCATCGCGTCGATCAGCGTCGACGAGAAGCGCGAGATCCTCCGCGGAATGTTGCTCACGCGCGCGACCGACAACCGCCTCAAGCAATTCTTCGCCGGCGGCGAAGTGCGCTACGGAAGCGCGTCGTTCCAGGGCAAAGGCTTCCGCTCCCTCGGGCAGGAAGCGATCTACGCCGCATGCATCCGCCTCCGCCGCGGTCCGGGCGGCGACGTCATCTCGCCGATGATCCGCGACCTCGGCGCGGTCATCGCCATGCGCAACGATCGCGACACCATCCGCATGGTCCTCAGCGCGCAGATGGCGAAAGCCGGTCCGCCGATGAACGGCAAGGACCTGCACGTGGGCGACTGGGAGCACGGCATCCTCCCGGCGATGGCGCCGCTCGGCTCGCCCGCACTCACCATCGCCGGCATCGCCATGGCGTTTCATCTCGAGAAATCGGATCGCGTCGCGGTGAGCTTCGTCGGCGAAGGCGCGACGTCGCTCGGCGAATGGCACGAGGCGATCAACGCCTGCGCCGCGCGCAGGCTGCCGGCGATCTTCTGCGTGCAGAACAACCAGACCGCGCTGTCGACGCCGGTGCACGAGCAATCGGCCGTGCGCGTCTTCGCGGAGAAGGCCGCGGGCTACGGCATCCCGGCGATAACGATCGACGGCACCGACCCCGAGGCGATTGCCGCGGCATTCACCTGCGCGGCGGAGCGTGCGCGCGCAGGTCGCGGCCCGACGCTGATCGAGCTCGTGTCCATGCGGATGTGCGGACATGCCCATCACGACGACATGCTCTACCTCGGCAAGGATCCGCAGCCGTCGTGGTCGTATCCGCAATTGACGGAAACGGGCTACGCGAATCGCGAGCTGTACGAGTACTGGTGCGCGAAGGACCCGATCGCAACGTACGCGGCGAAGATTGGCGTCGGCGACGAGGAGCTCGATCAATGGAAGCGCGAGGTCGAGCAGCTCGTCGAGGAAGAGGCGCGGAAGGTGATCGAGGCGCCGTGGCCGGATCGGAAGCAGGCGCGCGAAGGCGTGTATGCCGAGGCGCCGGTCGAAGAGAACTACGTCGAAGAAGCCCCTCCATTCGATCCGAAGGGGAAGACGTTCCTCGAAGCGGTGATGCTCGGCGTCGGCGACGCATTGCGGAGCGATCCGCGCGTGTTCGTCTATGGCGAGGACGTCGGCGGCAAGTACGGCAACGCGTTCCTGCTGCTCAAGCCGCTGCTGAAGGATTTCGGCGATCGGATCGTCAACTCGATCCTGAGTGAATCGGCGACCGTCGGCGTCTGCATCGGCTCCGCGCTCGCGGGGATGCGGCCGATCGGCGAGATTCAGTTCAACGACTTCATCGCCACCGGCTTCAATCCGCTCGTCAACAGCGCGGCGAAGATTCGCTATCGCTGGGGTGGATCGGTGCCGATGGTATTGCGCATGCCGTGGGGCGGGTTGCGCCACGCCGGGCCGTATCACTCGCAGAACACCGAGGCCTGGTTCTATCGCGTGCCGGGGCTGAAGATCGTCACGCCGTCGACGCCGCACGATGCGCGCGCGCTGATGGCAAGCGCGGTCGCCGATCCCGATCCGGTTTTGTTTTACGAGCACATCGCGCTCTATCGCGATCCGCGCGTCAAGCAGTTGCTGTCCGAGGAAGCGCCGCGGCCGATCCCGATCGGAAAAGCGGCGCTGCGACGCGAGGGCGGCGACCTGGCGATCATCTCGTACGGAGCGTTCGTGCATGTCGCGATGCGCGTGGCCGAGGCGCTCACGAAGTCGGGGAAACAAGCATCGGTGCTCGACCTGCGTACGCTCTTGCCGCTCGATCGCGATGCGATCCTCGCGCTCGCGCGGCGCTGCAATCGCGTGATGATCATTCACGAGGACACGCGCACCGGATCGATCGGTGAATCGATCGCGGCGATCATTCAGGAAGAAGCGTTCGACTGGCTCGACGCGCCGATCCGCATCATCGGATCGCTCGATACGCCGGTGCCGTACTCGCCGCCGCTCGAGGAAGAGTTCCTGCCGAGCGAGGAAGAAATCGAGCAGGCCGCGCGCGAGCTACTGGCTTACTGAGTACGCCTTCCGCACGAATTCCGCTTCCTCGCGAGTGAGCGCTTCACCCGCGGCGGCCGCGGCCGCGACCTGCTTCGGGTTGCGTTGACCGAGGAGCACGCAGGCGGTCGGATTGTCGACGAGCAGCGCGCCGGTCACCGCGCGCAGCACCGGCATCGTTTCGCCGACCGTCGCCGAGGCGCGCTTCATCCGCTCGATGAAATCGGCGTCGAGAAACTCCGGCACGTTGCGCCGGAAGTCGCCCTCTTCGAACTGATGCGGCTTGTCGTACTTCCCGAGCAGCAGGCCGTGCTTGAGCGGCGAGAAGAAGGCGACGCCGAGGTCGTGCCCGTCGACGTACGCCTTGAGTCCGCTCGATTCGTACTGGTCGTCGACGAGATTGCGGTACGGCTGCACTACGTCGGGATTCGCGCGCTCGATGTACTTCATGATCTTCGTCAGGTCCCAGTCGGAGATGCCGACGAAGCGCACTTTTCCCTCGTCGCGCAGCTTGTGCATCGTCGCCAGCGCATCGTCGAAGCGGTCGCCGAAATCGCAGTGATGGAAGTAGTAGACGTCGATCGTCTCGATGCCCATGTTGCGCAGCGACGCCTCGCACTGCGCGCGCATGAACGCCGGGTCGTAGTAGTGACCCGACGGACCTTTGATGTAGCCGAACTTCGTGGCGATGAAGATCTCGCCGCGCGGCACGTCGCTCTGCAGCACCTCGCCGATGAGCCGCTCGGAGTGGCCGGCGCCGTACGCGTCGGCCGTGTCCCAATGCGTGATGCCCGCGCGGTACGCGGCCACGAGCGCTTCCTTCGCCTGCGCGTCATCATGGCCGGTCCAGCCGACCGAGACGCCTTCGTTCGTATTCGGCCCGCCCTGCCCCCACGTGCCGAGGCTGATGGCGGGGACGTGGACGTTCGTTCTGCCGAATCGGATGGTGCGCATAGGCGGCGGATTATAGGTCGCCGATCCGCAGCGGCCCGCCCTTCCATCCCGGCGCTTTTCTTCCGAGCGCGAGCAGCGACCGCGGGTTCTTGGGGTTGCGCTTCAGGTCCTCCAGAAAGACGCGCCTCGCAGCGGCCTTCCGGCCCGCGCGCAGCAACTCCGCGCCGAGCGTCTCGCGCGCCGGCAACGGCCAGTCCGCCGGCTCGTCGTAGTTGAGCGCGTCCTCCAGCTTCACCGCCTCCTCGTAATGCGCGATTGCGCCGGCGTGATCGCCCTTCGCCGCGGCGACGCGTCCCGCGAGGATGTGCGATCCGACCGCGACTAAATCGCGCTGCGAGTTCTGCGTGAAGCCCGGCTCTGTCGTGACCGAGGGGAGCAGCGCATCGAGCTCCTTCAGCTCCGACTCCGCGCCCGCGACGTTCCCCAGCTTCGCGAACGCGGTGCCGCGCGCGAAGTGCCAGAGCGCCGTCGACGTCGTGCCGGCTTTCGGATCGGGCACGCTCAGCACGTCGCGCCACTTGCCGAAACGGACCAACACCAGCGCCGGCGCGCTGGCGAAGATCTCCACCGGCGGCATCATCTTCGCCATCCCCGCGGCCGCAGCGCCGAATTCGTCGGCCATCGTCTTCGACGTCGCGAAGTCGCCGATCATCGCGTACGACGCGCTGCCGAACTGCAGGTTGTGGTTGTAGTACATCGCCACGTACATCGACTCGCCGCCGTGCTTCTTGATCCATTCGCGATCGACGTCCGCGCCGCGCGTGTTCGCCAGCGCCGCACCGGCGTAGTCGCCGGTGCGCTGGAGGATGTGCGCCGGCATGTGCACGAGATGTCCCGCCGAGGGCGCGAGTTTTTGCAGCCGGTGCGCCGATGCGAGTCCGACCTCGGGATGCGCCGACGCCTCGACGGCATGAATCAGGTAGTGATTCGCGCCGATGTGATTCGGGTTCTTCTTCAGCACGGCCTGCAGCGTGCTGACGATCTCCTCGGTTCCCTCGGTCGGTTTGCCGTCGTGCGTCCAGAACTTCCACGGATGCAGATCCATCAGGCTCTCGGCGTACAGCGTCGCGACGTCGAGATCATCGGGATACTTCTTCGCCAGCTCTCCCATCGCCTCGCTGTAATTTTCGGAGAGCTTGTGCAGATCGGCCTTCGGATCGTTCGTGTAGCGCTTCGCCAGCGCGTTGATCAGATCGCGCTCCTCGGCGGAGGCGTGGTCGATGCGCGCGAGTGCGGCCTGCACCGTTTCGTACGCCTGCTTCTCGTGATCGGGATCGACATCCATGTTGATGTTCGGCCCGAGCGCGAGCGCCGCGCCCCAATAGCCGATGGCCAGATCGGGATCGAGTGTCGTCGCCTGCTTGAATGAATCGACGGCCGCCTCGTGGTTGAACGCGTAGACGTACTTCATCCCCTGATCGAAGTACTTCTGCGCCTCGGCGTTCGTCGTCGAGACCGGATGGTGAAGCGTGCCGAGGCCGGGATCGAGCGAGACCGCGAGCGCGATAATGGCGGCGAGAACCTTCATTCGTGAATCCCTCCTGTGCGTTGTGCGCTGATGATACGGGTGACGTCATCTATCTGGATGCCGCGGCGCGCGTGACGTTTCACGACGACTGGGCCGTGCGCGGACACGTGATGGTGATCGCGCGGCAACATGTCGAAAATCTCTCCGATCTCGACGACTTCGGCGGCTTCATGTCGGTGTACGAACGCGCCGAGCGTGCGCTGCTGGAGGCGACCGGATGCGAGCGCGCGATCGTGATGAAGCTCGGGATCATGACGCCGCACCTGCACCTGCACATCTACCCGGTCGCGGCGACCGCGACGCGTGTGGAGGTGATGGCGGCGATCGACGGGAAGACGCGCGTGGCACGCGACGAGGCGCTGATCGAGCTGGTCCGCGCGATGATGGAGCGCGGGCGTCCTCGCCCGCAGTGATCGAGCGTCTCGCTCGATCACCGATCCGTGGGTCGCCGAGCGGGACGCTCGTCGACTGCGGCCGGGACGGCCGCGCTCCGGTACGCGCTGAGCCGCGGCACCCACCGCCCGACCTCGCGCTTGTAGCGCTCGTAGTCGTCGCCGAACGTCGAGCGCAGCACCGGCTCCTCGTAGACCATCACGAAGACGTTCACGACGAGAAAGAGCACGGCCGTCATGATCAGCATCTCGCGCGTGATCTGCGGCAGCAGAAAGGCCTCGCCGATGAGGAGCAGCCCCATGCCGAGGTACATCGGATTGCGTACGCGGCGATAGAGCCCGGTGATCACCAGCTGCCGCGGCGGATCCAGCGGCATCGGAGTCCCGCGGCCGGTCCAGGCGAAGTCCCAGCAGCAGCGGAGCATGATCGCGCCGCCGATGATCATCGGGACGAGGTGCCACCCGAGGACCGGCTGCAGGGCGACATGCTTCGACATCGCCATCCAGCGCGGCGCGAACCAGGTCCAGAGTGAGACGAAAAGTGTCGAGACGACGATGGTGCGCAGGATGGCGAAGAGGCGCGCGGGCATGTAATCAATGTAGGGCGACTCGTTGACGAACGCTCGCTGAATGAACGATCATTCAGCTCGATGGCGCGCCAACCCTCCCCCACCGTTCAGCATCCCGAGACCTTCCGCGGCACCTCCAAACGCGAGCGCATCCTCCGCGCCGCCGTCGACGTCTTCGCGCAGAACGGCTACTTCAACGCCAAAGTCTCGGAGATCGCCAAGGCCGCGGGGGTGGCGGACGGGACGATCTACCTCTATTTCGACAACAAGGAAGACGTCCTCGTCACGATTTTCCGGGAGCACACGCGCAATTACCTGCAGTCGCTCGAGCGCGAGCTGATGCCGGTGCGCCGCCACGAGGATCGCATCCGCACCGCGATCCGCCACCACCTCGAGACCCTCGGGCGCGACCGCGCCCTCGCCGTCGTCTCGCAGGTCGAGCTCCGCCACAGCCTCAAGTTCATGAGCCTCCTCTCCCAGCAGGAGGTCGCCGACTACCTCAACATCATCCGTAAGATCGTCGAGCAGGGGCAGACGGAAGGAACGTTCCGCCGCAATCTCCATCCGCAGCTCGTCGCCAAGTCGGTCTTCGGCATCCTCGACGAGATGGTGACGTCGTGGATCCTCTCCGAGAAGGAGTACAACCTCGCGGATCAGGCGGAACAGATTGCTGACCTGATTCTCACAGGGCTCTTGTAAGCGCGACATTACAATGGCCTCCAATCGGATGGAGAGCCATGAGCGACTGTCGCAGCGCGACTGGATTTTTCTCGCCGTCTGCGCCGCAGTCTTCGCCGCGTCGCTCTACGTCGTCCTGAACTGGTTCTCCGCGGCCTTTCCCGAAGCATCGATCGAGTTCCGCTACGACCGCGGCGCCTCGCGCCCGCTGGCGGAGCGGGTCCTCGCCGACCTCCACATCGACACGCGCGGGATGAAGCACACCGCGACGTTCGACTCCGACAACCTGGCCAAGATCTTCCTCGAGCGCTCGCTCGGCCTGGAGCGCGCGAACGCCGTGATGCGCCGCGACGTCCACGTCTGGTACTGGCATCACCGCTGGTTCAAGCCGCTGCAGGAGGAGGAGTACGCGGTGGAGGTCGCGCCGACCGGCGAGATCGTTGCCTACTCGCAGAAGCTGCCGGAGAGCCGCGCCCTCGCGCCGGTCTCGATCGCGCAGGCGCAGCAGATCGCCGAGCAATTCCTCGCCCGCAACAACGCGCCGCTCGCCGGCCTCACGCTCGTAACGCAGAGCGAGCGCAATCTGCCGCATCGCGTGCAGCGGATCTTCACCTGGGAATCGAAGTCGATCCGCCCCGCCGGCGCGCAGTACCGATTCGTCGTCAACGTCGACGGCGGCGCGGTGACGAGCTACTCGCAGCGGGTGAAAGTGCCGGACCAGTGGCAGCGCACATACGGCGAATTGCGATCGAAGAACTTCGCCGCCGGCAACGTCGATCTCATCTTCCTGATCATCACCGCCGTCGCCGCGCTCTGGACGTTCATCGTCCGCCTCCGCCGCGGTGACCTGCCCATCCGCTTCCTGCTGGCGATCGGCTTCACGACCGTCGTCCTCGTCACCGGCGTCTCGCTCAACTCCTTCCCCATCGCGCTCGCCGGCTACGACACGACCACGTCCTATCCCGCATTCCTCGGATTGATGACCGCCGGCGCGCTGGTGCAGGGCATCGGCATGGGGATGCTGCTGATCGTGATCTGCGGCTCGGGCGAGGTGCTCTACCGCGAGCGCCTCCCGAACCACCTCGCGCTGCCGCGACTCTGGACCCGCCGCGCGCTCACGTCCAAGCGCGTCTTTCTCTCTTTCATCCTCGGGTACGCGCTCGTCGCCTTTTTCGTCGCCTACCAGGTCGTCTTCTATCTGATCGCCGAGCATTTCGGCGCCTGGTCGCCGGCGGAGACGCCGTACGACGAGATGCTCAACACCGCGTTCCCCTGGATCGCGGTCCTCTTCGCCGGCTTCTTCCCCGCGCTGAACGAAGAGCTCATGTCGCGCGCGTTCTCCATCCCGTTCTTCGAGCGCGTGCTCCGCTCGCGCATCGCGGCGATCGTCGTCGCCGGCTTCATCTGGGGCTTCGGCCACGCGACCTATCCGAATCAGCCGTTCTACATCCGAGGGGTGGAAGTCGGACTGGCCGGCGTGATGATCGGGTTCCTGTTCTTCCGCTTCGGCATCCTGCCGCTGCTGATCTGGCACTACACGGTCGACGCGCTCTACACGGCGCTGCTTCTCTTTCGCTCGCACAACACCTACTACGTCACCTCGGCCGCGCTCTCCAGCTTCGTCTTCGCCGTGCCGATGCTGATCTCCATCGCGCTCTACATCCGCAACAAGGGATTCGCGGCGGATGACGATCTGTCGAACGCCACGCTTCCGGTGAATCCGGAGCCGCCGGAGCTCGCGAGCGAAGAGGTGGCCGAGCTGCCGCCGCCGATGCCGCCGGTCGACGCGCGCTTCGTCTTCGCGCTGATCGCCGTCGCGGCACTCGCCGTGCTGATGATCTACCAGCCGCCATCGCTCAGCGATGCGATCGACTACCGCATCGATCGCGAGCAGACGAAGTCGATCGCCCGCGCGCACTTCGCCGCCGCCGCGAAGCAGCCGATGCCGCCGCGGGTGATCTCCGTCCCGCTCTCCGGCTTCAAGGCCTGGGACCGCGAGTCGCCGCGCGAGGAAGGGGGCTCGCCCGGCGGATTCGATTCCGTCGCCGCGACCTACCTCCTCCGCCACGGACTTCGCGACCGCGCGCTGATCGACGTTCTCCAGCATCGCGTCCCCGCCGGCACCTGGACGGTCCGCTTCTTCACGCCGATGAAGAAGGACGAGTACTTCGTGGAGGTCGATCCACGCACGTCGCGCGCGATCGGCTATCACCGCTACCAGGATGAGCGGAACGCCGGCCCGCTCCTGGAGCAGGGCGCAGCGCAGGCGATCGCCACGCGCGCGTTCCCGGCGTACGAACAGAATCCGAACGCGTTCGAGCTGAAGGAGGCGCTCAGCTTTCAACAGCCGAACCGGCGGGACTGGCTCTTCCACTTCCAGGAGCGGACGCCGCTCGTCGCCGACGCCTGGCGCCGCGTCACCGTGCGCGTCGCCGGCAGCGAGGTGACGCAGTTCGCGACGACGGTGAAAGTGCCGGACGCGGCGTACCGCGAAGCGCAGCAGCGGACATTCGTGAATTTCATCCTGATGATGCTGCGCATCGTCGGAATCGTCGCCCTGATCTCGCTGGTCGTCACCGGCTTCGTCATGGCCGCGCGCAACGGCCGCATCCCGTGGGCGCGCGCGGCGCGCTGGGCCGCGGTGCTGGCGATCGTGCCGGTGCTCGACGTCATCACGCACTGGGAGTGGACGCTCTTCACCTACAACACGTCGGTGCAGTGGCAGACGTTCACGTTCAACGCGGCGATCGACATCATCCGCACGCTCGGCATCCAGCTCGGCGGACTCGTTCTCGGTGTCGCCGCGATCCTGACGCTGCGTCCGTGGGCCGGCGCGCTGCTGTCACGCGAGGGCCGCGCGCGCTTCGGCCGCAGCGGAGTGGTCGCCGCGATCGCCGCGGTCGCGACGTTCCAGTTGTCGCGGACGGTCGTCAGCCTGATCGCGCGCCTCTTCCCGTCGATCGCATCGGTGCACGCGTTCACGCCGCCCGACGAGGTCGCGATTCCGTTCCCCGCCGTGCTGGCCGGCGGCGACGCGATCATCAGCGCGATCTATCTCTGCGGCGCCATCGCACTCATCGCATTCGCGCTGCAGACCGCGCCACGAAAATGGATCGCCCCGCTGGTGATCATCGGAGGCCTCTCCTGCGCCGTGCTCGACTCGAGCGTGCCGCTCGCGGAGACGCCGCTCGCCCTCTTCCGCGCCGCATCATTCGCCGTCGTCGCCTGGCTGATCGCCCGCCACATCCTCGGTGACAACCCGATCGCCTGGCCGCTCGCCATCTTCATCGCGTACGCCGGCCAGAGCGCGCTCGACATGCTCGGCAACCACCGCGCCGACCTGCAGGCGAACGGGATCGCGTTGATGGCGGTGGTGGTCGTGCTGATCGCGTTCATCGCCGCGCCGAAGGCCCCAGCCGACGTTCCGAAAAACGGAATGATTGGCTGCCGTCCGGGCGGAAAATAGTATCGCGCACCCCAATTACAAATCGGAGGCTCAATGCGTCCATTAGCGACCGCCCTTCTCCTGCTCCTGGCACTCCCGATCCTGGCGACCGAGACTCACAAGAAGACGATCGTCACCGAGTCGATCGAGGTCGAGCCGGAATCACTCGCCGCGCTGCAATCACAGTCGGCTCTCATCGTCCGGGCTCGCGTTCTGAGCTCCTCGGTGCGCGCGTTCCCAGCGACACCAACGACCGAAACGTCGGCCAGAGCATCATGGCCAATCGTCCGCACTGAGCATCGCATCGAGATCATCGACGTCTACAAGTGTGGCTCGAACAATCGCGCGAAGCAGGGAGTCGAGATCAACATCCTCCAAATGGCGGGACGTTACGAAACCGCGGACAACGTCTTCGTCATCGCGGACGAGAAACCGTTCGCGCGGGGTGGCGAATACGTCCT
>Ga0193696_1000085_pt1 | contig 41905 bp, 34 predicted proteins | sample L3m1metaG_FD_145074 | JGI IMG/M metagenome (GOLD analysis project Ga0193696, IMG submission 145074) | Soil microbial communities from a riparian zone of the East river system, Colorado, United States - L3m1 | ecosystem: Environmental > Terrestrial > Soil > Riparian zone | place: USA: East River... | reverse complement strand
CAGACTGATGCCGCCTCCCATCAACGGAGTGATCGAAGACAAACTCGCGGCCGTCACACCAGGCAGGCGTTCCGCGTTGGCGAGCACCTGCTGATAGAACGCCCTGAGACGCGTCCCGTCGTAGCCTGCCCGCGTGGCGTCGACATTGACCAGAAGCACACCTTCGTGACGGAAGCCGCGGTCCAACGTTCGAAGGTTCTGGAGCGTCTGCACGAAGAGCCCGGCCCCGATCAGAAGCAGAAGAGAGATGGACACCTGGGCCGCAACAAGTGCCGAGGCCAGGCGGCCGCGCGAGCCAGTGACTCGATTGGGACTGGCGTTCATCGTCAGATTCGGGTCCACGACGGTGGCTCGAAAGGCGGGCGCCAGGCCAAACAGCAGCGTCGTCGTCACCGTCACCACAGTGGTGAACGCAAGGACACGCCAGCTCGTCCCGAGATCGAGCGCGATCGCTTCCGACGCGTCCGGCCCCGACCCGCTCGAAATCAGGTTCACGAGAACGCCGCCGCCGAATGACGCGAAGGCGATGCCGAGGCCGCCGCCGAGAATTGCCAGCAACCCGCTTTCGGTCAGAAGTTGCCGGACGACACGGCCACGGCTCGCGCCCAATGCCAATCGAAGAGCGACTTCGCGCTGACGCGCTGCGGCCCGCGCCAGCAGCAGGTTGGCGACATTGACGCACGCGATGATCAGCACGAGGCCGACCACGCCCATCAACACCAGCAAGGGCTGACGGAATTGGCCCCGCAGCGGGCTTGAGCCTGTCGCACCGGCTCTCAGGTCCAGCGTGGGCGATAGCGCCCGCGCCCGTGCCGCCGGGGACATCTGTGGGGTTACGGTGCCGCTCAAATATTGCGCCCAGACGATCGCCAGGCGTGCTTTGAGTTGATCCCGCGACAGCCCTTCGCGCGGTCGCGCGAGCACTTTCAGCCAGCGCCCACCAACTCCAAGCATGGATTTGCGTTCCGGCTTCAGTTGCGGCAACACGTTCAGCGCGACCGTAATGTCTGCGGCGTTGCCGACGATGGCTCCGCTGAAGCCGGGAGGGCTGACGCCGACGATGGTGACTGGCACGCCTTCGACGGGCAGCGGCCGGCCAATCGCGCTCGGGTCTCTCCCGAATTTTCGCGCCCAGTAGTTGTCGGTAATCACGGCCGCCAGCGAAGCTCCCGGCCGGTCGTCGTCGGGCGCCAGCAGCCGGCCCGCGATCGGCACGAGGCCCAGTGTCTGGTAGTAATTGGCGCTCACCCAGGCGCCGCCGGTTGGTTCCAGCGCTTCTGGTGGACCGACGTTGAACGTGTCGACGCTGAATCCGCACAGACTCAGGAAAATCTCGTTCTGCTCGGCCAGAAAGCGCACTTGCGGATACGAAAAGCTCTCGCCGGATTGGCCCCCCTGGATCCTCATCAGGGCAATCAACTGCTGCGGATTGCGAACCGGCAGGCTGCGCAACAGCAGCGCGTCAATGAGGCCAAAGATGCCGGTGTTCAGACCGATGCCGAGGGCGAGCGTCAGGACGACCACGGCGCTGAAACCGGGGCTGCGCCGCAGCGTGCGGAGCGCGTAGTGTGCGTCCTGTAGCAACTGATCGAACCACACGGGAATCCACACCGCGCGTGTGTCTTCCTTTATCAGCGCGACGTTGCCGAACTTCCTGTGCGCCGCCGCGCGGGCATCTTCGGGCGTCATGCCGCGATCGATGTTGTCCTGGGTCTCGCGCTCGAGGTGCTCGCGGATGTCGTCGTCCAGCGCGTCGAGATGACGGCGGCCCTTCATGCCGGCCGCAGCACGCGCGTGATCGCGCGCGCGAGCGTCTCCCACTTCGTCGTCTCGACGTCGAGCTGCCGGCGGCCTTTGCGGGTAAGCCGGTAGTACTTCGCGCGCCGGTTGTTCTCCGACGTGCCGTGATCGAAGTCGATCCAGCCGCGTTTGATCAGGCGGTGGAGCGCGGGATAGAGCGACCCTTGTTCGACGCGCAGCACGTCCTCCGAGCTGCGCTCGATCGCCTTGATGATCTCGTGTCCGTGGGCCGGGCCGAGGCGCAGGATTCGCAGGATCAACACGTCGAGCGTGCCCTGCAGCAGCTCGACGCGGGTTTCGGCGCTTCTGGTAGACATCCTAGGTGAGTGTAGGGACACTCACCTAGGATGTCAAGGTGAGAGTCTATTCCGTGCAGCTGGCGGCGATCATCTTCACCGAAGCGACCTTCAGCTTCGAGGGCGCGGCCGCATCGCCGGGGGCCGGCTTCGCGTCGATTGAGCCGGTGACCTCCACCTTATGTCCGACGTGCGCCGTCAACTGGCTGTCGTCGGCGTCGAGCCGGTACGTCTTCGGCGTGGCCGTGGCGTCCGACGCGGGCGAGGCTTTCGTCAGGATGAACTTCGAGGCGTCGGCCGCCGCCGCAGCGCCGGCAGCGCCCGTGGTGCCGACCGGGGATTGGATCCCCCGCTGAATACATCCGGTGACGACGACCTTGTCCGATGAGCTCGGCGCTGACGCCGGCGCTGGCGGCTGCTGCGCTGACGGCGGCCCTGGCGGCTGTTGCGCGGCGATGGTCGCTGTTGCTGTCAAAACGATCGCGACGAGCGTGCCGGTTTTCCACATCTGGCTCATCATCGAAACCTCCTCACATGGTTGAGTCGGGGTGCACCCCTGGCGGCTCGGGCAACGTTTCGGAATCTGCGTTCGTGTTGCGCGTCGCCGATCGAAGCCCGGGGTCAGGCCCGGGTCTGACCCCGCCGACCACGCGGGCTGCAATCGCATCGCCACTGCGACTGTCGCAACGTAATGGACTTAGCGCGCAACCTAATGGACTTAGCGCCGTGGCCGGGAGGGCACGTGTAGATTTGACCGGCCTCGTTGCATGTTTTCCTGACTCGTCAGCGGCGCCGGAACGTCACGACGAGGACGTCGCGATGGCCGGCCCGCGAGGGATCGGACGGCGCGACCGGCGTCACGCCGTGCGCGACCCGATGGTCGTCGACGAGCGCGGCATCGCAGGGGTCCGTCAGCGTGAACGTGCCGAGTGGGGTGCCGTCCAGGGCGAAAACGGTGGTCGTGCCGCTCACGATGTTCTCGCGGCTGACCAGCAGCACCAGCACGAAATCGACGCCATCGCGATGCGCGCCTTCCGGCGTCGGATGGCCGGCCGCCTCGGCGCGGGCCTCGATGCGGAACTGGTGCACCTCGACGTGCCAGCCGTGCTCGCCCGCAGGGGTCCGGGGGACATCGGGACTTCGCGGCTCGAGATGCGAGAAGAGGCGATCGCACCAGCGCAGGATCGTCGCCATCGTCTCGCTCGAGGCGACGTCATTCGCGATCGGCTCGAACCATCGCTCGACACCGCCGAACAGCTGGTTGTACTCCTGGCCCTGATAGTGCGGTTGATGCGGCTGGCGCTCGATGCGGCCGCTCGCGTCGATCGCAAATACGGCGTACCGCCGCCGCCGATACCGGCCGTGACCGGCGAGATACGGATCGATCTCGAGGTGATCCCAGCTGGCGGCGAACGCCGGCCAATCCGACAGCGGCCCGCACGACTCCAACGCCGCGCGCATGTCGTCCCGGCGCACGAACGCGAACCCTGACGCCTCGAGCAAATGGCGGAGCGAGTCGGGGGCCATCCTGTCAGTTGTAGCCGTTTCCGGGCGGCGATATAAGACCAATGTGATTCTGGAACTTTTTCCTCCGTACCGGCCACTTCATGAATGAGGTGGAGGACGCCCAACTGCTCGAGCGGTCGCGCCGCGGCGAAGAAAGCGCGTTCTCCGAACTGTACCGACGCTATCAGGCGGGCATCTACCGGTATGCGGTCCATATGTGCGGTGCGGGCGCCGGCGACGACGTTGTCCAGGAAACGTTTCTGGCGGTGCTCCGGCAGCGCGGGCGCACGGATGCGCCGCGCCAGACCGTCGCGGGTTACCTCTTCGGGATCGCTCGACATGTCGTCCTGCAGCGGCTCGGATCGAAATACGAGCCGCTCACCGATTCGGGAGACGACAACGTCAGCGAGGTGGCGTCCGGCGCACTGACCGCCCTGGACAACCTCACCCGCTCGGAAACGATTGCCGCGGTGCGAGCGGCGGTCCAGTCGCTGCCGCCGGTTTACCGCGAGGCGGTGGTGCTGTGCGACCTGCAGGAAATGGAGTACGCGGCCGCCGCGGGCGTCCTGCAGTGTCCGATAGGTACCGTCCGATCGCGGCTATCGCGCGCGCGTGCCCTGCTCGTCACCAAGCTCGGCGCCGTGCATTCGACAGTCAACGCCAGGAGGCAATGACGTGAGGGAATCGGAAGGCAGGCCGTCGCTCGACACGGCGCTCCGCGCGATGGCGGAGGACGAGGCACAGCTCGGCGCGTCGGCCGGGATCGAGGCGCGACTGCTGGCTGAAGTACGAAGCCTTGCCGCGGCCCGTCGCCGCCGGATGGCGATGGCGGCGTTCGCCGCCGCAGCCGTCGTGCTGTTTGCGCTGTGGATCGGTTCGAAACGATTCCTCCCTTCGCGATCGAGCAAGGCGCGAGTCGCGGAAGTGACGACGGACTTCATGCCGCTGGCTTACAGCAGTGTTCCGTCGACGAATCTGCAGGTCGTGCGGCTCGCGGTGCCGCGGACCGCGTTGGTCTCGTTCGGGCTCACACCGCCCGAGCCATTGGATCGTACGTTCACCGACACGGTGCTGGCGGACGTGCTCGTCGGCGACGACGGATTGGCGCGAGCCGTCCGATTTGTCCGCCCCGCGGCGGACCAGGAGCAGATGCCATGAACACAGTTCAACGAATCGTCATCGCCGGTGCGGCCGCATGGCTCGCCGCCGCAGGATCGACAGCAGACGCGCAGACACAGGATTTCGTGAGCGGCATGTCGGTCAACGCGATCGTCCGCGACGCACCATTCTCGGGCGAGGGCATCACCACGGTGACGCAGACGCTCGCCGACGGGACCCGCATCGATCGGACCACGACATCGAAGTTGTATCGCGACAGCGCCGGACGCCTGCGGCGAGAGCAGACGATCATGGGGCTCGCGGCGTTGGACCCTTCGCGTGAATCGGAGACGCTGATCACGATCGTCGATCCGGTCGCGCGGCTCACGTATGTGCTGAATCCCACCACGCGGATGGCACGCCGAGCACCACCGCCGCCGCCCGCACCGCCACCGCCTGGTAGCGAGGGCCGCGGACGTGGCGTGGGTGGACGGCAGGCGCCGCCTCCGGTGCCAGGGCTTGGAGGCGGGATCCCGGGTGCGACCACGACCGGACGGCAGGAGGTGCCGGCGCCGCCACCGCCGCCCCCGCCCCCGCCGCCACCGGGTGGCGACGTTCGGCCGCTGCCACAAACACCCGCGACGGGCCGGACCGAATCCCTGGGCACGCGGCAAATCGAGGGGCTGATGGCCAGAGGACGCAGGACCGTCACGACGATTCCCGTTGGCCAGATCGGCAACGATCGCCCGATCGAGATCACCGATGAGCAGTGGGAATCCGCTGAACTGAAGCTGCTCGTGCTGTCGCGGCATCACGATCCGCGAACCGGCGACGTCGAGTACCGATTGACCAATGTCAGTCGAGCGGAACCCGCGTTCGATCTCTTCACGGTTCCGGCGGACTACACCGTCGTCGATAGTCTGTCACCGCGCCGTCGTCAATAACCAAAGACTGGCGGCCTAGCAGGGTGCTGAAAAACGAAGCCTCAGCACCCTGCTAGGCGATTCGGGCGCGTTTTTGCTGCTCGAAGACGACGACGTTCGGATCCGAGTTGAGGACGTGCGTGTGCTGGCGGCACACGTCCTGGAACCGCTCGGCCTGCTTGTAGAAGTTGCCCATCGAGTAGCCGCACAACAGGGCGAACTCGTAGGTGGTCGCGAGCTTGTTCCAGAGGATTTCGAGACGGATCGCCGCGTCCTCCTGTCCCTGCTTCCACAGGACGTCGACCATCTCGCCGTAGGCGCGCACGGTCATCGTCGTCCGGCCGCCGAGGGTGTCCCTGATGAGTCCGCCCACGTGGTGCTCGAACTTGCCGGGATTCGGGATGCCGTCATCCATGAAGGTGGCCAGCGTTTCTTCGGCGTCGAGGAGCACGAGATCGCCACTCGCCTTCGCCGCTTCGACATCGATGAGGCGCGAGGTCAACTGGTCGGCAATCGCCGATGCGTGCGCGCCCGTCGCGATGACGATCGACGGATGGCCTCCCACAAGACCCTCGCTCAGGAAGCCGCCGACCGTCGTGAAGAGGCTGGCATCGTTGCCGTAGAACTGAACGGCGTGGTGATGACCATGCAGCCGGGGATTCTCTGAACCGTTGATCATGCCCGGCGCACAGCAAGTTGGCTGCCGTACCGTCGCTAAGTAGTTGATGCTAGACGCTTTTTACGCTTGACATTTTTATTTTGATTCATCAAACTCTCGGAAGGAGATGGCGACCGAAATTCCTGCCTCGCCGGCGCGCGGATGGCGCCAAACATCAGAAAGTAAAAGTCTTGCTGAGGTCCACGGCTCGGTCGCGATACCCGAGGGCGCCGGCTTCTGGCGCAAGCTGTTTGCGTTCGCCGGACCGGGCTACCTGGTCGCGGTCGGCTACATGGACCCCGGCAATTGGGCGACTGACCTCGCGGGCGGTGCACGGTACGGCTACACCCTCCTCAGCGTAATCATGCTGTCCAACCTGATGGCGATCCTGCTGCAGGCGCTGTCGGCACGGCTCGGCATCGCCAGCGGACGCGACCTCGCGCAGGCCTGTCGCGACAGCTACTCAAAACCGGTCACCATCGTCTTGTGGCTCCTGTGCGAAGTCGCCATCGCCGCCTGCGACCTCGCGGAAGTGATCGGCGCGGCGATCGCGCTGAATCTGCTGCTTGGCCTTCCCCTCATCTGGGGCGTGTGCCTGACGGCGCTCGACGTGCTCATCGTGCTCTTCCTCCAGAATCGCGGGTTCCGCTACGTCGAAGCGCTGGTCATCGCGCTGATCGCGCTGATCGCCGGGTCGTTCGCGGTCGAACTCTGGTTGTCGCGGCCGGACGTGGCGGCGCTGGCCGTCGGCTTCATTCCGCGCACGGAGATTCTGCGCAATCCGAGCATGCTCTACATCGCGATCGGCATCCTCGGCGCGACCGTGATGCCGCACAACCTGTACCTGCACTCGTCGATCGTGCAGACGCGCAAGTACGGCGACTCGTTCGAAGCGAAGCGCGAGGCCATCCGATTCGCGTCGATCGATTCGGCGGTCGCGCTGATGTTCGCGCTGTTCATCAACGCCGCGATCCTCATCATGGCGGCGGCAACGTTCCATGGCAGCGGGCATCAGGATGTCGGCGAGATCGGCGACGCCTACAAGCTGCTCTCCCCGCTCCTCGGGACGACGCTGGCGAGCGTGTTGTTCGCGGTGGCGCTGCTCTGTTCCGGCCAGAACGCCACGCTCACCGGAACGCTCGCGGGCCAGATCGTGATGGAGGGGTTCATCAACCTGCGCATCCGCCCGTGGCTGCGCCGCCTGGTGACGCGTCTTATCGCCATCGTGCCGGCGGTCATCGTCATCGCGATGTACGGCGATTCGGGCACGACACCGCTCATCATCCTGAGTCAGGTGGTGCTCAGTCTGCAGCTGCCGTTCGCGGTGTTTCCACTCGTGATGTTCACCGGCGATCCCCACAAGATGGGCCCATTCGCCAACCCGCTGTGGGTGAAGGTGCTCGCGTGGACGGTCGCAATTATCATTGCGGTCCTGAACGTCTACCTGCTCTACCAGACGTTCACCGCCAGTGGTGGAGGCTGAAGCATGAACGTCTGGATTGATGTCGCGGTCATGGCGAGCCTGTTCGCGGTCGGCAACATCCTGTTCGGGCACTTCGAGGAGCGGACGCCGAAGTGGCGTCGCGTCCTGAAGTTCTTCCTCTTCACCTCGACGATTGCCCTGATCTCGTCGACCGCGGGCCGCGGCTGGTCGATCGGGCTCGTCAGCGCGCTCCTCACGGTGGTGCTGGTCATTCATGGGTGGTGGCTGCCCAGAAAAGGCATCAACGGCTTCACCGGCGAGCCGAAAGAGAAGTACTACGCGCTCCGCGGCTGGAAGGTCTGATGTACCGGCGGATTCTCATCGCGGTGGAGAACTCCGGCGCCGACCGGACGATCGTCGATCACGTGTCGGAGCTCGCGCGGCTGACCGGCGCCGAGCTGCTGCTGGTCCACGTGGCCGACGGGTGGGCGGCGCGCAACTTCGACCAGCTCAAGCTGCGCGAGTCGGAGGAGATGCGGACCGATCGCGCCTACCTCGAGATGCTGCGCGCGGAGCTCGCCGGCAAGGGCTTTACCGTCGACACGTGCCTCGCGATGGGCGATCCGGCGACTGAGCTGATCAAGGTCGCGGCCGAGCGATCGGTGGACCTCATTGCGATGTCGACGCACGGCCACCGCTTCATCAAGGACGTGCTCCTCGGCGCCACCGCGGACCGGGTGCGTCACCTCGTGAAGATCCCCGTCCTGCTCCTCCGCGCGCAACCTAACCCCTGACGCCTGGTCCCTGACCCGGAGCCCCCGCACTAGTCCCCAGCCCCTAGCCCCGACGAGTCTTTTGACCCTCTCTGTGCTATAAAGCTCTTGATGGCCCGTCCAGAGCCGATCCAGGCGCACGCGCTCGAGAACTTGCGCTTCATCCGCGAGGCCATGTCGCGGGCCACCGAGTTCACCGCCGTCCCCGGCTGGGGCGGGATCCTCATGGGGCTGAGCGCACTCGTCACCGCGCCCATCGCTGGCGCCCCCGACGGTACGTTCCGCTGGGTCCTGATTTGGTTCGCCGACGCGGTGGTGGCCGCGATGATTGCCCTGGTCGCCATCGCGATCAAGTCGAAGCGGTCGGGCACGCCACTGTCGAAAGCGGCGCCGGCGCTCCGCTTCGCACTCGCGTTCCTGCCGCCGCTGGTCGCCGGCATGATTCTCACGCCGGTGTTCGTGATCATGGGGCTGATCGCGAGGCTGCCGGGGTGCTGGCTGCTGTTGTACGGCACGGCCGTTGCGACCGGCGGCGCCTTCTCGGTGAAAGTCGTACCGCTGATGGGCATCTGCTTCATGGCGCTCGGCGCCGTCGCATTCGCCGCACCCGCCGCGTGGGGTCACTGGTTGATGGCCCTCGGCTTCGGTGGCCTTCACATCGTTTTCGGAACCATCATCGCGAGGAGCTACGGTGGCTAGACAGGCAACGGCACGGAAGTCGGACGCGGGAAGTGTGAAGTCTGAAGTCAGAAGCACGAGGGCTGAGGCAGCGAAGAAGCAGAGCCCGCTGGAGCTCGATCGACTGATTCACGAGCGGCTGCGGCTGGGGATCGTGAGCGCGCTCGCGGTGAACGAGCGGCTGACCTTCAACGATCTCAAAGGCCTCCTGCAGACAACGGACGGCAATCTGAGCGTGCACGCGCGGAAGCTCGAGGATGCCGAATACCTCACGTGCGAAAAGTCGTTCGACGGCCGCGTACCGAGGACGGAATACCGCCTCACCGCCGCCGGCCGGCGCGCGCTCGAGAAGTATCTGGTGCACATGGAAGCGATCATCAAAGCGGTCAGAGACTGAACGCTCGGCCAAAGCCGTCGCGCTCCAGGTGATGGATGGAGCGCTCCAGGTGATACATGGAGCGCGAAGGCTTTAGCCGAGCGCCGACGAGCGCCGGCGGCCTGGCTTCCCTCCCGTCCTGCCCTTCCTCTTTCGCGCTCCGCGCTTCCGCCTTCGCGCCACGCGCTACGGCGGACAAGTCGGAGGGCAAGCCCGGCCATCCTGCCCTTCCGCCCATCCTGCTGTTCGCACCCCAACCGGCGACGCCCCCCGTGTGTCTACAGTCTGTGTGAGCGACGTCGACCTGGTCGCGCGGGCCCGGCAGGGGGACCCTGCCGCCTTTGGCGAGCTGGTCGAACGGCACCGGACGGCGGTCTACAGGGCCGCCCTCGCGGCGCTGGGCTCTCATGCGGACGCGGAAGATGCCGCGCAGGACGCGTTTCTGGTGGCGTTCCGGCGGCTCGACACGTTCCGCGGCGACGCGAGCTTCAAGACTTGGCTGCTGACCATCGCGTGGCACCAGGCCATCAATCACCGGCGCAGTCTGAGCCGCGTCTGGCGGCGGATGGTCGCGCCCAAGGATCAGGAGGAGATGGAAAGCGTGCTCGAGAACGTCGCCGCGGCAGGGCCCACCCCGGAAGGCACGGCCGCGCACCACGAGCTGCGGCGGGAAGTCGAGCGGGCCATCCGGTCGCTCTCGCCCAAGCTGCGCGACGCGCTGCTGCTCGCGCAGTCGGACGAATACAGCTACGACGAGATCGCGACGATGCTGAGGGCGCCCGTCGGGACCATCAAGTGGCGCGTCTTCGAAGCGCGGCGCGTGGTTCGGGCGACATTGCAGCGGCGGGGCTACGTCGATGTCCGATGAACGGCTGGATCGCCTGATAGACGAGGTGGCGAAACAACTGACGGCAGGCCAGCCGTCGAGCGATTTCCGCGCCCGCGTCATCGCCAACCTCGATCGGCGTCCGGGCCGCGTGTGGACATCATGGATCGCCCTCCCGCTCGGTGCGGTGGCCGTCGTGACGATCGCGATCGCCGTCGCGCGACCTTTTAAGGGCGATCGCGAGGCTGGTCAGGCGCCACGACATAGCAGCCAGACAGCGAAACAGGAGACCGCGCCGGCCGCGCCAGCACCGGACACTACGACCGTCCGGCTTCCGCCTTCGCCGCCAGGCAGCTTCGGCGAGACAGCGGGCCGCCGCCAGCATCCGTCGGGGGGCGCCGCCGCCGAAGTCGCCGCGCTCGCGCCGGCGCCGCTGGAAGTGCCGCCTCTCGGCGTCGAGGCGATCGGGGTTGCCGCGCTGGCGACTGATTCAATCGCCGTAACTCAACTCGACGCCATCACACCGATCGCCGTCGAGCCGCTGCCAACCGACGATGAGAGACCGGCGAGCGGACAACGACCGTCGCCGAACGACCGGAATGAATGACGACCGACTACAGAAGGAGAACGCGTGTGCGTATTAGAACAATACTTCTCTCCGCTCTACTCGTAGGCTCCACGACCGTCCTCGCGCAGCAGCCTCCGTCTGCGCCAGCGCCGGGGCGGGCGCCGCGCGGCGACCAACCGGGCGGTCGGGGCGATCGACCGGCCGGCCGCGGCGATCAGCCGACTCCGACACCCGCCGCGCGCACGCCAGCACCGCCAGCGGCGGCCGCCCCACGCCGCGAGGGACAGCCGGTCAACGTTAAAGTGGAATTCACGCTCTCGGATCAACGCGGCGGAGCAGCCGCCGTCAAACGCACCGTGACCGTCGTCGTCGCGGACGGGCGCACCGGATTCATCAGGTCCTCGTCCGATGTGGTTGGCGTGGCTGGTGGCGTCGTGCTCAATATCGACACCGCGCCGGAGCTGCTCGCCGATGGGAAGATCCGGCTCGGGTGCAACTTGCAGTATGACTGGCCGCCGCCGCTCGAACAGGCCGACCGCAGCCTGCCGCGCGGCACCGTGATGAAAACTGTGATGCACGACAGCGTGTCGCTCATTCTCGAGAGCGGCAAGCCGATGGTGGCGGCACAATCGGCGGACCCGATCGGGGACCGGCAGGTCACGGTGGAGGTCAAGGCGACGGTGCTGCGGTAGGAAATCAGGCCAGTCGCTGTCCCTTCAGGCGCTCCAACACGCGAAGCGGAGAGCGATCGGGGCATTGCATCGCAGCGACTGGCACAAGGAAAGTCTGTTCGAGCTGGTACTGTCCGGCGAGCGCGGCGTGGCTCACTTCGTCGGTGAACGCCAGCCACGTCGAGCCCGCCGGAAAATCGATCGCCGCTTGCGGCGAGCCGCGCTGGAAGTCCTCATCCCCTTTCATCCGATCGTGCAGCTGGAGCATCAGCGCGTCATACGCGGAGCGCGGGCTCTTCGTCACCCGGAGCAGCGCCAGCACGTGGCCGCTGCCGGGCAGCGGGATCGACAGCGTGTTCGCGAAGCGTCGCGCCACCGATTCGAAGTCGCCGCCCACTCGCCACGCGCGCGGTTTGCCGTTCGGGTTCACGTTGGTGAACACGCGGAGGATGCGACGGCCGCCGGTCGGGGTGGCCGGGAAGCTGTCCACGTGCAGGCGCGTGTCGTCCTTGCGCCATGACGAGGCGCGGCCCGCGATTTCCGCCGGTCGAAAGCTGGCGCGGCCGCGCGCAATCGTCTCGCGATAGTCCGGTAGCAGCGTATTGACGAGCGCCGCCGCCGCGTCGCTGAATCGCCGCATCAGCGCGCGCAAGAGCTCGGCATCGTCACCGCTCGCGTTCGTTCCACCAAGTCGGCCGGTCGCCGGATCGAAGCTCGCATTCTTCGCGCTGCCGAGGATCGCCGGCGTAAACAGAGCCGCCTCCCGCGGCTCGCACGCGAACGACAGCTCAGGCAGGAACAGCACCTGACCCGCTTCGATGCCGGCGCTCGCGCGTGCCGCGACGCCGCTCGAAGCGGCCCCACCCCACTCTGCCTGTGGAAGATCTATAAGTTTTTCGCAAGGAGACATCAAATGACGAATTCTCCGTAAATGCCGCGCAGCAGCCTTCGTATCCTCTTGTACTACCTATGGCTTTGAGACGTGCGCTGATTATCTTCCTGTGGACGGCGGCTGTCGCCAGTGCCGGCTGCAGTAACAACACCGCGGCGGCCGGACCCGGCAGTGCGGGCGGCGGCGGCCGTGGACGCGGGGGCCGCGGCGGCGGCGGCGGCGACGCCCCGGTCGTCACGTCAAAGGTCGGCGAGCGGGATGTCCCGATCGAGCTGGCCGCCATCGGCAACGTCGAGGCATTCGTCAGCAATTCGGTGCGGTCCCAGGTCACCGGCACGCTCGTCGAAGTGGCGTTTCGGGAAGGCGACGTCGTCAAGCAGGGACAGCTCCTGTTCCAGCTCGATCGGCGCCCGTTCGAGGCCGCGCTCGCACAGGCGGATGCCAATCTGAACCGCGACAAAGCGCTGCTTGCGCAGGCCGAAGCGCAGCTCAGTCGTGACGCCTCGAACGCCGAGTATCAGCAGCTGACGGCGGAACGGCAGGCGCAGCTGACCCAGCGCGGCATCATCTCGAAGGACCAGGCGGAACAGGCACGCGCCGCCGCCGACGCCACCGCCGGTACGGTCAAGGCGGACAAGGCGAACATCGAGAGCGCGCGGGCACAGCTCGTCGCGCAGGATGCTGCGGTCGCGAACGCGCGCGTGCAGCTCGGCTACACCACGATCCGCTCGCCCATCGACGGGCAGACGGGCAGCCTCGCAGTGAAGGTCGGCGGCCTCGTCACCGCCAATCAGACCGAGCTGATGACGATTGCGCGTGTGCAGCCCGTGTATGTGACGTTCACGGTGCCGGCGATCCACCTCGCCACCATCAAGCGCCACAAGGCCGAAGGCGTCCTTCCCGTCACCGCGGTGCCGCAGGACGGCGATCCGCAGGGCGCCACCGGCGCGCTCGCCTTCGTCGACAACGCCGTCGACATGACGACGGACACGATCAAGCTGAAGGCGACGTTTCCGAATCAGGATCGCCGCCTGTGGCCCGGCCAGTTCGCGCGCGTCGTCCTGCGGCTCGCGACGCTGCCGCACGCCGTCGTAGTGCCGCAGCAGGCGGTGCAGACCGGGCAGGACGGTCAATACGTCTTCGTGGTCAAGCCCGATTCAACCGTCGAACAGCGGCCGGTCACGCCCGGACAACGCGTGGACCAGGATCTGGTCATCGACAAAGGGTTGAAGCCCGGCGAAGTAGTCGTGACCGAGGGACAGCTGCGCCTCGAACAAGGCACACGGGTCACCACTGACACCGGTGGCGCGCCGGGCGCGGGAAGCGGACGCGGCCGCGGCGGCCGGGGGCGCGGCCAGGGTGGCCAAGGTCGCGGCGGTGCTCCGCGAGGCAGTACGCCGTGAGCCAGTACGTCGTGTCCGGCTTTAGCCGGACCGTGGAACACACGTGAACGTTTCCGAGGTTTTCATCCGCCGGCCGATCGCGACGAGTCTGCTCATGGCGGGCATCGCGCTGTTCGGCATCGTGGCGTATCGCGCGCTGCCGGTCAGCGATCTGCCGCAGGTGGATTACCCGACGCTGAACGTCAGCGCCAGCCTGCCCGGCGGCGATCCGGTCACGATGGCTTCGTCGGTCGCGAGTCCCCTCGAACGTCAGTTCACGACCATCGCCGGCCTCGACTCGATGACGTCCCGCAGCGGCTCGGGCAACACCAACGTCACGCTGCAGTTCGACCTCGGGCGCGATATCGACAGCGCTACGGTCGACGTGCAGACGGCGATCGCGGCGGTGATGCCGCTGCTCCCAGCGGGCATGACGTCGGCGCCGTCGTTCAGGAAGAACAATCCCGCCGACCAGCCGATCATGACCGTCAACCTGACATCGAACACGCTGCCGATGTCGGTGCTCGACGACTACGCGGAAACGATGATCGCGCCGCGCATCTCGATGGTGAACGGCGTCTCACAGGTGCAGGTGCAGGGCGCGTCGAAGTACGCGGTGCGGGTGCAGCTCGATCCGGAGAAACTGCATTCGCAGCACATCGGCCTCAACGAAATCGACCAGGCGCTGCAGAACTGGAACGTCAACCTGCCGACCGGTCAGCTGTTCGGCCCCACGTCCACCTACAACATCAAGGCCGCCGGCCAGTTGATGACGGCGGCAGCGTTCCGGCCGATCGTGGTGACCTACAGACGCGGCGCGCCCGTCCGGCTCGAACAGGTGGCCAACGTCATCGACAGCGTCGAAAACGTCTTCAACGGCTCGTGGTTCTACACGAAGCCGGAGGGCAAGCCGCTACAGCAGCGCGCGATCACGCTGCAGGTGATGCGCCAGCCGGGCACCAACACCATCGAAGTCACCGACGCCGTGCGCGCGCTGCTGCCGACGTTCGAGTCGCAGTTGCCGCCGTCGGTGAAGGTGATGCCGCGCCAGGACCGGTCGCGGACCATCCGCAAGGCGTTCGCCGACATCCAGGCGACGATGCTCGTGACGCTCGTCCTCGTCGTGGGCGTCATCTTTCTGTTCCTGCACAACGGGTCGGCCACCCTCATCCCGGCGCTGGCGCTGCCCTTTTCCATCCTCGGCACGTTCGCCGTGATGCAGGTGCTCCACTTCAGCCTCAACAACCTGTCGATGATGGCGCTGATCCTGTGCATCGGCTTCGTCGTGGACGACGCCATCGTGATGCTGGAGAACATCGTCCGGCACATGGAGAACGGCGAAGGCCCGCTCGAGGCGTCGCTGAAGGGGTCGCAGGAGATCGGTTTCACGATTCTCACGATGACGACGTCGCTCGCCGCGGTGTTCATCCCGATTCTTTTCATGAGCGGGATCCTCGGCCGGCTGTTCCGGGAATTCGCGGTCACGATCACGACAGCGATTCTGATTTCAGGTGTCGTCTCCGTGACATTGACGCCGATGCTGTGCAGCCGGTTCCTCCGCGTCGTTCACAGCAAGCGGGGCTTTGCCGGCCTGATGGATCGGGCATTCGACGCGCTGCTGCGAGCGTACACCTGGTCGCTCGGCCACGTGCTGCGCCATCGGATCGCGATGCTGCTCGTGTTCGTCGGCGTGCTCGGCGCCACCGTGCGGATGGCGTACGTCATCCCGACCGGGTTCATTCCCGATCAGGACAACGATTCGCTGTTCGTCAACCTGCAGGCGGCGCAGGGAACTTCTTACTACGACATGGCGAAGTGGGTGCAGCAGGTCGCCGACATCGTCATCAAGAACCCGTACGTCGACTCGTTCCAGGCCGGCGTCGGCGGTGGCCCCGGCGGCGGCGGTCCGGGCGGAGGAGGCGGCGCGAATGGCGGCAACCTCTTTGTGCAGCTGACGCCGCGCGCGACGCGCGACAAGAGCGCGCAGCAAATCGCCCAGGAGATCCGGCCGCAGCTGCTGCGATTCCCCGGTTTCCGCGGCTTCGTCCGCCTGCCGCCGTCGCTGCAGATCGGCGGGCGGATGGGCAACCAGAACTTCAGCATCATGATGCAGAGCCTCGACACGGAGGAACTGTATCGGTGGGCGCCGCAACTCGAGGCGGCCATCGCCGCGGAGGTACCGGAGATTCAGGATCCGTCCAACGACGTGGAGATGCGGAGCCCACGCGTCAACGTTGTCATCAACCGCGACAAGGCCGCGATGGTCGGACTGAACGCGACGACGGTCCAGAACGCGATGTACGACGCGCTCGGACCGAAATGGGCGACCACCATCTACGGCGACACGGCCCAGTACCGCGTCCTGCTCGAGCTCGATCCGAAGCACCAGGGACAGGTCGACTCGCTGGAAAAAGTCGCCTTCAAGGCGCCGAGCGGGGCGCTGGTGCCGCTGCAGTCGGTCATCGACTTCAAGGAGACGGTCGGACCGCAATCGATCAATCACTCCGGCCAGCTGCCGTCGGTGTCGGTGTCGTTCGGGCTCAAGCCGGGCGTGTCGCTGGGTACCGCGACCGCGCATGTCAAGCAGGTGGCCGACCGCCTGCTGCCTGCGACCATCACGACCAGCTTCGAAGGGCAGGCCAAAGTCTTTCAGCAGTCGATGAACAACCTGGGGCTGCTGCTCTTCATCGCGATCGGCGTCGTCTACATCGTCCTGGGCGCGCTCTACGAGAGCTACATCCACCCGATCACGATTCTTTCCGGGTTGCCATCCGCGGGGCTCGGCGCGCTCGTCACGCTGTACCTCTTCGGCAACGAGTTGAACATCTACTCGTTTGTCGGGCTGGTGATGCTGATCGGCATCGTCAAGAAGAACGCGATCATGCAGATCGATTTCGCGCTCGACGCCGAGCGCAAGCACGGCAAGACGCCGACCGAAGCCATTTACGAGGGCTGCATCATCCGCTTCCGCCCGATCATGATGACCACGATGGCGGCGCTCCTGGGCTCCGTGCCGATCGCGCTCGGCTACGGCGCCGGCGGCGAAGCGCGCCGGCCCCTTGGTCTGGCAGTGGTCGGCGGGCTCGTCGTGTCGCAGTTGATCACTCTCTATCTCACGCCGGTTGTATACACGTATATGGCCGCGATGTTTAAAACGCGGAAAATCGCGTCCACCAAGCCGGTGACGGCGTGACGCGGATCGAGTGATCGGGTGATTTGGTGATTGAGTGATCGTTGGGAGATTGTTTGATTGTGTGATCGGGTGATTGATTGGTTCATTGTGCATTTCATTGTGCAATCACCCAATCCCTCAACCCCTCAATCAACCAACGATCACCAAATCACCAGATCACTAAATCACCAGAGGGCGCGGGCGCCAGGGTGAGCTTGTGAATATTTCTGAAGGATTTATCAAACGTCCGATCGCCACCAGCCTGCTGATGGCGGCGATCGCGCTGTTCGGGCTGGTGGCGTATCGATCGCTGCCGGTGAGCGATCTGCCGAACGTCGATTTCCCGACGCTGCTCGTCACGGCGCAGCTGCCCGGCGCCAGCCCGGAGACGATGGGCGCGTCGGTGGCGACGCCGCTCGAGAACCAGTTCTCGATGATCGCGGGCCTCGAGTCGATGACGTCGGTCAACTCGCTCGGCTCGACGCAGATTACCCTCGAATTCGACCTCAACCGGAGCCTCGACGGCGCCGCCGTCGACGTGCAGGGCGCCATCACGCAGGCGGCGCGATTGCTGCCCCAGGGCATGCCGACGCCGCCGACCTTCACGAAGGTGAACCCGGCGGACCAGCCGATCCTGTACCTGGTCATCACGTCGACCACCGTGCCGCCGTGGACGCTCGACGAGTACGCCGAAACGCGCATCGCGCAGCGCATCTCGATGGTCAGCGGCGTCGCGCAGGTGCAGGTGCTCGGCAGCCAGAAGTTCGCGGTCCACACCCAGCTCGATCCGCATGCGCTCGCGGCGCGGCAGATTGGCATCAACGAGGTCGAGGCGTCGCTGCGCGCGTGGAACGTCAACACGCCGACCGGATCGATTATCGGCCCGCACAAGACCTTCACGCTGCAGGCGACCGGCCAGCTGATGTCGGCTGCGGAATACCAGAACATGATCGTGACCTACCGCAACGGGGCGCCGGTACGCCTGGGCGAGCTCGGCACGATCAAGGACGGCGTCGAGGACGAACGGACGGCGTCGTGGTTCTACACCAAAGAGGGCGAACAGCGTGCCATCACGCTGGGCATTCAACGCCAGCCCGGCACCAACACCATCGAGGTCGCCGACGCCGTCAAGGCGCTGATGCCGCAGTTCAAACTGGAGCTGCCGTCCAGCATCCACATGGACGTGCTCTATGATCGCTCCGACACGATTCGCGAGTCGTACCGCGACGTGCAGTTCACCATGGTGTTGACGCTCGCGCTCGTCATCATGGTGATCTTCGTGTTCCTGCGGAACGTCTGGGCCACGGTCATCCCCAGCCTGGCGCTGCCCTTCTCGATCATCGGCACGTTCGCGGTGATGTACATGCTCGGCTACAGCCTCGACAACCTGTCGATGATGGCGCTGATCCTGTCGGTCGGCTTCGTCGTCGACGACGCGATCGTGATGCTCGAGAACATCTACCGCCACGTCGAAATGGGCGAGGATCCGTTGTCCGCGTCGCTCGTCGGGTCGCGCGAGATCGGCTTCACGATCGTCTCGATGACGCTCTCGCTGGCCGCCGTGTTCATTCCGGTGCTCTTCATGGGCGGCGTGCTCGGACGCCTCTTCCGCGAGTTCTCGGTCACGATCTGCGTCGCCATCCTCATCTCGGGCGTCGTGTCGGTGACCCTGACGCCGATGCTGTGCAGCCTGTTCCTCAAGAAACCGCACGCCCATGGCAGCGGCGGCTCCGCGTTCATCAAGGTCACGGAGCGCTGGTTCGACAGTCTGCTGCGCGGCTACGACCGTACGCTGCAGATCGTGCTGCGCCACCGGCCGGCAACGATGATGGCGTCGCTGGTCGTGCTCGCGCTGACGGCGCTGCTGTTCGTGCTGGTGCCGAAAGGGTTCATTCCCGATCAGGACACCGACCAGATCGCGGTCACGACCGAAGCGGCACAAGGGACGTCGTATCCCAAGCTGGTCGAGTATCAGAGCGCCGTCGCCGACATCATCAGGCAGGACCCGAACGTCGAAGGTCTGGTCTCGACAGTGGGCGGCAGCGCCGCTGCGACGCTCGGCGGTCCCAACCTCGGGCAGATCGTGGTCCACCTGAAACCTCGAGGCGATCGCAGGGAGCTCGCCACCGACATCATCGCCAAGCTGCGGCCGCAGCTCGCGAGGATTCCTGGCATCGAGGTCTACATGCAGAACCCGCCGACGGTCCGGATCGGCGGGCAGGTCAGCAAGAGCTTGTATCAGTATTCGATGCAATCGCCGGATCGCGAGGAGCTGTACGCGACAGCGCGCAGGCTGAAGTCGGCGCTCGCTGTCGTGCCCGGCCTCGAGGATCTCACGAGCGACCTCGAGATCTCGAGCCCGCAGGTCAACGTCGAGATCGATCGCGACAAGGCGGCGGCGCTCGGCGTCACGGCCAATCAGATCGAGAACGCGTTCTACGACGCCTACGGACCGCGATGGGTCTCGACGATCTACGCGCCGGTCAACGAGTACAAAGTGCTGCTCGAGCTCGCGCCGCAGTTCCAGGCCGACCCGGCGGCGCTCTCGCTGCTCTATTTCAAGGCGACGCCCCAGCCAGGGGCCGGAGGGCAGGCGGGAGCGGCGGGACGCGCCGCTGCGACTGGAGAAGCGGGATCCGGGACGGCAGCAGCCACGGCTGCGCAGTCAGCGGGGACGGTCGTGCCACTCGACACGCTCGCGCACACGAAACAGGTGGTCGGACCGCAGACGGTCAATCACCACGGCCAGCTCCCGGCAGTCACGATCTCGTTCGGCCTTCAGCCGGGCGCTTCCCTCGGCTCGGTGCTGACGAAGGTTCGGGAAGTCGCGGAGGCCACGCTGCCCGAAACGGTCAGCGGCCAGTTCCAGGGCGCGGCCAAGGCGTTTCAGAGCTCGCTCGGCAACCTCGCCGTGCTGCTCCTGATCGCGATCATGGTCGTCTACATCGTGCTCGGCATCCTCTACGAGAGCTACATCCACCCGCTGACGATTCTCTCCGGTCTCCCGTCCGCGGCGTTCGGCGCGCTCGTCACGCTGATCCTGTTCCGCATGGATCTCAACATCTACGCCTTCGTCGGCATGATCATGTTGATCGGCATCGTCGAAAAGAACGCGATCATGCAAATCGACTTCGCGCTCGAAGCCGAGCGCGCCGGAAAAACGCCGGAGGCCGCCATTTACGAAGGGTGTCTGATTCGCTTCCGCCCGATCATGATGACGACGATGGCGGCGCTGCTCGGGGCGGTGCCGATTGCGATCGGCTACGGCGCCGGCGGCGAGGCTCGGCAACCGCTGGGGCTCGTCGTGGTCGGCGGATTACTCTTTTCCCAGCTGGTAACGTTGTACCTCACGCCGGTCGTTTACACATATATGGCTCAGTTGCAGGCGTGGATGAAGTCGCGCCATGTCGCACGAGATCTCCGCCCGATCCCTGCCAAGTAACGTGTAGGGGCTTGGGGCTAGCTATCTTTATCCCCCTAGCGCCTAGCCCCGACAGAGCTTTTACCTCCACGAGGCACGCGTCGTGCACATATTCGACGCATGTGCACGCGTACCATCCGCCTACTCGGCTGTATCCTGCTCTCCGCGAGTGTCGCGTCGGCCGCGACACCTCCCCGAAAAGCCAAAACGCGTCCACGCCGAGCCGCGCCCGTGGTTCGCGCGCTTCCGTGTGGCGACTACGTGTCGTTCCAGGTACTGCTCGATCGCCAGGGCTTCTCGAGCGGCCAGATCGACGGCAAGCCGGGGAACAACTTCACCCACGCGCTCTCGGCCGCGCAGGCGGCTCGCAAACTGAACGCCACGGGCAAAGCGGACTGCGAGACCTGGAAGGCGATCGGCGGCGACAAGAGCGAACCGACGGTCACCACCTACACGGTCACCGAAGACGACCTGGATGGACCGTTCGAAAAGACCATCCCACGACAGCTCGTGGACCAGGCCAAGCTTCCGGCGCTCGAATACCAGTCGCCGATCGAAGCCCTCGCGGAACGGTTCCACACGTCGCCGGCGCTGATTCAGCAGCTGAATCCCAATCTGCAGCTGGCCGCGGGACGAGAGATTCGGGTGCCAGCGGTGCCGCCGTTCGATCCGTCGGTCAAGCCGACAAACGGCGCCACCGGAGACATCACGGTCACTGTCTCGCGCGCGGATTCGGCGCTGCGTGCGACGCGCGCCGATGGCACGATCGTCCTGTTCGCGCCGGTCACGACCGGGAGCGAGCACGACCCGCTGCCGCCCGGCGATTTCAAGGTGACCGGTGTGAGCTGGCGCCCGGTGTTCCACTACAACCCCGATCTCTTCTGGGACGCGAAGGCTGGCGACACCAAGGCGACGATCCCGGCCGGTCCGAACAACCCGGTGGGCGTCGTCTGGATCGCGCTCAGCCTCGAGCACTACGGCATGCACGGCACGCCGGAGCCGGGCAACGTCGGGCACACCGAGTCGCACGGCTGCGTGCGACTGACCAACTGGGACGCGGCGCGGCTCGCCTCGCTCGTTAAGCCTGGCACGCCCGTGCATTTCGAGTGAGCCGACACGCACGGCGCGGCTTCTCGCTCGCGGTCGTCTTCTTCGCGTTCTGCGCGGGGATGATCGTCTCGTGGGGGCTGTACCACTTTGGTCCGCCGCTGCCGTCGGAGACGGAGGTGAAGGCGGGGACGGAGATGGCATCGGAGATGTCACCCCCACCCTCGGCGCGTGTCGGATCGCCGGATACGGCCGCGAAGGGCAATCTGGCCGCCACGCCGACCGTAGCGATCCCGACGACCGGGCGCATGAGCGCACCGCCGCTCCGGATGCCTCTCGACAACGTCGGCGTCGAGGCCATGAAGGGCGGATTCCTGGAAAAGCGCGGGTCGCGGCCGCACGAAGCGGCGGACCTGCTGGCGCCGCGGAACACACCGGTCCACGCTGTCGAAGGCGGCACGATCGCCAAGCTGTTCTTCAGCAAGGCCGGTGGCATCACGATCTACCAGTTCGACCCAGCCGGAGACCTGATTTACTACTACGCGCACCTCGAACGGTATGCGGACGGCCTGCACGAGGGTCAGACCGTCTCGGCGGGAGACGTCATCGGCTACGTAGGCACGTCCGGCAACGCGCCGCCCAACACGCCCCATTTACACTTCGCGGTCATTGAAACGGACGGCAATCGGCAGTGGTGGAAAGGCCAGGCCGTGGACCCGTATCCGTTGTTCAAGGACCGGGTCAAAGGGCCCGGCTAGGAAGTGGCCTAATCGCCGGCTACCGGCAGCGCAGGAACGTCATAATCTGCGGCAACGATGAGGCGCTCCGTACGGTTCCTGTTGTGCGCCATGCTGGCCGCGGCTGCGGGCGCGCCGGCCATCGGCCAGGAACGGCGGCCGCGCGAGTTGCCGATCGACAGGCTCATCGCCGACGCCCGGGCGGTACCGGCCGAATTCTCCGCGGACACGCTCATCCGGCTCGCCGGCTTCCCGCAGATAAACGCCGCGACGAAAGTCGAATTGCTCGACGAAGCGTTTCAGCGTGCGCACAGTGCGCGCGATGAGTACCGCCTCTCGGCGCGACCTGAATTGCCGGACGACAGCCGTCAGGGCGCGCAGCGTCAGGCCTACGCGACTGGACTGAACCGCGTCTCGCTGCAATCGCGGGCCGTGCAGCAGCTGGCGTTCATCGACCCGCCGCGCGGCCGCGAGCTTTTCGAGTGGATCGATCTCAACGTGTCGGCGGCCGCCTGCGACGGACCGCTCGTACCCGCAGTCGACGACTACTACACCGCGCTCGGATATGTCGCGCGGACGACATTCGGATCCGACCGTGGCGCGGCACTCTGGTTTCTCGAGTTCCACCTCTGGCGCGCTCATCTGCCAAGCGAGATGCCCGCCGTCGCCCGGGCGATGCAACGGTTCCAGCCGAAGGCGGATGAAGCCGCCTACCTCGAAAACGTCCTTCGGGTGATCCTGCAGGGCAGTCGGCCCGACGCGCGGGGGTTCTCGAGCGCCAGCCTCGACATCGTGCAGCGGCTGGCCGATCTCCAGAAGGCGCACCGCGAGCTCAACGTCGGCGGCTTCGACATCATGACGTCGCTGCGCGACTACCTGACGACGCAGTTGAAGGGTCCGCGCTGCGCCGACAGCATCACGGAGCCGATGACGGCGCCGGCGTTCAACGCGGCGCTGACGGTTCTCGACGCCGATTACGCCGTGAAACCGATCGACGGCGCGTCGCTGAGGCCGTCACGCATCCTGGCACCTGCGCGCATCGACGACTACTGGCAGTCGCCGGAGGCACGTCGGCTGCGCGAAGGGTGGATGGACTTGCGCGGGCGCGACAAGCTGCCGGTCCGCCTCTCCATCCGCGTCACGCCGGAATGGCGGGACCAGGCCGAGCTGCTCCTGACCAGAATCGAGCAATGGACCGGCATCCGCGAGCCGGCGCCGCGCGACTACCTCTATCAGAAGAGCGTGCTGCTGATGGGGCTGCTCGAGCTGATGCCGGAAAGTCCCGTTCGGGCCCGAACGCTGCGGGCGCTCATCGAGTTCCTGCGCCACGAGGACAACGATCGCAATCTCCGATCGCTGTGGTTCGCGATGTTGAGCCGGCTGCTGGAGATGGCGCGCGGATCCAATCGCGATCAGATTCTGACCGCGCTCGAAGAATCGCAGCACCCGGTGATGTCGCTGTACGCGCGGCTCGAACGGCGGCTACCGTCCCAGCACACAAACCGCCGACCAGGGGCGTGAACCCTGCGGTCCGGGCGATTCCGGCAGCATCGCGAACATCCGCAGGACGAGCGGCAGCCGTTCGAGCTTTGACGCGGCCTTCAGGATCGACCGCACCTGCTCCGGCTTCCACCCGTGCGGCTCGAAGAACGCCGGACCTTCCTGCGGCGCAAACAAGAAGGGCGCACCCGCTTCTTCGACGGCCGCGCCCATCCGCTTCTTCAGCATGTCGAGCAGACCAGGCGAGGCGATATCGACGGCCCAGTGCCGGAAGGGCGCCGGCGTGGCCAGATCCTCCCCGAGCGCGGCGACCTCCGCCGGCATCAGGTAGATCACCAGACCCTCGGAGATGACGAGCACGTTGGCAGCGCTGCGCCCCAGCCGCGCGAAGAGGCCACGCCGCGCGTCGCTGTTCGACAAGTCGAGCCGCACGCGCTCCACCGCGCACACCGGCTTCGCGTCGCCGAGGATCGCTTCCTTGTAGTCGAGGATTTCCGGCAGATCGACCTCGACCCAGCGCAGCGACGCGGGCAATTCCATCCGGTACGGGCGCGTGTCGAGGCCGGCCGCGAGGTCGAGCACCAGATCGGCACCCGCGGCGACCTGCGCCTTGATGACCTGATCGAACAGATACGTACGCGCGACGAACGGCCAGTCGTTTTCCTCGCCGAAGCCGACCGATTTGGCAATCTGCTCGCCGCGCTCCCCCGCCAGCGCCTTCGCGAACGGATCGCGGAACACGGCGTCGGGCCGCCTGGTCTCCCGAGCGCGGTAGACCGCCATCCACCGCGCGGTATCGGAAATGTCTCGGATCAGGGGATCGGACATCACACCAGTGTAGTGCTCGGCCGGGTACTGGGGACTGGGGGACTGGGAGACTGGACTGGGCGCTTAGTCCCCTGTCCCCGAGTCCCCAAGTCCCTACTCGGTTCTGAGTGCGGCCGTCGGGTCGACCCGCGTCGCCCGCAGGGCCGGGATCGCGCTGGCAAGTGTGGCGACTGCGGCAAGCAGCGCCGCCGACGCGATGAACGTCTGCGGATCGTGCGGCGACAGGCCGTACAGCAACCCTCCCGCTCCGCGGACCGCCGCCGCCGAGGCCGCGGCGCCGAGCGGAATCCCGACCGCGAGCGTGAGCGCCGTCTCCGAAAGAATCAGCGACACGATGGTCGAACGGCGCGCGCCGAGCGCGCGGCGGATCGCAATCTCCTGCCGCCGGCGCACGGTCATGTACGAGATGACGCCGTAGAGCCCGATTGTCGACATCAGCGTCGCCAGCAGGCCGAAGCCGCCCGCCAGCCACGCCATCGTCCGCTCCCGGACGAGCCGGTCGCGCAGTTGTGTCTCGAAGACATTGAAGCCCAGGACGAGGTCCGCATTCAGCGAGACGAGGCGCCGCCGCACTTCCGGAACCAACTCGGATGGCGGCAGCGTCGATCGAATGGCGATGCCCGGAAACGGCCGCAGCGCCGGATGCTGCGTCACCGGCACGTAGGCGATCGGCTGGATCTCTTCGCGGACATCGGCGTACTTGGTGTCCTTCACGACGCCGACGACTTCGTAGACGGTTTCGGGATAGTTCGGTTCCCCTCGCGTGTGCACGGGCCGTCCGATCGGCGCCCCGTCCGCGAGGTACCGCTTGACGAACGTCTCGTTGACGATGGCGACCTTCGCGGAAGTCCGAGTGTCGGTCTCGGCGAAGTCGCGGCCGGCGACGATCGGGATGCCGAACGTCGAAAAGTACCCGCCGCTGACATAGGTGAACTTCGAGCCGCGACGGACGACGCCTGAGGGTGTCGGCACGTGCAGGGCCAGCGTCCAGCTCGAGCCGTTCAGCGGAAAATTCGTTGTCGCCGCCGCACCCTGGACACCGCGGATCGACCTGATCTCGTCGAGGACGGCGCCTTCGAACGACAGGATCTGGTCGACGCTGGGGCGAGGCACGCTCAATGTCACGAGATTGACGAAGACGACGCCGTCCTGCCGCAGGCCAGTGTCCGTGGTCGTCAGGTTCCGGAAGCTCCGCACGAACAGCAGCGCGGCGACCAGCAGCACCAGCGACAACGCAATCTGGCCGGCGACAAGCAGCCGCTGGAGTGCAGCGCGGCGGTACGGCGTCGCGCCACGCGCGCCGGTCTGCATCGCTGGCAGGGGTCCACCCCGCGAAGATCGCAGGGCCGGCACCACCGCGAACGCGCCGCAGGTGACACAGGCGACCAACGCTGTGAAGGCGAGCGTCCGCCAGTCGAGCGCGAGGGCGAGGCTCACGCTATTACGCTCGGTGCTCAGCGCCGCCACGAGCGAACGGCTCATGACCCCGGCGAGAGCGATGCCGATGGCGGCACCAGCGCCGGCGAGCATCAGCCCTTCGACGAGGGTCTGCGCGACGAGGCGACCACGGGTTGCGCCGAGCGCCACGCGGACGGCGATCTCGCGGCTGCGCGCACTGGCGCGCGCGAGCATCAGGTTGCTGATGTTGGCGCAGCCAATCAGCAGCACGACTCCAGTCGTGCCGAGCAGCCACCAGAGCGCGTCGGCGTATTGCGCGCGCGATTCGCTGACACCGCGCGCAGCGGACAGCGCGGTCAGCCGGAAGGCGCGATACCTGGCCGTGCCGGCCTCGTCGTAGCCGGACGGCACCGTCGAGTCCATCAGGGCGGCGCTCAGCGTATCGAGGTGCGCGGCGGCGCGCGCCAGCGTCCACCCTGGCTTCAACCGCCCCATCACCGCCAGCCATTTCGCGTTCCGGCGATCGAGCGAGTCGCCCCAGACCGCCGCCGTGCAAAGCGGCAGGGCGATGTCGAAGCGGCGGGCGACGTCGAAGCCGAAGAACTCGGGCGGCGTCACGCCGATCACTTCGGCGGAACGATCGAAGATCGGCAGCGTCGTGCCGATCGCCGACGGGCTCGCGCCAAAGTAGCTCCGCCAGAAGCTGTCGCTGATCACGACCGATGGCGCGCCGCAACCGCGGCGGTCGTCGGCAGCCGTGAACAGTCGGCCGCGCGCGGGATGCACATTGAGAACCGGGAACAGCTCGCCGCTCACCCACAGCAGGCGGACGGGGCGCATCTCGGCGCCGCGGCCCACCAGGATCGTCGTGCGGCCCCAGGCAAACGCTCCGGAAAACGCCTGCTGGCGGTCCCGGAGCTGCTCCCACAACGGATTCGTCATCTGCGAGTAGAAGTCTTCGGTGACCCCGAACCCGCCGCTGTCGTTGGTGATCCGCACCTCCGCCAGCTCGCCCGGACGCTCGACGGGAAGCGGCCGCAAGCCGATCGCGTCGATCAGCTGGAACATCGCGGCGTTGGCGCCGATGCCGAGCCCGAGCGAGAGCAGGGCGACTGCCGTGAATCCCGGACTGCGACGCATCGATCGCAGCGCGTACCGCGCGTCCTGCACGAGATGTTCGATGGCTTGCACCCGGCGCGTGTCGCGGCACGCTTCCTTCTGCTGGTCGAGGCCGCCGAGACCGATGCGCGCCACGCGCCGCGCGTCGTCGGGCGCGAGACCCTTCTCTACAAGTGCCTGCGTCTGTCGTTCGAGGTGATCCCGCAGCTCCTCGTCGAGCTCAGCCTCGACTTGTGCGCCGTGAAACAGCGATCGCAGGCGTAGCCGGACGGCATAGATCCAGCGCATGGTTCACGCCTTTCTCAACATGACGACGCCAGAAATCGCCGTGGACAGACGCTGCCAGTTCGCCGTCTCGCGCTCCAGGTGTTTGCGGCCGGGACGGGTCAGCGCATAGAACTTCGCGCGCCGATTGTTGTCCGTTGGTTTCCAGGTGGCGGTGATCCAGCCGCTCTGTTCGAGCTTGTGCAGCGCCGGATAGAGGGAGCCGTCGCTCACCTGGAGGACGTCGCCCGACACCTGCTTGAGCCGCTGGCCGATCGCCCAGCCGTGCAGGGGTTCGAGCGCCAGGATCTTGAGGATGAGAAGGTCCAGGGTTCCCTGGACGAGGTCCGAAGGCTTGCTCATGGCGTCCTCTCGGTTACCGAGACAGGATACGCCACGCTCCCCTCGGTAAGCAAGGGGAGGAGGGTCTTTTAACTTTTAACTTTTAAGTTTTAAGTTTTAAGTTTGTTAATCCAACTGTGAGCGGGATCCTCGTGCAGCGCGAGCCGGCGCTCGGCGCCCGCCATGCCCCACAGGTAATAAAGCCGGTAGCCGGGCGGCGCCGACACCGGGTGATAGCCGTACGGCAGCAGTACCGCATCGCCGTCGCGCACGGTGTGCGTGATCGACTCGCCGTCGCCCGCGTACAGCATCTGCACGCCGAATCCCTGCGGCGGATCGATGCGATAGTGGTAGACCTCCTCGAGCACCGGCTCGCCATCGCGCCCGTCGTGCTTGTGCGGCGGATAGCTGCTCCAGTTGCCGGGCGGATTGAACGTTTCGCCGACCAGCAGCCGCTTGGCGTGGGTGTCGGTGACGAACACGTTGTGCACCTCGCGCGTAAAGGTATCGCGCCCCCGCGTGGCCGGCTGCACATCGTCTGCCCGAACGAGCACCGGCGTGCCGCCGTCTGGCGCCGGAGCGGAAATCAGAATCGCTTCGAGCGGAGTGTCGGCGCGCACGGTCAAGGTGCGGCCTGATGGCAACAGCAACGCCGTGGCGCGTTCGGTGAAGACGCCGGCGCGGCTCACGGGCCACTTCTCGCCGTCGCACTCGAATGTGCCGCGCCCTTCCTGCAGCACGACAACCGTTTCCTCGCCGGCGGCGGTGTATCGTTCGACGCCACCGGCATCGAGCCGCAGCCGCCAGCTCGTGAGCTCGCGGGCGTCTCGATCGCCGCGGCGGTGGAGCAGGTGAAGTCCAGTGGCACGGGGTACGCGAAATAATGTGTCTTTCAGCACGAGGAAATACTCTACCTCACTCCGCGATGCTCGATGGGACTGACCGATTCACTAAGGCCCGAGAAGAAGCGCGCCAGCAGATATCCGTCGATCAGCACGGTCACGACCACCACGAGGTACGCCGCCATGCTGTCCACGAGGCGCAGCTCTCGAAGCAGCGTGGAGATGCCGAATGATACGACCCACGCGTCGAAGCTCATACAGATGCGCCGGAACGTCTCCGGCTGAAGCTGCCGGATGACGATTGCGCCCACGGGCACGCCAATCGCCACGCTCGGCAGCATCCACGGAATCAGCGCAACGCTGTCGCGGACGAACAGACCGGCGAACAGATAGGCCGAGGCGGTGAGCAGCGACGCCACCAGGCGGACCAGGCCGAGCGCCGCGCGAAACGCGTCCTTCGAAACCCCCTGGTTGTTCAGCGCCAGCGCCAGCGGCGGTCCCGAGATCGTCGTCACCGCATAGAGGGTGCCGAGGCCGCCACCGAACAGGAATCCGGCGCGGCGCTCGGAGCGGATCGGCCGCCTGACGCCGCCGGCTTGCAACAGCGTCAGCGGCAGCAGCGCCGCCAGCGTGCCGAGCTTCAACCACGGCGGACTCACCCGCAAGACGACGAACGTGCCGGCGAGAATGCCGGGCAACAGGCCGATCAGAATCGGCAGCACGCGGCGCCACACCTGCGGGATCGCGGCGCGATTCGCCCATAGCACCGACGCGTTGAGCGGGATCTCGAGCAGAACCAGCGCGGGGTTGAGCGTGCGGTTCGGCAGCAGCAACAGCGCCAACGGCACGGTAATCGACGAAAAGCCGTATCCCAGCGCTCCGTTGACGAGCGCGGCGACGAACGTGATGACGGCGAGGGCGAGGTGGTGGCCGGACAATGGCTACGTCATTGCAGCCTGGCATACTCCGCCCGCGCCTGGTCGAGGATCGGGATGTCGGCGTCGGCGTCTTTCCACAAGGTCAGGAAGTCCAGGTAGGCGCTCTTCGCCCTGGTCGTGTCACCCGACAGGACAAATGCTCGCCCCAGTTGCAGGCGCGCCAGCGCGCCGATGGGATCGCTGACCACGATTCCTCGATGATCGAGAATCTTCTGAAATTCTGTCGCCGCCTCGGTCCCCTGATGGGCCGCGAGATGGGCCAGTCCGCGCACGTAAATCGGATACAGCGCGCCGAGAAATGCCGGAGCGATGCAAGGCGGCGCGCCGAGCTCATACGACGCTCCGGTTTTCAGCAGCTCGATGGCCTTCGACGGATCGCCCTGGTGGAGGGCGAGCAGCGCACGAATCGGCGGCAGGTACAGCAATCTGACCGCCGTATCCTCAGGGAAACGCCGTTCCAGATCGTCCGCCACGGTTTGGGCCCGGGAAGATTCTCCCGAGAACGCCAGGGCAAACGCAGCGCCATATTCCACATCGCGGTCCTTTGAATGCTCCAGGGCGGCCAGCGCGCCCCGCCTGGCCGCGCGCGCGTTCCCGAAAAAAGCCTCCCAGAGTGCGGCGCCGGTTTCCCAGAGCGCTGCCCTTCCTGGCTGCGCCGCCTGCAGCGCCGAGTCCGCCGTGCGCCGCGCTATCGGCCGCGCCTGTTGCAAGTGACCCGAATAGGCGAGGACGAAACCCTCGCGGCCGGAGATCAAGTCTTCCGGTGCGGGCTTTCCGCGAACCAGGGCCGCTTCCCTTTCCATTGCAGCCTTGTCGCCCTTCAGAAAAGCCACGTCGTATCGCTGAACCGCCAGCTCTGGCATGTCCAACTTGCGCGCGGCGGCTCGCCGAAGAGCATTCTCGGCTTCATCGAAGCGCTCGAGAAACTGAAGGTTGAAGGCGAGCTGTAAATACCCAACCGGAAAATCCGGATCGATCTCGGTCGATCTCCTGGCTACCTGAACGCCCTTTTCGAACTTGCCGGAGATCGGGTACACCATTGAGCCCAACAGCCCGAGCGGATTGAGGTCGCGAGGATACGTCTGCGCCCACAACTCTCCTGTCTGTTGCGCCCTTTCCAGGTTTCCCGTCACCTGCAGATCGTAGGTGGCCGTGATGAAGAACTTCTCGTGGTCGCTGACGCGATCCCGCAGCTGATAGGCCTTGCGGATGTTGTCCGCTGAAAGGACAAGCTCCCCTGTCAGGTAATAGGTGAATCCCAGCAACGCATAGGCCATCGCGAACTTGGGGTCGATTTCGATGGCGCGCTTCAACAGGGAAACAGCGGAGGCCTGATCGTTCCCCGACAATACAACCTTCGAGGCCGCGCTATACGCTTTCAAGGCTTCGAGCGACGGCGTCGTCGCCTCTGCGAGCGGCGTATCGTGGGTTCCGACCGTGGCCAGCGATTCGCCGACCCGGGTTCGGAATCTGCTGGCAACCTGACTCAGCGCATTCAGGACGTCTTCTTTTCTTGCGGCTTGTACCTGTTCCTCGTCGAGGACGTCTCCGGTGCGGCAGTTCTTCGCGCGCAACCCCAGGACGTACTGGCTTCCGAGACTGGCAATCGAACCCTCCAGCACGGCGCCGCTTGCGGTTCGCTCGCAGATTCCTTTGGCAAGCTCCGGCGTGAGCCGCGCGTCCGGTGACTGACCCATGAGACGCAGCACGCCCTGGACGCGCTCGTCTGAAATGAGACTGAGAAACGGCGATTGCTGGAGCTGGACCGCGAGACCCTGGCGAAGGGTTCCGTCGAACACGGCGTCGCCGGTCGTGTTCGTGAAGTCGGCGAGCACGATCGTGTCCTTGTCCGTGAAGATCGGCTGCTGCCGGCGCCAGTAGAAGTAACCTGCGGCGAGAATCGCCAGCATGACGGCCGCGGCAACCAGGGCCGTGCCGCGTTTCGACAATCGACCGATCGCATCGGAGCGAGTCATCGGCGCGACACCGCCCGAATCCGTATCGCGCTTCAGGCGCAGCAGGTCTGAGCGGATATCCGACGCGCTCTGATACCGCAGGTCGCGGTCCTTTTCGAGACACTTGTCGATGATGCGCGGCCATTCCGCGGCCACGTCCGGATTGAGGCGTACCGGCGGCTCAGGAGGACGGTTGAGAATCGCATCGAAAATCAATCCCGGGCTGTCGCCTCGAAACGGCGGCTGGCCCGTGGCCATTTCATAGAGCACGACGCCGAACGAAAACAGATCCGTGCGTGCGTCGAGCGGCAGGGCTCGGACCTGCTCCGGCGACATGTACGACACCGTACCCAGCGTGCTGCCTGGATTGGTCAACAGCGCGTCGACCGAACGGGTCGCTTCAGAGACGCCAGCGGCACGTGGTTCCGACGCGGTCTTTGCCAATCCGAAATCCAGGATCTTCGGTCCGTGTGCGGTCACGAAGAGATTCGCCGGCTTGATGTCGCGATGGACGATGCCTTTGCTGTGCGCGGCATGAAGCGCGCTGGCGACGGCAAGCGCGATGTCGACGAACGCCGCACCGCGCAGAGGGCCGCGCTTCAGCTGCTGCTGGAGCGTCTCGCCTTCGAGCAGTTCCATGGCGATGAATGGCGGGTCGGCGCCGACGTCGTAGATCGTGCAGATGTTCGGATGGTTGAGCGCGGATGCCGCCTGCGCTTCGCGCTGGAAACGCTCGAGCGCCAGGGGAGACGCGGCGACGCCGTCCGGAAGGACTTTGATCGCGACGACCCGTTCCAGACGGGTGTCCTTCGCCCGATACACTTCGCCCATGCCGCCGGCGTCGATCAGCGCGACGATTTCATACGGACCGAGGCGCGCGCCGATTGATAGGGGCATGACTCCAGGTCACAGACTGCTGCCGCTCATAACAGAGGAGAAGCGGGGGGCACAGGTATCGAAATGACACGGCCCGGGCGTCTGGCAGACGACACCGGCTTCCCGGTGTCCCACACTAGCTCGCCCGCCACGAAGACCTTCTCGATGCCGATCGGCAGCGCCGTGGGATCGCTGAACGTCGACCGATCGACGACGGTTGACGGATTGAGCAGCACAAGATCGGCGATCGTGCCAGCGGCAATCCGGCCGCGATCGCGCAGCTGCAGCCGATCGGCCGGCATCGACGTCATCTTGCGAATCGCCTCGGGCAGTGTGATCCAGTGCAGATCGCGCACGTAGCGGCCCAGCACTTTTGGAAACGTGCCGGCACCGCGCGGATGACGAACGCCGATTCCGCCATCGCTGCCCACCATCACCCACGGCTGCCGGTAGAACGCGTGGATGTCATCGTCGACCATCGAGGTACAGACGACGCCGGCGCCGCCGTCCTTGACGATCTGGATGAACTGTTCGACCGGCGTCACACCTCGCGAGCGGGCGACCGCCTCGAGCGTCTTGAATTCGTAGTCCGGATGCGCGGCATGGCGGACGATCAGCACGTTCCCGGCCCCGCCGACGTCGGACAGCGCCTTCTCGACGCTCGGCGGATGGTCGTAGCGCTTGTTCGGCACGAGCACCGTGATCGTCGAGCTCCAGGCGTTGTACGGATAGCAATCGGCCGTCACGTCGACGCCGCGCTTCCGCGCGTTCTCGATCAGCGCAACGGCGTCAGCAGCCTTGTGCCACACGCCGACGGTGCCGAGCTTGATGTGCGAGATCTGCACCGGGATGCGCGCCTGCTCGCCGATGGCGATGGCCTCGCGTAGCGCCTCGAAACTCTTGTCGGCTTCGTCGCGGATGTGTGACATGTAGACGCCGTGAAAACGCGCGGCGACCTTCGCCAGCTCCACCAGCTCGCGGGTGTCCGCGTAGCCGCCGACTTCGTACTCCAGGCCGCTCGAAAGGCCCACCGCGCCGTCGCGCATGCCTTGCTCGACGAGGGCCGCCATCCGCGCGAGCTCTGCGTCGGTCGCGGTCCGCTTGTAATCGTCGCGCATCACCAGCCGCCGCACCGTCGCGTGGCCCACCATCACCGCCACGTTCACGGACGCCGGGCTCCTGCGGCGCTCGTCCAGATACTCGCCGATCGGCCACGGTGAGCCGCCGTCCGGGCCGAGGACGACGGTGGTGATGCCCTGCGCGACCTGAGATGCCGCCGCGGGTTCAGACGCCAGCTCGTTGGCCGAATGGTTGTGAATGTCGATGAATCCCGGCGCGACCAGGAGCCCTGTGGCATCGATGACGGTGTCGCCCGCAAGCGGCTTCACGTCCTGACCCACGCCGGCGATCCGATCGTTGACGATGCGCACGTTCGCGCTGCGCAGCGCGGCGCCGGTGCCGTCAGCCAGCTCGCCGCCGACGATCGTCGTCGCGCGGCCGCTGACCTGCGCGCGCGTAGCGGGCACGCCAAGCGCTAGCCATAGCACACATGCCACGCGACCGATTCTCGGCGGCCTCCCGTAGCGCAGGCCTTTCGGCCTGCCAACGGCCGCCTGGGCAGCCCTGCCCGCCTTCGCGCTTTTGCGCTTCGGCGCGTCCGCCGTAGCTCGCCTCCCATCCGGCGCGAGCGGAGGCGGAAAGGGCTGCGCTACGAGCATGTCGACAGCCACACCTAAAACCCGCTCGGGCGGACGACGAAGTGTTCCTGCCACGTCCCCCCAGGCGGCACGTGCTGCAGGTCCTTGTACAGGCCGCGCTGCGCGAGGTTCATCGAGTCGGTGATGCCGGCCATCGGCTCGAAGCAGATGAAATCGCGTCCCTTGGGCGCATAGATGACCGCCGCCCGGTAGGCGGGGCCGAAGAGCACGTCGATTCGTTGCGCCGTGCCGGCCAGCGACATCGTCGCCATTCCCGCGCTGTCGCGCCTGAGATCGGCGAACACGTGATCGAGATCGTGCTCGCGCAGCACGGCGGCGCGCGGATCCGAAAAGCGCTGTTCGATCGGACGGGTCTCGCCCGTCGGGATCTTGTCCGGCGAGAGCAGCCATTCGGTCTTCGCGCCGACGCCGATCGTCCACGCATCACGCGGCGCATCGTCGACCCGGAAGTACGGGTGAAAACCGACGGCCACCGGCATCGGCTCGGCGCTGAGATTGCGCAGTTCGACGGCGACGTCCAACGCGCCGTCCTTCAGCCGGTGCGTGATGCTGATGGTGTGCGCGAACGGAAACTGCGCCATCCAGTCCGGCTGCTTGAAGAACTCCAGGCGGCTGGTGACCCACGCAGAACCGGCGTCGGCCCTGGCCTCGACGACTTCCCACTTCGCCGCGGCGAGAAACCCGTGAATCGGATGCGCGCCGCGCACGTTGCCCAGCTGCATGTCGAACGCGTAGCGCTTGCCGTTGGCGTAGAACGCCTGCTCGTCGAGCCGGTTGGCCCACGGCGCAAGAAACGGAATGCCCTGCGGTCCGAGGATGTTGTGGCCCTTGACCGTCATCTCGCGCGTCAGGTTGCCGGCCGACGGCGCGATCGCCACCACAATCTGACGTGCGGTGTCCTCGAGCTGCACGAGGTCCGGTGTGCGGCGGACCGCGTACTGCGCCGCGGCAGTGCCATGGAACGCAAAGAAGGCTACGACCGCAAAGAAGTACTTCATTCCCCGAGCGCGAAGCTGTAGACGACGTTGCCGGCGGACACGGCGACGAACTGCTTGCCGGCGACCGAATAGCTGATCGGCGACGCGTCGATGGCCGCGCCGGTCTGAAAGCGCCAGAGTGACGCGCCGGTCCGCGCGTCCAGCGCGAACAGATACCCTTCGCGGCTGGCCGCGAACACGACGCCGCCGGCCGTCGCCAGCACACCGGACGTCAGCGACCCCTGCGTCAGCGGAAACTCCCACATCGTCTTGCCGGTTTCCGGGTCGATCGCCTTGATGCCGGCGGTGCGCGTCTGACCCGAGGGCGCGCCGCGGCCACCCGGATACTGCCGGCCGGACTCGAACTTCGGCGTGTCGCTGACGTAGCGCTGGGAACCGGCCGAAAACGCGAGGTACACCCAGCCGGTGATCGGACTATAGGAGGGCGCCTGGAAATTCGTCCCGCCGCCAATCGTCGGCGCGATAACGTTGCCTTCGGGACTCGACTCGGAGCCGGGTTTCAGAATCGGCCGGCCGTTCGCATCGAAGCCGCTGTTCCATGTCTGTGGCACGAAGGGCGTCCCCGCGAGGAACTTGCCGTTCGTCCGATCGAGCACGTAGAAGTGGCCGTTGCGATCGGCGTGCATCAACAGCTTCCGCGGCTGACCGTGGAAGGCACGATCGACGAGCATCATGTCCTGGTTCGAGTCCCAGTCGTGCGTGTCGTGCGGCGTGAACTGGTAGTGCCACTTGCGGGTGCCGGTCGCCGGATCGAGCGCGAGCACCGAACTGCTGAACAGGTTGTCGCCTTGACGCACGGCGCCGTTGTAGAGCGGACACGGATTGCCGACGGCCCAATACACGAGATCGAGGTCGGGGTCGTACGAGCCGGGCAGCCAGGTCGCGCCGCAACCCAGCTTCCAGGAATCGCCGGCCCAGGTGTCGTGTCCGAATTCGCCCGGACCGGGAATCGTCGCGAAGCGCCACAGGCGCTTGCCGGTCGCCGGATCGTAGGCGTCGATGAAGCCGCGAATCCCGAACTCGCCGCCGGCGATGCCGGCGATGATCTTGTCCTTCACCGGCAGCGGCGGGCTGGTGATGCTGAAGCCCTGCATCGGATCGGCGACCTGCACCTCCCAGAGCAGCGCACCGGTCCGCGCGTCGAGCGCCAGGAGCGCCGCATCCAGCGTGCCGACGAAGATCCGGTCGCCGAGCACCGCGACGCCGCGGTTGAACGGGTTGATCTCGTTGGGGTTGCGGACCTTCTGCGGGCGCTGATAGCGCCAGATCTGCCGGCCCGTGGCAGCGTCGAGCGCGACGACCGTCCCCGGCGCTCCGCTCGTGTACATGACGCCGTCGATGACGAGCGGCATCGCCTCGAGCACCGAGCTGCCCGGCAGCTGGCGCGCCCACGCTGCCTGCAGCCGGCGGGCGTTGTCCGAGGTGATCTGATTCAGGTGGGAATAGTGCGTGCCCTGGTAGTCGCCCCAGTAAGTCAGCCAGTTGTGCGGCTCGCTGTCGGCGCGCCTGAGGCGCTCGAACGTCAGCGCCGGTGCCGGTGCCGGGATCGGTGCCGGGATCAGTGCCGGGTTCGGTGCCGGGTTCGGTGCCGGGATCGGTGCCGGGATCGGTGCCGGGATCGGTGCCGGGATCGCGGATGTGGCTGACAGACTGCGGATGTACGCGACGAGCTGACGAATTTCGTCGGCGGACAGCGACGGGAACGGCGGCATTTGTGTTCCTGCCACGCCGGCACGGATCGTTTGTGCAATTTGTGTGTCGTCCGATCCGTGCGCGAACACCCCGGTCGCCAGCGACGGCGCGCGTCCCTCGACGTTGTGGCACGACGCGCAGCGCTGTTGAAACAGCGTCGCGCCGGCGGCCACGGGTCCGGCCGGTTGGCCGCCGGCGTGGAGAGTCGCGAAAAGCAACAAAGTAGCGCAGCCCTTCAGGGCTGCCCGCGTTGCAGGCCTAACCACCTTCGCCAAGGCTACGGTGGTCCGCCGTAGCTTTACGCGAAGGCGGAAGGCCTGCGCTACGAGCGAAATGCGGGAATCCATAGGTCGGCTAGCTTAGCCGATCGGAGGGTGGCCGCGACCCTGAAAGGGTCGCGCTACGGTGAAACCGTTACTCGTAATGCAGTGCCTGCACCGGATCGAGGCGCGAGGCTTTCATGGCGGGATAGACACCGGACACCAGACCGATCAGCACCGACACGGAAAACGCCAGCGCGAGCGAACCGCTGCTGATGATCGTCGACCACCCGGCGAAGCTCGCGATCAACCGCGACATCGACGCGCCGAGCAGCAGTCCCATCACGCCGCCGGCGACCGCAATCAGCGTCGTCTCCATGACGAACTGCCTGATGATGTCGGTGCGCTTCGCGCCGATCGCGCGGCGGACGCCGATCTCGCGCGTCCGCTCGAGGACGCTGGCCAGCATGATGTTCATGATGCCGATGCCGCCGACGAGCAGCGAAATCGACGCCAGCGCCACCATGACGATGTCGAAAATCCGTTTGGTGCGCTGCTGCTCCGCGAGCAGCTCGGCGGGAACGACCAGCGAGTAGTCGTCGGCGCCGCGATGCGATGCCGACAGGATGCCGCGGACCGTCGACGCGGCCGCCAGGATGTCGGCCTCCGGCTTCAGCCGCAGGTAGACGCCGTCGATCTCGTCGCGGAACTGGCTGTAATTGTCCTCGAGACGGAACATCGCCGAGCCGGTCGGCACGTACAGCACGTTGTTCCGATCCTGACCGGGCAGACCGGCCACGTCCGTCTGCGCCACCGCCTGCGGTCCAGCCACGCCAATCGCCTGATACCACTGACCCGCCACCTTGACGAACTGTCCGAGCGGATCGGTCAGCCCGAACAGGCGCACGCGCGCCGCCTCGCCGAGCACGCAGACCGGGGCGGCGTGCGACGCCTCGTCCTGCGTGAAGAAGCGGCCAGCCGCGATTCTCAGTCCGGCGATCTGCTGGTAGTTGGGCTCGACACCATAGACGACCGGCAATTCGCCCTGCGGCTTTGGAATCACCTGCGCCGGCGTGAAGCGTTTGCGGGGCGACAGCATCTCGAGCCCCGGCACCGTCGCCTGCATCGCGCGGATGTCCTTGAACGTGAGACCGGGCGACTGCTGCCGCACTTTCTGATACGCCTGAAACTCCGTCGTCTCGCGCGCCTCGACGATGACGTTGCGCACGCCGAGCCCCTCGATGAACGCCATCACCTGCTGCTGCGCTCCGGCGCCTATCGACAGCATCGCGACAACCGCCGCCACACCGAAGATCATGCCGAGCATCGTCAGCAGGGTTCGGAGCTTGTGGAGGAGCAGGTTGTCGACGCTGCGCCCCAGATCGGGCAGCCAGAGAACCGAGGTCATCGGGCGGCGCGCTGCGGTGCCGGTGGCGCCGCCTTGGGCTGTTTACCTGATGGCGAGTTCGGGTTGACCAGCGCGACTTCCGCCGCCAGCTCGATGTTCTCGACGACGGCGACGCTGTCGGTCCAGGCACGCACGCGCACTTCGTGCGCGTCGAAGCCGCCGCCGTTGCGGATGTAGACGGTCGGTTTGCCGCCGACGTCGAACACCGCGGTTCGGGGAACGTAGAGGACGTTGTCGAATGCCTGCCCGGAGATCGCGATGGCCGCCGACACACCGGGCCGCACCGCTGGATTGCCGGTGACGTCGAAGGCGATGTCGAACATCCGGTTGCCGGCGTCCCAGATTCCGCGCGACGCGACGCCGCTCACGGTGCGCACCGTACCGCGCAAGGGCACATCGGGCGCCGCGTCCACATTGACTTCGGCAGTCTGCCCGGGCGCCACGTTCGCGCGATCCTGTTCGGAAAGCTTGGCGGTCACCTCGACCTGCGACGCGTCGATTACGTCGGCGATCGGCTGGCCGGCGAACGCCGCGTCGCCGACGCGAAAGTCCGGCATCATGCCCGGGAACCCGATGCCGCCGAACGCCATGAAGTTGGTGCGGACAGTGATGAAGCCGTCGAACGGCGCGCGGACGCGCAGGCTCTCGATGTTGCGCTCGGCGACCTGCACGGACAGTTGCGCCTTGTTGCGCTTCTCGCGCAGGCCGTCGGCCGACGCGCTGGTGGTTTCGCGATGCGTTTTCACATCGGCTTCGAGCTGCGCGAGCCGCTGCTTCGCCTCGTCGAGCGTCAGCACGTTCTGCTCGGCTTTGATCGCGCCCACCAGCTCGTTGCTCTGGATATCCAGCTCGGCGCGGCGGACATCGTAGCGCGCGTGCAGCAGCGCGACCTCGTCGTCAGCCGTCTGAACCGCCGTCTGCGAGTCGGCCTTGACGATCTCCTGCTCCGCGAGCTGCAAATCGAATCGTGCCTGTTCGAGGTTGAATTCCTGCTCGGCGGCATCGAATTCGAGGACGACGTCGCCGGCTTTGAGGGGCTGTCCCGTTTCTGCCAGCTTCAGGATCTGGAGCTGCCCACCCATTGGCGGCACGGTCAACTGCATCGCACGCGAGGCGCGGAGATCGCCCACGGTGTAGACCGTGACCTGCACGCGCCCGCGCTGCACATGTGCGGTCGGGACCGCCTTCGGCGCGGCCGCCGACACGCTGCGCAGCACGGCCGCGCCGGCAGCCAGCAGTACGACGATCGCGATCGCGGCCTTCTTGATCACTTGCCGGCGCCTTCCTGTTCCGGTTCCTTCAGCGAAACACGGTCGCCTTCGCCGACGCCGGACGCGATCGCGATCTGGTCGCGTCCACGCCGAAGCACTGTCACTTGACGGCTCTCGACGTCGCCGCGATTGACGATGTAGACGATCGTGGCCGCGCCCCGCTGGAACACCGCGCCAGTCGGCACCACCAGCACGTTCGGCAGACGGTCCAGTTCTACGCGCGCCGACGCGCTCATGCCCGATCGCAGGCGCGGATCGGAATCCGACAGCGCGACGACGAGGTCGAAGTTGCGAACCGGCGGCCACGTCGTAAAGTCTGGTTTGGCGACGACGGAGATGTCCTTCAGCGTGCCCGTCAGCTCCTTGTCGGGCACGGCGTCGACGCGCACCCGGACGGCGCTGCCGGTCTGGATGCGGCCGCGGTCGGCTTCATCCACACGCGCGGTCATCTGCACGGTGGTGAGGTCGGGCAACTCCGCGATCTGCGCGCCGAACCAGGCCCGATCGCCGCGCCTGAACTCCGGCGCGGCACGGCCAGGTCCACCGGCGCGGAAGTTCGCCATCAGCGAGATCGATCCGTCCATCGGGGCGCGAACCTGCAGCGACCCGATGATGCGCTCGGTCTCCTTGACGTCGTACTGCGCCTTGTCGCGCTTCTGCCGGGCGATCGCGACGTCAGCCTGGGCGGCGATCCGCTCCCCCTCGATCTTTTTGTCGAGCTCGCGGACGTGTTCCTCGGCGTTCGACACCGCGATGATGAAGTTCTCGGCGTCGATGCGCGCGCGCAGCTCGTTGCCCTGAATCTCGAGTCGCGCCCGTTCGAGCGCTTTCTTCGCCTCGTCGCGCTCGCTTTGCGCCGACGCGACGCGGCGGCGCTGCTCGGCTTCGGCCTTCTCGATCTCCGACTCGGCCTGCTTCAGCTCCGACCGCTTGGTTTCGAGGGTGCGCTGCTGCAGCGTCGGATCGAACGTGATGACGACGTCGCCCGAGGCGACTTTCGAGCCGTTGGTCGCCAGGTCGACGATCTGCAGGTCGCTGCCGGCCGACGGCGCGGTCAGGACCACCGATCGCACTGGCCGTATTTCCCCCCGCAGCTGCAGGAAGTCGATGAACGTCGTCTTCGTCACAAGCGCCGTCGGCAGCGACGTCTTGCCGTTGTCGCGGCGCAGCGCGGCTGCCGCCACGACCGACAGCGCGACGACGAACACCACAGCGAGGATCGCCCAGCCTTTCTTCATCGCGTGGCTTTCACGGCAGCGCTTTCATCACGTTCTCCGCCGATATCGATCGCCGCGGCGAGATCCGGCATCAGGTGCGGATCGCTGCCATCGATGCTGAAAACGGCGAGAAACGACCGGACCCGATTCGACATCTGGCTCACCGCGCCAATCGGCGAGAGCTGTTCGAGGCGGCCCGTGAAAGTCCGCGTCGGATAAGAGTCGAGCGTGATGCGCGCCGGGCCGCCGACGCGAAGCGTCGCGACGTCGGCTTGATTGACCTTGCTGCGTACGCGCATCGCCGACGGATCGATGACGTCCAGGATGCCGAGGCCCGAACGGACCTCCTCACCTTCCTGCACTTCACCCATGGTGCCGCTCTTCCACGTCGACTTGAGCACCACCATCCCGTCGATGGGCGCGACGACGCGCATCTTCTCGGCGTTCGCCTCGGCGTGCTTCCACGCGTTCATGGCGCGATCGCGCTGAATCTCGAGCGCGCGGATGTCCGCCACGTCGGCCTTCCGGCGCAGGTCGAAGGTGCGCCGGAGCTGGGTCGCCTTGGCGCGCGCTTCGTCGAGCGTGAGCCGGTTCTGCTCCGCCGTGATGGGAGGGACGACCTCGGCCTTGAGGATCTCGAGCTCGGCGCTCTTGACGGCATTCTCGGCGGTCTTGAGCTCCGCCTCGCCGTGCGCGCGGGCGGTGATCTGTTCGCCGCGCTTCTTGTTGATCTGCTCGACGAAATCGCGATACTCCGCCTGCCGGTCGTGCGCCGTCTTGATCTGGGCCTGCCGGTCGAACTCGATCAGTAAATCGCCGCGCTTGACGCGCGTGCCGGGCTTGACGAGCCGGACGATCACCAGGGTGCCCGGTCCGCCAGTGCCAGGACCCGATCCGCTCAGGCGGGGAACCACGATGGGATGGCTTCGAACCGGCTCGACCGAGCCGTGCAGGCGCAGCGAGACACCATTGCCATTGCCAGACACCCGCGCCGGCAGTGTCGCCACCAGAGCCGCCAGGGCCAGAACCACC
>Ga0193696_1000084_pt1 | contig 42412 bp, 30 predicted proteins | sample L3m1metaG_FD_145074 | JGI IMG/M metagenome (GOLD analysis project Ga0193696, IMG submission 145074) | Soil microbial communities from a riparian zone of the East river system, Colorado, United States - L3m1 | ecosystem: Environmental > Terrestrial > Soil > Riparian zone | place: USA: East River... | reverse complement strand
TCGGGCTGCAGACCATTCGTCAGAGCGGTGAAGCGCAGGCCCGGCTCGTCGACGAGCTCCTCGACGTCTCGCGGATCATCACCGGCAAGCTGCACATCAATCCCGCCTCCATCGTTCTGGCCGACGTCGTGAGCGGCGCCGTCGCCGCGATCCGTCCCGCGGCCGATGCAAAGCGTCAACGAATCGACGTGGACGTCCGCGCCCCCGAGACGCGCGTGCTCGGCGATGCGTCGCGCCTGCAACAGGTGTTCTGGAATTTGCTCAGCAACGCGGTGAAATTCACTCCCGCGGGCGGCGTCGTGCGCGTCAGTCTCACCGGTGATGGTGAGAACGTCGTCTCGCAGGTCGCCGATACCGGGGAGGGGATCGCGGCGGAATTCGTCCCCCACGTATTCGAACGATTCCGGCAGGCGGCCACGGGCAGCCGCTCGCGGCCGGGCCTCGGCCTCGGCCTGGCGATCGCGAAGGAACTGGTCGAGATGCACGGCGGCTCGATCGCCGCGCACAGCGGCGGACGAGGCACGGGATCGACGTTCACCGTCACACTGCCGAAGCACACCGAAGAAGCGAAGCCGCGCGAACAGACCATCGCCCGCGCCGAACGCCGCGACGAGAAGCTCCGCTCGCTCCGGGTGCTGCTGGTGGAAGACGACGAAGCGACCCTGATGCTGCTCGCGACGGTGCTGGCCAGCTTCGGCGCCACGGTGACCACCGCCTCCTCGGCCAGCGATGCGGAAGCCATGCTCGGCAGCTTCGAGCCGCAGATCCTGATCACCGACATCGAAATGCCGGGCAGCGACGGCGTTTCCCTGCTGCACCTCCTTCGCTCCGAGAAGTACGACACCCTTCCCGCGATCGCGGTGAGCGGATACGCCGACGAGGCGAGCCGCGATCGCGTGCGCGCGGCCGGCTTCAACGGCTTCGTGGCCAAGCCTCTCGACCCGATCGTCCTCGCGGACGAAATCCTCCGCGCGCTCGCCGGCAAGTGAGGGGGCTCCACTCCAGTGGGGGGACAGGCGCCCTCGCCTGTCGGTTACGGCTTTGGCGGCACCACTGGCGGAGGCGGCACGTTCACCGGCTTCGCGTCCGCCTCGACGAGCACCCAGTCCCGCTGCGGGCGATCAGGCATCGCTCCTTCGCGCACGATCTCATACGGCTGACGAACGACAGGCGCCACGTCGGATCCCGCGGTGCGCGGCTGAAGAACTCCGCTCGAGCCGCGGAAGTGCGGGCGCAAGGCAGGCCACGTGTAGAGAAGAGCGGATATGGCGGTGAGCGAGAGGGCCGCGATCGCGGCATTCTTCAGCGTCAGAAAACGCCTGCCCTGTCTTCGTTCGGGGAACAGCAAGCCTCGCCGATGAGTGATGCGATTCCATAGACCGGCGATGCTCGACGCTGCTCTGTTCATGTCCACGTTCCAGACCCGCATGGCACAAGCGGTCCGCAAGAGTGGGAATTCCGGAAAAAACGAATGACAGAGGTCAGGGACTTTCCAGTGGATCTAAAACCGCCGCGTGAGATTGAGCGAACTTGGGCAGACGGTCACGGTTTTGCAGGCGGTTTCGTGCCACCGGACTTTCGTTCCGCGATCTTCTTCTGCAGCGCCGCGATCTCCGCATCGAGCTGAATGGCACGCTCTGTTTTTTTCAGGTTGTCGACGATCTCCGCGTCGCGGTCGGTATCGCGCCGAAGCTCATCGAGCCGGCGCTCGCCTTTCCTCTCGATCGCCCGCAGAGCTTCCTGCGGATCGAAGTCCGGACTGTCGGGGTCGAGCTGCGGGGATGCCTTGTCACCATCCAGCGGCGCGCCGAGGGCGTAAAGAATCCGGGTGGCGTCTTCCTGCCAGACCTTCAATGTCGCGCGGGTCTGGCGATCGAAGTCCGCCTGCGAGATGAGACCGCGATCGCGCCAATCGCGGAGCTTCTGCGGATCGGGCATTCCGAGCAGATCGCCGCGCACGGGATCGGAACGGCCGACTCTGTACGGGCCGGTCGACCCGCCCTGGGGATAGTACGAGTCAACAATGAATCCGAAGAGGTGATACAGCTCGTGCCCTGCGCGGACGACCCGGTCGCCCTCCATGTCCTTCGCACTGAAGCTGATTTCGCCCCTCGCGAAATCGGCGACGGTATCGCCCTTCGCCTCGGCGCGTATGAGGAGCTGGAATGCCTTCGCACTCTGGGCACGGGTATTGGGGCGAAATTCGATCCGCGGCTCGAGCCGGAACCTGTTGCCTGCATAACGTCCCTCGGTCAGATCGACCGTCCACGCGTCGCGCAGGCCTTTCTCGAGGCGTGGACTGTCGGTCGCTGCCTTGCTTCTCCCCTGCTCCTCGGTCAGTCCCGCGTAACTCAGTTCAAAGCGGGCCGTGAGCCGGTAACCTCCCTTCTCGCGGACGACGTCGACCTTCGGCAGCAGATCCGTCAGATCGAATCGTTTGAGGCCGACTCCCGCGCCGCTCTTCAGTCGCGCCTCTTCCTTCTTCGCGCCGGTGTCCAAACGCCGGGTGGGCCCGCCGGCATCGATCGTCTTGTTCGACTCTTCGAGCATCCGCGCGAGCATCGCACGCTCTGAGATCCTGCTCGCCAGCTCGCGTTCCAGCGTGGCGACATCGTCGGCAACCGGTTGGCGCTGCACGCTGGTTGTCCCGGCACTCGCCTGCTGCACCACGTGGCTCAGCTCATGCGCGAGGAGCCGCCTCCCCTCGCCCGTCGCCGGCGCATATTCGCCGGCTCCGAACACGACATCGGGACCGATGGTGTAAGCCCGGGCCTGCGCGGCACGCGCGCGGTCCGCCGCGGCGGCATCGGCGTGGATCCGCACGTCGCTGAAATCACGGCCGAAGCGCGGCTCGAAAAAAGCGCGCAGATCGGGCGACAGCGGAACGCCCCCTCGCGCCGCGGCGCTGGATGCGGATGCCCCGTGCGCGACCGGCCCGGCCATCCGCATCACATGCTCGGCGCCGGCGTCCGCATCGCGTTCGAGCGCGTCGTTCGGCATGACAGGAATCCGGCTGAAGTCGTGCGCAAAAGAAGCTCGCGCCGCATCACGCGGGACGGTTTCTCCAATCTGTGCTCCCGTCCTCGGCAAGTCTCGCCGTTGAGTCCGATGCTGCTTTTGAATGAACGTTCTCACAGCCCGTTCCTAAACCCCTCCCGCCAACTCGGATACCGAAGACTCCAGCCGAGCTCGCGCTTCGCCTTCGCGTTCGACGAGCCGCGCGTCTGCGTCATCATCGACACGCCCGCGTCGCCGACGAACAGGCGGCCCAGCCACACCGGAATCGTTCGCGGAGGCTTCGCTCCCATGATGCGCGCGAGCTCCGGCAGCCAGACCGATACCTCCGCCGGCTCGTCGTCGGTGATGTTGAAGATGCCGGACGTTCCGCTCTCGATGGCGAGCTGTGTCGCCCGAGCGGCGTCGTCCACGTGGATGAACGACCAGATCCCCGCGCCGTTGCCGACGACCGGAAACTTGCGCGCGGCAATCAACTTCACGACGTCGCCGTCACGCGCGAGCGATGTGCCCGGTCCGTAGAGACTGCCGTAGCGAAGAGCGATGCCGGACGCCTGCACCACCATCGCCTCGAGCTCGCGGATCGCGTCGAGCGTTTCGGACACCGATCGCGGCGGATTCGGATCGAGCGGATCCTCTTCGCTCTTGATCCGATTGCCTTCGCGGCGATTCGGCCAGCCGGCGTAGCTCTGCGCGATGAATTTCCGTGCCCCGACGGCTTGCGCCGCGTCGAGCAGATACCGCGTTCCCTCGGTGCGCAGACGATTGGTCAGCGCGAATTCGCGATCGAAATGCTTGAGGCTCTTCATCGACGCCAGCGCCGTCATCTGATGAACCACGACCTCCGGCCGCGCCTGCGTCACCGCGTCCATGACCGATCGCGCGTCCAGCCCATCCATGACCACTCCCTCGGCGCCCAGCGCGCCGATGGCCGCGAGATGTTCACGCCTGCTCGTCGTGCCGGTGACCTGATGCCCGTTTTCGATCAGCAGCGGAACGAGCCGCCTGCCGATCGCTCCGGTCGCTCCGGCGACGAAGACTCTATGAGTTGGTCCTCCCATATAGTTCCCCCATCAACTGCCTCGAAAGGATTTGCAATGGCGATTCCGAATGACAACTTCGTCCTTCGTCTGCATGAACAGAAGAACTCCACGCTGGTCGACATGAACGTCCTCGACCTCGTGGTCACCGGTCCCGCGGAGCGCACGGCGCTGGTCGCCTGGGCATACGGCGCGCGCGGGAGCGCCGAAATGGCGGGCTTCTCCGTCATCCGCTTCGATCCGCTCGGGAACGTCATCCCCGACATGCCGGGGAAGCTCGGAAAGTTCTCGAAGACGCTCTGCCGCTTCAAGGACATCGAGTGCGGCAACTTCCGGCTGGAGACAGGCTTCCTGGTGCCGACGCCCGACGGCTTCATCATCGCCGGCACCGCGACCAGCATCTTCAACGGCGAGCAGAACCCGATCGCCGTGCGGGTCGACAACCTCGGGAACATCCGCTGGGGACGCAAGTACGTCGCCGACGTCGGACATCCGTCGACCGCGAAGATCACCTCGATCGTTCCGCTGGCGACGCCGAATCGTTACTTCATCTCCGCCATCAATTCGGATGACGACACGCTGTTTTTTCAGATCGACGGCAGCGGCACGCTCCTCGACTTCCACCTCTTCTCCGGCACGCACATCCGCCGCATGCGCATGACCACTCTCGGCGTGCTGGCTGTCGGCGAGATCCTGCGCGGCGGCTTCGATCCCGCGCCGGCCATCTGCGCCTTCGCGGCGACCGATGCCCGGCCGCTCTGGATCCGCTGGGCGATCTGGGAGCACGAACTGCCGGAGCACGGCGTCCGCTGGTTCGACATCGCCGAGGGCGAGTCGATGCTGCTCGTCATCGGCAACGTCGGCGGCCGCTTCGGCGACGACTCGCCGATGATGGCCTTCCTCGACAAGGCGAAGCTTCCGACCACCACCGACGTGATCAAGACGTTCGTGCCGACGCTGGGAACCGATCCGGTCCGGCTGCACGCCGTGGTCAATCATCAGGACCTGGTGATCCCGCTCAAGGGAGGCGATACGTTCTCCGCATTCTGTGTGACCGGCGAGGTCAAACAGCAGCCGTGGAAGTTCGTCATCAAAGACGACGGCACGATGCTCTTCCAGAAGAAGCTCCGCATCCCCGACGGCGCGAAAGGAAGCGAAACGCCGGTCGTCTGGGCATCGTATGAGGAGATCGTCACCGGCGGCTTCGTCACCACCGGATCGACGCCGCGCGGCTTCATCGCGTCGTCACCGGTGACCAACGGCCGCGGCAGCAGCACGTGCTCCGCCGAGACCGCCGTCATCCTGATGGAAGATCACCTCTACGCCGAGCAGGGGATTCTGGGGCTCGAGAACGTGAACATGCACATGACCGACTGGTCGATCAGCGAGGGACGGGATCTCGACCTCATGAAGGGGTGTCTGGACGTACAGGGAAGCTGAGCGGTCGTTTGGCGCGGACCCTCCACAGCCAATAAAACATCGCGCCGAACAGCAGCAGGATCGGCAGCGCGCGCATCCGTCCGGTCGTGAACGGCTCGGGAAGGATTTTTGCCACGCGCTCCCGGATCGAGAAGAACGATCCGGCCGCGATGAACAGCGCGAAGCACATCCGCCACAGATGGCGCGCTAGGCGCGGCCCACCCCGAGGCATGCCGGACCACATGATGCGCACGTCGCCAATCGCCGCCAGCGTCAGGACGGTGGCGAGGATGAAGGACATCACACCGATCGTGCGAAACGGGACGCCGCCGGGGGAAAGGCCGGGGGTGTTGACGCCCTTGACGCCGCCGACGATCGAGATGAACGCGAGTCCGACCGCGACGGCCAGCGCCGCGATATTGATCGCCCGGGTCCATCGCGAGGGCGGACGAACGGTCGTCAGCGCCGTGCCGACAAAGTAGACCGACATGAGCGCGGCGACCAGATTCGTGGCGGCGGCACTCCGGCGAAACTCGAGGATCGAGGCGGTGATGCCCATGACGAGCATGGCGTAGACGAACAGCATTCCGCCGCGACGATGGAGGGTCCCACCCTTTTTCACGGAAAGAGCCACGGCGCCGAGAATGATCGCCAGCCCGCCCGCGGCGATGTGGACCGTCAGGAGCATGCGACCTCCGCGACGGCCGCGACACTGCACGAACGCCACCGCTCCAGTCGCACCCCTTTGATCAGCAGCCACAGTGCAAGCGAGAGCTCACCGATAAACGAAACGACCATGATCGGGAATACACGGCCGGCGAGCCGCGGCGCGAGCAGCAGCACGAAGCCGTTGATCATGTACGCCGCTCCGGCCAGTTGGTACAGCACGCCGAGCGGCTTCGGAAAATAGCCCGACCTGAACATCAGATATCCGGTCACGAAAAAGAACGGGCCGAACAACAGCAGGGCGATGCCGAATCCGAATACGTGCGCTTTCATCGCCAGCAAGGTCATCGCCTGGAGCTGGCCCGGCGTGAACGCGGCCAGATATGCGTTCCCGCCGATGGGAAACAGCGCCTCCACGAGCTGAATCACGTACGCCCCTTCCACGGCCGTGGCGATGCTGCTGAAGAGCAGCGCCAGTAACGCCAGTTCCTTGTGGACCGGCCTGGTGAGGACGTAGAGGACGACCGACAGAGCGATGGTGATGATCAGAATCAGCAGCTCCATCACAATGCCGGTCCGCCACAGCATCTCCATCCTCTGCAGATTGGCGAACGTCGCCGCTGCATCGCCGCCGGCCGAAATGCGGCCGCGGATGAATAGCTCTTCAAACATGCCGAGAGCGATCATGATCAGATACAGAACGCCCCCTACTCTCGCATAAGCCTGTGGATCGATTTCCTTGTTCATGGCGCCATGGTGCCGAGGCGTTGCTGAACGGACGCTGAACGAACCGTTCAGCCGGTGTTCAGCAGGGACGCCCCAGACTGCGCCGATGAACGAACGCATCCTCATGACCGTCACGTCTCTCCTGTCCATCCTCCTGCTTTCGATTCACGTCACGCACGACATCGTTCGCGGGGTCGATACATGGGGACCACCATCTCTCCTGGGTGTGCTGATCCTGGTCGTCCTGCTGTACGGGACGCTCATGCTGGCCGAACGGCGATCGGGGCTCATCATCATGCTCCTCGGAGGACTCCTGGCCGCGGCCATGCCCGTCATCCACTGGAGGGTGAGTATGACCAAGAGCGGGACCTTCCTGTTCATCTGGACACTCTTCGCGCTCGGCGCGACAGGAACGCTTTCCGCCATCCTCGCGGTGCGGGGACTGCGCCAACGCAGGCGGGCCCGGCCCGCAGCGTTTGTTGGCCCAGCCTGAACTCGCGCTTCTCGTACGAATCGCGATTTACGCGAAGACAAGCGCTGCGGGCCGGGCCCGCCCGCCGGAGGCCTCCCGGTCGTCCCCTCCGGTTAGCATGAGTCGCGCATGAGAGTCCTGATCGTCGAGGATGAGTCGCTGCTGGCCGAACGGCTTGCCGCCACGTTGGGAGAGCGCGGGTATGTCGTCGACGTCGCCGCGGACGGAGAGCGCGGCGACTTTCTCGTCAACACCGAAGCCTACGACGCGGTGATTCTTGACCTCGGGTTGCCGCGGATCGACGGGCTCACGCTGCTCGAGCGCTGGCGCGCCGCCGGAATCGGGGTGCCGGTGCTCGTCCTCACCGCGCGCGGAAGCTGGAGCGAAAAAGTCCGCGGCATCGACAGCGGCGCGGACGACTACCTCACCAAGCCCTTTCAGATGGAGGAGCTGCTGGCGCGCTTGCGCGCGCTGATCCGCCGGTCGAGCGGACAGCTCACGCCCGAGCTGCGGCACGGCGCACTGGTGCTCGACCCGAGGACGTCGCAGGTCACCCTCGACGGACAGGCGGTCAAGCTCACCAGCCACGAGCTTCGCGTCCTCTCGTACCTCATGCACCATCGCGGCCGCGTCGTTTCGCAGGCCGAGCTGACGGAGCACATCTACGCGCAGACCTTCGACCGCGATTCGAACACCGTCGAAGTGTTCATCGCGCGTCTGCGACGGAAGCTCGGCGCCTCCACGATCGAGACCGTGCGCGGACTCGGCTATCGCATCGGAACGGAATCGTGAAGGGCTCTCTTCGCACCCGCCTGGTCGCCGGAGCACTCGTCTGGATGACGGCGGTGCTGCTCGGCGTCCTGTCTCTGTTGCTCCGGATCATGCACAACCATCCCGATCTCGATCTCGTCGGTGCGACGTTTTTCATCGCCATCGGATTCGGCGGAGGAGCGTTCCTCGTCGGCGGCGTGTTCCTCGTGCGCAACGCCGTCGCGCCGTTCCGCGGTCTTCGCGCGAAGCTCGCGCTGGTGCGCGAGGGACGCAGCCAGAGGATCGAGGGCGAATATCCGACCGAGGTCGAGCCGCTGGTGAATGATCTGAATGCGCTGCTCGACGATCGCGAGCGCGCGGTCGCAAGAGCGCTCACCACTGCCGGCGATCTCGCGCACGGACTGAAGACGCCGCTCGCCGTGCTCGCGCAGGAGGCCGAACAGGCCGCGGCCGCGGGCCATCACGAGCTCGCGACGACGCTGCAGCAGCAGGTCGACCGAATGCAGCAACAGATCGACTATCAGCTGGCGCGCGCACGAGCGACCGCCGCGTCGCGTGCAGCGCCGGGAGTCCGCTGTGCGGTCCTTCCGTCGGTGGAAGGCCTCGTGCGCACGATGCGCCGCCTGCACGCCGCACGCGAGCTCACGATCGACACCGATGTTTCGCCCGCGCACGAGATCCGCGGCCGCAGGGAAGACCTCGACGAGATGCTCGGGAACCTGCTCGACAACGCGTGCAAGTGGGCGCGCTCGCGGGTCGCCATTTCGTCATCGATTGACGAGGCCTGGCTCTTCATCTCGGTGGATGACGATGGGCCAGGCCTCGATCCCTCGATGCGTGCGCAGGTGCTGCAGCGAGGAGTGAGCGCCGACCAGCAGGTCCGCGGATCAGGCCTCGGTCTCGCGATCGTCAGCGATCTGGCGGAGTTGTACGGGGGGTCGGTCACATTGGAGAACTCGGCGCTTGGGGGAACGCGGGCGCGGCTTCAGCTCCCGGGGATATAACAATTCCGGCAGGCTCCTCCGGAATTGGCAGAAAGCGTTGTTGGAGGTACGTGTCCAGAAACCCGACCCATGAGGTTTCACGAGCGAAATCGAGCTGTCGATAGGTGTCGGAGATCTCGCTCCTTCTTGGAAGCGTAATCGAGATTCCGCGCGCTCCTTCCACGACGGCGCCGCATGGATTCTTGTGAAGGACAAATTGCTCCACGGCCGCCTGAACGTCGGTTGCAGCCTCCCGTACGTCTTCATCTGCAACCATCTCGACGAGTTTCTGGCAGAAATCGAAGAGATCGATGGTCTCCGAATCGAGAAATGCTAGGGCACTCAGATGCGCGTGGCTGATCGCACTGAAAGCGCCTGGGTCATTGCGGAGCATTTTCGTCAGCGCATCCGCCAGCACCGTGATCGCCTCCGCGAGGTCGTCGGCCTTGCCGAGGTCGACAGCTGCCATGGCCGAGAACTGGTCGAACTCGACAGGCGTGACGTTATTGACCACGGCTTTGGCGACGTCGGCCGTGGAGACGGCCTCATCGCGCATGAGCTCGAGAGTTGCCGTGAACCGGCATCCCGGAACCGGGATGTTGCTCTGAGAACCGACCATCACCCGGGCAGCGTGGCGAACCTGGTAGGCGACTTCGAACGTGTTCATGAGGCAGGCATCAAATGCGATCAACTCGAGGCGACCGTGTTTTCGAACGATCGACATCAACGCCGCCTTCAACTCGAGGTTGTCGAGCGCGTCTGAGCTCGATTCGACCGGTCTGCCGGTATCAGGGGCAATGAGAGCACGTTCACGAGCGTCGAAGACCTGAAAGACCGGCGCTCTCACGTGGGTTCGTGTACCGCCGGGCGTTACATCGTTGGCGATCGCGAATCCCGAGCCGTGATTGGACATGACGAACATCGCGCGTTTCGGATGAAAGTCCTCCAGCGTGAGGTCGATGAATCGAATCAAAGTTCGCTTGTCGCCCGTATTGGTTTCCCACTGCAGCTTACGAAGTGGAAATCGCAGCCCCCGGCTCAGCCGCATCCGGCGGATCGCCGACGTGCCGCGCGTATCGAACTGAATGATCACGTCCGCGGCTGTGGTCGAGCCGACCGTCCCGATCTCCTTGAGCTTCTTTCTGGTAAACGTATCGAGGTCGTTATCGTTGGCGATGAATAGCATGACTGCCCATTCTTTCGTTCGGAACTTTCTGGCCATGTTGCGCTCCTCGACTCGCATCGTCTGTCTGGTTGACTAGAGCGACGAATATCGAAGTTTCTCCAAACGCCGCGGCGAATTTGGGAGAAGATGGTCGTCTACCTTTCTGTAGATTGCGAGAAAGGAGCTGCCCATGGCCACGATCACCATTCAGTTCGACGGGATGTGTTGTCACATCAAGCCCCCGGCAGGATCACTAATCAATCCGGAGCGCCGGTGCGTTCTCCCCAACGTTCATGATCACATCCCTTACATCGAGGTCTATACGACTGACGTCGACACAGCCGCGAATCCGGACTTCCAGTTCATCAAATACACGCGCGAAAATGCCAGCTACCAGCGCGTCGAGCTCAGGGATGTGAAGATCGAGCTCCTGAGCATCACATTGCAATCGTTCGCGACGACGACCTCCTTCAATCAGCGTGTCCCGAGCCTGACGGCTGTCGAGCCGCGGTTCACCGGCGTGAACCCAGGCTTTCTTCAGCCGACGATCCCTACCGGCCAGGCCGCCGCATATTTCGACATCAGGGCCGGCGTGTTGTCGTCAGGACCGTCCGAATATTTCAGGACTGTGTTCGAACCTCCGAACAGCTGGCCGGTTCGGCATCTGGGACAGTGGGCGCAACTGGAGGTGGAAGTGAACGGAAGTGCGCCGGTGCTGCGGGTCACCGATTTGGGACCGAATGGAGTGGTTCGTGACCTCCAGCTCAAGGATGGTGCCGACCTCGTTACGATCGGGAATCAGACGCTGGACGATATTCTCGGTCAGCCCAACATGATCGGCCACTTCATCCACTATTACGATTTCGCTGCCTCACCGATACTTCCCCCCCTTCCGGAACCAAAGAAGCAGCAAGGTCTCGGAGTCGGCTGCTCCAATACTCAGTGGCCATGAGCGTGAGCTCACCTGCCGTACGATAGCGGCGCGGCGCTCCTCGCGACGCCGCGCCGCATGAGTGCGCAAATACGCAAAGCAGCCACGATTGCCATCGCAGTGGCAGCCATTCTCGGCGCAGCGATCGGAGCGGGTCCTGCGCGCCGTGAATATCACCGCGTGAGTCTGGAGCGCGAGCTCGTGCGGCTCGTCGATGTGGCGGCGAAGCAATCGGCGGTAACGTCGAGACTCAGCATCTCCTCCCCACCTCGCCACGCGAAAGTGCGCTCCGGAGGCGGAGATTCGAAGCCGCTCGAGCTCTACGCGGCAGCGATGACCGTTCTCGAAGGCGCGAAGGATGTCGATTCTCGAACCTCCACCCGCGCATCCGCGATCGCGCATTACTACGCTGGCGACTATGGGCGCGCCGCACACGCGCTCGAAAATGTCGTTCGCGAAGCGTTCGAGGCCGCGGCCTGGAATGATCTCGCTGCCGCTCGAATCGAGGCATCGAAGGCACGGGGCGATGCGTTAGAGATCCTTGCAGCGCTCGTTGCCATCGACCAGGCGCTTGCCTTGGACCCGATTTACCCGGCTGCACTGTACAACCGGGCCGCGATCCTGGATGTGATGGGGCTGCGCCGGCAGGCGCGTGACGCGTGGCGTCTTGCGCTCGTCGCCGAGAGCAATCCCGGGTGGCGCGACGACATTCGCAAGCATCTGGAACAGATGTCCGCGGATGTCGACGCCACGCTCGGTCCGAAAGCGATTGCCGGCGTTCAAACCAATAATCCCGACGACGCGCACGAGGTAGTCAACCGATTCCCTCAGGATGCCCGCCGATACGCCGAAGGCGTTCTGCCAGTAGCGTGGGCCGCGTCTCTGATGAACGGCGACCGGGCAACGGCGGAAGAAAAGCTGCGGCTGGCTCGCGCGCTGGCGACCGCGCTGCGCGATCGTTCAGGCGAAACACTGGGTACGGAGTCGATCGACACCATCGACTCGGCGATGAAGAATCATGACGGCGTGGCTGCGCTGACCCGCGCGTACTCCGTCTACGGCGAAGGGCGCGCGCTGTTGGGCAGATACGAGTTTGCGGCGGCGGAAAACAAACTCGTGGAGGCGGCGAAACTCTTCGAACGTGCGAAGAGTCCGATGGCAGACGTCGCTCGTTATTTCTCGGCGACAGCGATCCTCGAACAGAACCGCGTGGATGAGGCGGCGGCAAAGTATGCCGAGCTCGTGATCGCCCAACGCGCGACGCGTGGCCATCGTGGGCTTGCAGCCGATATCGCCTGGCAGGTCGCGAGAACAGAAGGCATGCGCGGGCATTGGGATGCAGCGCTCGACGCCGCACAAGAGGCCGTAAACGGATTTCGTGCCCTCGGCGAAAAACAGAGCACGGGCTTCATGGAGAACATGCTCGCGGAGCTCTACGAATATCTCGCTCAGCCGGAACGCGCATGGACGCACCGGCTGGTCGCGTTCTCTCTTCTGAGCGGATACGCCAACCAGGTGCAGGTTTCGCTCGGCGCAGCGGCGCGTGAACGGATTCGACGAAAGGACTGGCCCGCCGCCATTGCGTTGCTCGACATCGAGATCGCCGGGTCAAAACGAACCGATCAGGCTTCGCTACTCGTCGATGCGCTGGCATGTCGCGCTCGCGCGAGAGTGAGCAATGGCGACGCGATCGGAGCGCGGAAAGACGTCGTGGCCGCGCGAGCTGCGGTGGAAGGAGTCAGGGATCTGCAGGAACGCGCGCGAGTCGTGGCCGAGATCGATGTGGCGGAGGGAATCGTCGAGCGCGAACACGATCTCATGAACAGCGTCCGCCTGTTCACCCGCGCGATCAATTTTTATCAGCAGACATCAAGACCGATTCTGCTGCCGGAAATCCATCTCGAACGAGGGCGTTTGCACCTTGCTTTGGGATCGGAGCTCGAGAGTCTCGCGGATTTCAACAGGGGCATCGACCGGTTGGAGGAGCAGCGAGCGACCTTGTCGGACTTCGACCTCCGCAGCACGGCGTCAGACGTCGGCGAGGATCTTTACAACGAAGCCATTCGCATCGCCGCGCGCACAGGCGATGTCGAACGCGCGTACCGGTTTTCGGAGCGTTCGCGGGGGAGGGCGCTCGTGAGTCGTCTCGCGGCCGCTGACGTTCCGGCTCCGATGCACGTACAGCAAGGCACGCGGGTTGTGGAATTCGCGGTGCTGCCCGAGAAGGTGATCGTTTTCACGCTCGATCATGCGCTGCAGATGAAGGAGCTCGTCATCGGGCGCGCGAAGCTGGAGCACTTGGTGGACACCTTCCGAGAAAGGATCATCGATAACGCGCCCCAAAATCAGGTACGTATGTCGAGCGCGGCGCTGTACGACGCTCTGTTGCGACCTGTCGGTGACGTCACCGCGGGCGTGTCGACGCTCGTCGTCGTACCGAGCGGAATCCTCGAGCGGGTGCCGTGGGCGGCGCTCTACGATCGTGAGAAAGAACGATATCTGGTTGAGGACATAGGCATCGTCACCGCGCCCAGCGCGACGGTGTACACGCTCATTGGCGGCATTGAAGCGGCGCGCTCTCCACGGGCGCTGATCGTCGGGAATCCAGAGATCGCACTCAACTCAATCGATCTTCCCGCCCTGCGTGGCGCGGAAAAAGAGGCGCAGACGATTGCAACGCTGTATCGCACATGCACTGTCCTTCTCGGCGCAGATGCGACGGTTCGGCGTTTCGAGCACGAAGTAAAGACCTGCGACGTGCTGCATTTCGCGGGACATGCCGTTTCGTCGGAGATTGCAGATGATCAGTCGTTTCTTGTTCTCGCGCCCGGTGAAATGCCGGGAGATTCGGGGATGCTCTACTCGCGTGATATCGCCAAGCTGGATATGCGAGGAGTGTCTCTGGTCGTACTGGCCGCGTGCGGAACGATCCGGGGCCCCACCGTCCATGTCGACGGCATGCCAAGCATCGGGCGTGCCTTCATTGCGGCCGGAGCGAAGGCTGTCATCGGCACTTTGTGGGATGTCGATGACGATCGCTCGGCAGCGCTCTTCGCAACAATTCACCGCAACGTGTCGGTGGGTATGGCCGTCTCGGATGCGATCCGAAATGCGCAGATCAAGGCGATCCGGAGCACCGATCCGGCAACCTCGCATCCAAAGGCATGGGGCTACCTCACGCTGATTGGTGGCCGCTGAGTCATTGCAAGAGTCCCGAGTCGGGAGGAGATCGCCGGGTTGCTCCGCAGGCCTCGGACTTCGATCTCACAAGCGACGGACGAATCCTCATCGCCGAAGCCCCCGACGCCGGGGCGACTGAATGTCGTGGTGAACTGGTTCGAAGAATTGCGGGGGCGGTGATGGCAGCCATTACCTCCTTACTCCCCGCGAATCCAACATTCCGCAAATCCGTATACTCCTCATCATGAACGGAGGGCCGATCCGGACCGTGCTCGTCGACGACGAGCCGCTGGCGCTGGAGGGGCTGCGCTCGCTCCTGGCGCACGAGGAGGACATCGACGTTGTGGCCGAGTACCAGAGCGGCACGGCGTTCCTGCGCGATGCCGAGGCCATCGGCGCCGATCTCGTTTTCCTGGATGTCGAAATGCCGAGTCTTTCGGGGCTGGAGGTGCTGGAGCAGCTGCACGCCGCGGGGGCGCAGCCGCACGTCGTTTTCGTCACCGGCTTCGATCAATACGCCGTACGCGCGTTCGAGGAACAGGCGCTCGACTATGTCCTCAAGCCCTACCGCGCGGACCGCATGGCCAGGACGCTGGCGCGGTTGCGGCAGCAGATGGCCCGGGCGGCGGAATCGCCGGCGGCGGTGTTTCTCACGCGCGTGGCGGTCAGGAAGAACGGGCGTATCCACCTGGTCAGGATCGACGACGTGGACTGGCTCGAGACGGCCGATAACTACGTGAACCTGCACGCCGGCGAGGCGGAGTATCTCTACCGGACCACGATGGCGGCGATCGAGTCGCGGCTCGATCCCGCCCGCTTCGTGCGCATCCATCGCTCCACGATCGTCAACGTCGACCGCATCGTCGAGCTGCAGCCGACGTTCGGGCGCGAGCTCGTCGTACTTCTGCGCGACGGCGCCCGTCTCCGCCTCGGCGCGCCCTACCGCGACGGTTTGCGCAAGCTCGTCGAAGGCCTCTGAGTCGCGCACGAGTATGATCCGCCGAGGAGCACGAGATGATGCGACTCGGTCTGGCGCTCACCACCGCGCTGCTGTTGACGACGCAGCTCCATGCCGCATGGCAAAACGAAGGCCCATGGCTCGGCGCGGTCGTCGACGTCACGGCCGACCCTGCGAATCCGAACATCCTCTACGCCGCCACCGCCTCGGGCGGCGTGTGGCGCAGCGACGACGGCGGGCAGCACTGGATGCTGCCGGGCGATGAACTGGTCAGCCGGCCCCTGGAGTGGATCGAAGTCGATCTCGCGAATCCGGCGACGCTCTGGGCCGGCGTCCACGATCCGGGCAGCGCCGGGTTATGGCGCTCGACCGATCGCGGGAAGAATTGGTCGCCCGTGCGGCCCGACAAGTTCTCCTTCATCCTCGACCAACCGCTCGCCATCGCGCCGTCGAATCCATCGGTCATCTACGCGCCGTCGAGCAACCTTCACTATCGCAGCACGGACGGCGGCAAGACGTGGGAAAGCCTTCGCGTCCCCGATCAGGATGCCTACGCGTTCGCCATCGATCCGAAAAATCCGAAGATCATCTACGCCGGCGGACGCGGCGAGAAACATCAGATGCGCCGCAGCACGGACGGCGGCAAGACCTGGAAACCGGTCGGCGAAGGGCTCCCCGACCGCAGCATCCACCTGATCGCGATTCCGCGACAGAGTCCGGAAACCATCTATGTCGCCACCGGCTTCGGACAACTCTTCAAATCCGAAGACAGCGGCGCGACCTGGAACGAGCTCGATCCCGGTCTGCAGGGCACCGAAAAGCTGTTCAGTCTCGATCTCGATCCGCACGATGAGCTCACGCTCTTCGCCGGCACGGAACATGGTCTGCGCCGCAGCACCGACGGCGGCTCGACGTGGAGCACGGTCGGCGGTGGACTCGGCAACTGGTACTGCAAGGGCGTCGCGTTCCATCCGAAGCAGAAAGGAATCGTGTACGCCGGGACCACCGGCAAAGGGTTTTTCAAGAGCACCGACAACGGCGACACGTTCCAGCCGATGAGCGCCGGCCTCGGGGCGGGCTGGACGGAGAAGCTCTTCGCACCATCCGTCGCGGCCGGACCTCTGTTCGCGCAACTCGGCGTCGGCCTCTATCGCCAGGACACGCCGGGCGGCGCATGGGCCGAGATCGAGGCTCCGTTCGCATCAGGCGGAGACCACGCGGAGATCGACGGCATCGTCTTCGACCGCCAGTCGCCGAAGCGTTTGTTTGCGCACCACAACGCGAAATGGTGGCGCTCGGAAGATGCGGGACGCTCATGGCAGCCGGTCGAAGTGCCGGAGCCCGGCATGCGCGACATGATCCGCGGGAAGATCGCGAGCCCGTCGTTCGATGGACTCGCTCAGGACGCAGGCGATCCGAAGATCTTTTACGCGGGCGGCTCGTGGAACAAAGACATGGGAGGCGTGCCGGTCAACCGGTCGTCGAACGGCGGGAAAAAGTGGGAAGCCGCGGGCGCCGGGATCACCGGCAGCGTGACGATGTTGCGGTCGCCGGCGCCGGGCGTCGTGATCGCGGTCGCGGGAAAAGACGGCGTCTATCGCTCGACCGACGGAGCGAAGAGTTTCGCGCTCGTGCGCGCGGGCGAGAGCAACGACCTGGCCGTCGATCCGTCGAAACAGGAACGGATGTACGTCGCGACGAAGCAGGGCCTCTTCCGCAGCGCCGACAACGGCGCGACATGGTCAAAGGCGACAGGCATCAAAGGCGATGAAGTGGAAGCCGTCGTCGTCGCTCCGAACGGGAAGGTGTTCTGCGGAACGTTCAACGGCGTGTTCATGAGCGCGGATGGCGGCGGCACATGGAGCGCGTTCAACGAAGGCCTGCTGAACACCGACGTGCGCGCCCTCGCCATTGCCGGCGGTCATCGGCTGTATGCGGGCATCGCGGGGGGAAGCGTGCAGTCGATCGAGGTGCCTTGATCAGTTACCGGTTGCCGGGTTGCCGGTTCCCGCAACTCAGTAATCGGCAACTGGCAACCGGCCTAGAACTTCTGCACCTTGCCCTGCTTTCCATCGAGCCGGAACTCGACGAAACCCGCGTTCTCGACGAACACCAGCCATCCGATGCTCCTGCAGAAGACGCCCCCGGAGAGCTGGACGTGGCTCACTTTGCCCGACGGCGCGCCGAGGAGTCCCGGCGCCTGCTTCACCAGCTTCGGCACGATCGAGAAGTCGACTTTCGCCAGCGCCTGCTTCTTCGTGCAGTCGTCGCTCGTCGCCTCTTCCGGACCGGTGACCGTGCCCGCCTTGTACGTGTACTTGCCGCGGCCGCTCGGGCTGTCGCTCTGCGGCACGGTGGCCATGGCGAACTTGTCGTAGATGATCAGCTCATAGACCTCGGGAAGACGCGCGGGGAGTGTCGACGCGAGCTGCGAGAGGTCGTCGAATAGACTCCCCTTCTCCTCGACCTGATGCTCGTCGGCGATTTTCGATACCTCTTCCCTTGCTCCCGGCTCAACGCGGAACAGCGCATTGCGCGCCGCGAGGCGCATCCAGTCGTCGGGACTCTTCAGCGCATCGCGCAGCATCGGGATCGCGTCGTGCGCGGAAGTTCCCATCTCGCCGATCGCCGTCACCGCGGCCTTTCGGACCGACGGCCATTTGTCGTTCTGTGCCGCCTTCACCAGCGCCGGAACGGCGGATGACGCTTTCGGACCGATCTCGCCGATCGCTTCCGCGGCGTCCTCGCGCGTCTTGTTCTGGGGATGCGACTGGAGGCACTTCACGAGGTCCGGCAGCACCGGCAGCGCGGCAGTTTTCATGTCGCCGAGTGCCGAGGCGGCGGCGCTGGAGGTCGACTCGTCGCGCGCGGTGAGGAGCGAGGCGAGCACCGGCGCGGCCTCCTTCACCGGCGGCTCGTAGCTGCCGATCGCGCGGATGAGCGTCGAGACGTCGCGGCCGCGGGAGCTCTGCAGGATGTCGAGGATGCGAGGAACGAGCGAGCGGTCTCTCCGTCCGACGATCTTTCGCAACGCCTCGCGCGATTCGCTTCCGACGTCTTCCGGTTCCGTCGAACATTCCCACGCCGCGCCGAAAAGCTCCACCGCCGGCACCTCGGTGGCCAGCGCTTTGAGCGCAATGACTCGATCTTCGCACTCGGGGCTTTCGAGCAGCCGGCGGTAGACATGCACCAGCTTCGACTTCGGCGTACCGAGCTTCATCAGCGCGCCCGCCGCGTTGCCGGCGACCGGTCCGTAGTGATCGTCGAGCGCGTTCGTCAGCGACTCGATCGCCGGCCGCGACGCTTCGCCGAGATGCCACAGAGCCGCGGCTGCATTCGCGCGCACCGCGGGAGAGCGGTCGTCGTCGAGCGCCTTGATCAGCGCCGGCACTGCCTCCGCCGCACCCATCTGGCCGAGGTCCCACGCTGCCTCCGCGCGGGCATTCGGATCGCGATCGGTGGCCAGCGTCTTCATGAGCTTCTGTGCGTCGTTCGCGGCGAATGCGGCGAATGAAATGCTCAGCGCGAGAACCAGGGAGGCGGAGGTAAAGCGTCGCATGACCGCGATTCTACGCGTCGATATTCACACTTTCGTCATCCAAAGGGGATGATTCTTCGCGCTGTCCCTACGTATAAATGGACATGCGCAATGGCCGGACACTGGCGCTTTTCTGGCTCCTGTACGCGGTCTTCCGCACCTCGTTCGAAGTGGCCCTCCTTCGCGCGGGGATGGCGCCCGTTCCGTATCTGCGGCTGACGCTCACCACGCTGTTGCACTCCGCGATCTGGGCCGGCATCTCATGGCTCCTGTTTCGCACGTGCGCCTTCGCACTCTCGCGCCGCCGGCCGCTCGCCCGCCGCGCGACGTTCGCCGGCGCAGTCGTTGCCGCGTGGGCGCTCCGTCTCATTCTTTATGCCTTGACCATCGGGTTGCTCGACGGCGCGCCCTTCGTGGCGTCGATGCAGTCCTACGCCGCCGGCGTCGGGGTGTTCACGATCGTCCTCGCGGCCACGGCCGTCGGCATGAGGTGGTGGCAACGCCAGCTCCAGGCGGCGCGTCACCATGCGGAAAGTGAAGAGACGCTCGTTCGCGCGGAGCTCCACGTCGTGGCGGAACAACTGGAGCCGCATTTTCTGCTGAACACGTTGACGAGCATCTCCGCGCTCGCGGCGCGCGATGCATCCGCCGCGCGGGGCATGCTGACGGGATTGCGCGAGCTGTTGTCGTACTCCATCCGTCACGGTGCCGCTGCTACGGTCCCGCTGGAAGACGAGGTGCACTTCGTCCGCCAATACCTCCGCCTCCAGTCGCTGCGCTTCGGCACACGGCTCCGCACGCGCATCGCGATCCCTGCCGATCTCCTCGATTGTCAGATCCCGCGGCTGATCCTGCAGCCTCTCGTCGAAAACGCGCTCAAGTACGGCGTCGCGCGCCGCGAGGATGGAGGCGAGATCGCGCTCGACGCCGAGCGCGGCGTCGGCATGCTGACCATTCACGTGCGGAACAGCAGCGCGGGCACGCCGGACTCGCCGGGCTTCGGCATCGGCCTGGCCGCGGTCCGCGCGCGGCTGGCGCTCCTCTTCGGAAGCGCGCAACGCGTGACGTTGAGGGACGACGGCGCCGGCATGACGGACGTGACGGTCACGATGCCTCTCGTCGGCAAAAAGAGGATCGCGGCGTGACGAAGGTTCATCTGCTCGGTGTGGCAAAGGTCCGGCGCAGCCTGATGGTCCCCATCATCCTGTTCACGGTGGTGAACGCGGTGACCCGTATCCGCACGTTCGAAGGGCAATGGCTGTGGATGGGGCCCGCGTACGTGCTCTTCGACAGCCTGCTCTGGATCGGTGTCGCGTTTCTCGCCTTCGCCGTGGTCGAGTGGAGACAGAAACTGCGTCCCCAGCCTCGGTTCGCGGCGATGGCGGCGGCAACGGCCGGCATCGCCGGGCTCGCGGCGGCCGTCATCACGCTTCGTTCGCTCTTCAGCTCGATTCTGTATGACCAGCCCTTCGTGTCGCATTTGCTCGCGTATCTGCCCGGCCGTTTCTTCAGTGCCACGTTCTACGTCGCGATCGTCACGGGGATCGGCTACGCGGTGCATTCGTGGGCCGTCGACGACCGGCGCCTGGCCGAGGAGGCGGAGCTCGATGCGGCGATCGCGAGGGCGGAGCTGAAGGCCGCGTCGGCACGTCTGCAGCCCGAATTGCTCGACGCCACGCTGGCACGCATCTCCGCGGTGATGGCGACCGACGTCACCCGCGCGCAGCGGATGATCTCCGACCTTGGAGCGCAGCTGCACGATTCACTCGCGTCCTGAAGTCACGCCGCAAGGTACGGACTGGCGTGTGCGGCCAGCACTTCGAGGATGGCGATGTCGTCGGCCTGGAACGGGGAATCGTTTTCCGGCCGGAGCGCAACGAGCACGGCCACGATCGCACCGTGTGCGGCGCGCACCGGCACGCCGAGGAAGCGGTCGGATGGATCGCCATCCGGATTGTCGAGATCGGGATCGACGCGCGGATCGCCGGCCAGCCGCGGGAGACGGACGGTCGTCCCGGTGCGCACGATGAAACTGACCAAGCCCACCGCCACGCCGGCTTTTTCACCCGCGTCGCCCGGACTCCAAAGCACCTGCTGCTCGCGCTCGAACAACACACAGCGGCTGCGCGGCGCATCGATGACGCTGCCGATCGCGCGCTCCACCGCATCGGCCACGTCCGCAACACTCTCCGCCGTCGCCATCCTCCGCAAATCCTCGGTGGCCAGAAACAGATCAGCGGGCACTTCACGCCAGGTGATGTTGCGCGCGCCGTCGATCAGCGCGTCGAGCTGCCGTTCCGGGAGGTCACCGCAAGAGAGATAGAAGAGCCGATCGGCATCGATGAGCGGCTGGAAGTCCGCCAGCTGGTCGGGCACGCTGAGAACGATGCTCGTGCATCGAGTGCGCGGTGCGTTCTCCGCCAGAAGGTCGAGCGCCGCGGCCACGTCGCATGCGACGGCACCGGGCCCAAAGACGAGCACCGCCTGCTCGTCGTCCCGAATGGCCTCGAGTTGCACGGGATCGATCGCCGATTCGATGCGGTAGAGCGGCTGCGCGCTGGCACTGGTCACCCGTCGAGTTTGCGGCGCGTGGATCGGGCGCCGAAGGGGAAAGGGATGGATGCGACAGATTCAGGGATGGATCGGGCGGGGGCGGGGATTTTTGCGTTGCAACCGTTCCCAGCCCGTGGCGAAAGGCAGCGAGCGCGCCGGAAGTGACATTAATCTCCTCGTCGTGACCGACAAGCTTGCGTATGCGGATGTCTACTCCGTGCCGGCGAAGGCTGAGCAGACGTTGGGTCGAACGATCAATCCGACCGTGTTGACGCGCGGATATTGCCCTCTCTTGGAAATCGTGCACGCCAGCGACGATTCAGCACCTCGTCGAATCGGTCGAGCAACAAGGACGCGCATACGGGATTCGAAGTCTTCGAACTGTCGGCCCTCGTCGTCAGACTTTTCAACGACTTACGGTTGCGGGAGAAGCGCTGATGTGCCCGAGATGTGCCCGTAGAATGCGTCATGGACAAGGACGACGAGAAATTCATGAAGATGCGCGACGACGAGATGGAACTGGCCTTCATCTCGGATTTCGTCCAGTTCGGTGCCCGCTTGAGCACGTCGGCCGCGTTGGCAGTTCTTCGTGGGAAGCCGGAGAGCGAAGCCGAACGTAAACGCTTGGCGGCGTCCATCCTGCTTCAACTCTACCTCGCTCTGGAAGACTTCGCGATCCTTCTGACGGCGATGATTGGAAGACGGAAAGGTTTGTACCTCCACCTTTCGATGTCACAGGCGACTAAGCAAGGAACAACACACTTCCCGGCGATTCTGAAGAAACCAGTAACTGCGCAGGAGATCTTCGACACCCTCGGCTTCGAAAATGTCAACGTCGATCTGCTCACGAAAATCGGCTACGAGATTGCGGTCTCGGATCTCGATGCGTCCTTCGCTGACTTCTCAGCGAGCGTGAAACAACTCGGGGAGTACGTCGATGACTACAACTCGCTGAAGAATCGCTTAAAACATGGGAAGGCGGTTTTCGGTCTCGATTTCGGATTGGAGAAGAGCCAAGAGGTTGCTCACCTTGAGGTCTCAGAAGAGAAGGGCGCACCGTCAGAAACATCAGCGGCGGGCGCTCCGAAGAAGCTCAGTCTAAACGTTAGCTTCGTGCGAACGACCGCAACGGACGAACAGGCACGCGTCGCCGTCGTCACAATCGCGAAGCTCGCGAAGATGTCTCTCGACCTTCTCGCGATCTTCGTTGCGCACTACTACGCGGTGGCTGACGCCGAGAGAACCGCGTATCTCGTCAAGAACCAGTTCGACGAAATCGTCGCTGCCGTGAAGAGCGAGGGTCTTTCGTCCAAAGGGCTGACGGAGTGAACGCGAGCGCGATCATCGCCTCCGGCGCGAACGAACGGCAGTCGCATTCGCTGCACGGTGCGTGATGCAGATGGTCGCGCAGATCGAGCGGGAGTTGGCGAGCCAACGGACGCGGCTTGCGATGAAGGCTCTACGTGATCAGGGGAAGCACTGCGGTTCCACACCGTACGGTTACACCACCGTGGACGGCAGGCTCGAACCCAAGGCGGGTGAGTTCGAGGTGGTACATCGGATCGTCGAGCTTCGGTCGAGGAAGATGACGCTCGCCCACATCGCTTCACAGCTCACCACCTCGAACGTGCCGACACGACGGGGCGGCAAGTGGAGCGCAGAACAGGTGCGATCGATTCTCGAAAGGGTCAAGCTGTACGGACCACCGCAGCTCCCCGCGACGGCCGCTTAACCTTCCTTTGCCAGACCCTCGCGCGGCGTCCACACGGTTTCGTCGAAGTAGCGCACCAAGTTCCTCGTGAGGTGGTGTGGATAACATAGTGCGAAATAGGGGATGAACGCCGGAACCTCGCGCAACAATCGAGGCACTGCGGCGAGGTCGATCGTCTCGGCATCTGAGACGAGCTTTGCCCAACTCTGTGTCTGATCAGGAAAGCGTGACACCTCCGCGCCGCTACTGCCACGTCGCGCAAAGCACTCCCATAGGCCCGTCGGTTGGTATTCCGTGTGGGACAGATCGGAAATGTCTCGCCAAAGCTGCGCAACAGGTGCTCGATGGCCGTGGCGCGCGAGTAGATCGACCAGCAGACCGATCGAATATGAACGACCGGTGAATGTCTCGGTCAGTTCGCGATTTAGAGTGCCGGTCGCCAACCTAGCCGCAACGTCTATTCCGTAATACGGTGACAACAATCCAACTTCGCTTTCGCGGCTATTCGCCCCGAGTACGTCGCGAAGTGGACCTTCAAGAAAGACGGCGACCGTCGAGTCGGTCGGCATCAACACCTTGAAGAGCCAAAACCTGACGAGGAACGCCGCGACAGCACCTTCACCCCAAAGAATTTGTCCGGCTGCGTTCCACTCAAGCAGATTGGCTGACGAAACAGAATTCCAGTCTTCCTTGGCGCTGAGGTACTGACTCAACTTGTGAGCAGTCAGGAAGGTGACTCCGAGATGCTTGCGGAAGATGCCGAGTGTGCCGTCCCACGGCGATTCGTAGACCTTGTCCAACTCACCGGCTTTCAGCTCAGCCTCCAGCGCCTCCCCATGCCGATCGAGTTCATTGAGTATCAGATCTACCGACGTGCGATAGACGGTCGTAGGAAGGTTCTCGCGCTCCGCCACGAGCAAAATGTGACCGAGAAGCATCGCTAGACCGTGCATAACAGCGACATGATTCGCCGCCTTCGCCGCAGAACTCAAGACGTATGAAGCGTAAAGGACTGTAGCCGTAATGCTGCGCCGCCTCGCCGCCTTAGTAAGTTCGCCGTCCCGGAGGCGAAGCGTTTCCTCAAACAGTCTCGCCAACTTTTCCTCGTCCAACAACCCTCGGCCATCGGAGAAAATGAGATCGAGAAAGTTGCGGTAGTCTGCAAGCTCCTGCGGCACGAATGCTTCCGAGGCGTCGATAAAGTCACGCAGGAGCTGTCCTCGGACAATTACTGTGAGTGGAGCCTCCGCCCATTGAGTATTGTTCAGATCCGTGATCGCACGCCGAACCGTGTCTTCGAGGGCGCCATTAGTTACGAGGTAAGACTTGTGCGGTGTTCCAGCAGCGACTGCCGGATGGACGACGGGCAGCTTACGCAGCTTTTCGATCTCAGGCCATACCTCTCGTACCCATCGGTCGTCGGTGATGTTACCGCCTTTCAACTGGTATGCGTGGAGTTCGTCACCGCGTAAGGCAATGACATCCTTGCCTTGCTCGAACGCGTTCTGCTTCGAGAGATGAATAAGACTGAATCCCTGAGCGGTTAGAACTTCGCAGAACGGAAGCGTGTAGCCAAGCTCGTTGCTGTTAATCAACCAGCTTTCGATCGCCTTCACGAGAAAGGTATTCGGCATATTTGCGATCCAATACTTCCTCTCGACGTCGATCGAGGTCATGACGTTGATCGGGTGTCAGAGCTTCGAAGCGCCGCTTAAATTCCTTGATCGTTTGTTCGTTCGCGAACAAAGTCGGCATCACCGGCCGTTCGCGCGAACCATCAAAATCGACGAGTACTTTATCCAGTGCTGCAAGGAAGTTCTCTGGCGAGCACGGATCTGTACTCTTGAGCGTGTTGCCGACTTCCTCCACCTCTCTCCCGATAGTTTGAAAGGCACCTCTCTCTATATTCCCAGCCATCTGCCGCATCGCATCGCCACATCGCCTGAAGATTTCGGCCTTCGATAAGCTCGGCAGTTCGTCCTTCGAGAAACTGAACTCACCGACTTGCTCGTCGTATGACATTTGCTTTTCGGCTCCATCCAAGGTGTTGTATTGATGCGTTTCACCTTCATGCTGAAGAATTTTAGGAATGAGTCGGATAAGAGGGGCAGACTCGACCAGCACTCGGCGCGAAAACCTACGAAGTTGCTCGTCAAGAGCTGACTTGATTTCAGGGAAGTCGATGATCATGGAGTGGTCGCGGCGGTTCGTTCCGCTGCAGAGCTTTGCAGCTTTCCGAGTTTCGATCCCAACTCGCGCTTGACAGAGTTATAAACGTGGTAGCGCGGCATCACGGCAGCGGTCAACGCCTCCTCTGATAGCGCTTTCTCGAAACTCTCGATTGGCCACTCGCGAGAGCTGCGCAGAGCCTGAACGCCGATCACCGTTTCGACGAGCGCCTGTTGAAACCAGCCGTGGACTGCACTCGTCACGGTTTCCTTCGTTCCGGGTGTCGGCGGAAGGTCGCGACACCACCTATCGATCATGTCGCTAAAGACTCTGAAATCAGCATTGATAAGTAGATGATTCAGTTCAGGAATATATCGCGCAGCGCGATCTTCGAAGTCACCGGGTTCACGGGTACCGTTCTTAACGCTCACCCAATCCACCTTCGGAAACAGGTCAGGACGGACTCGCTCACCCGAGCCACCGTCAGATTTCAGAAAGACGGCATAAATCCCACCGGCTTGCCCACCTTTCGTGCCGGATCGTGAACTGGTCGATGCGGTGCTACCGCTGCCGCCCGCCTTTGATTCGCCTCCACGCGCGCTATTCTCCATGTCGATCTTCAGCGAACCGTCTGGTGCCGGTCGGTACCGCGTGATCTTGTACAGGTCGATGATTTGCTTCAGGCGCTCGCGAATCGATTGTGAGTGATCGGATTCAGACGACGCCGCAGCTTTTTCTTCGATGAGCTTCTGAATCGCTTTAGGCATCGCCGCGCGAAACTCTGATGCCCAATCACTCCAAGGCAGTGGTTCGTTCTTAAGCAGGAGTTGCGTCCTTGCAGTGTTCGTCGTGATGATCTTCCCGTCATCGGAGATCGGTTCAATGTAGATGACGACCTGTCGATGGCCGAAGAGGATGCCGAATTGCTGAAGCTTTGCCATGCCGGTGCGCCCTGCAGACAACTCGTACAGTTCGTCTCGGTACAAAGCTGCGACATGTCCTGCCGATTCGACGAAGCCGGAGTTCTGCGTGATAGCGTCTTCGTCGCGCAGAATCCACCAACGCGCTCGTGCGCTCGAAAGCGGCACTTCGCCTGATTCCTGCCGATGTTTGGTGAGGTAGTCAGCCTGACCCGTGAGTGTGCGGAGGACGTTTCTGTCCTTGTCACTGCGGGGCATCTTCCAACCCTCTCGCGCCCTCACGGTCACGCCTTCAGGAAATCTGAAGAAACGGCTATTGAGATACTTGCTGATCCAGCGCGACGGTGACGCCGCGCCGACCGGCGAAGTCATCGTGTCCGCCTCGGCAGAATTGCCTAGCAACACGACCATTGTCCCGTGCTCGTCGATGCCCGGCGGCTTCACGGCATCGTCAACTTCAACATAGTGTGCCCACCCGCCGTCCGGCTGCGAGAACTGGCGGAGTCCGTACTGGCCTGTCTCCGGGTCGCGCCAAAGATGGACCATCGTTCCCTTGCCTTGCTTCCAAGACAGATAGATGAGGCCGTGATGATTGCGAGTCGCTGCGGCGATCTTCGCGCCGACGCCGAAATTGCCAGTCAGGGACTGTTCGGACACCGATGACGACAACTGGTTGACGTACTTGACCATCTCCTCGCCGGTCATGCCTTCGCCCGCGTCGATGACGGAGAGTTTGTAGACGCCGCTTTCATCCAACTCGAAGGAGTTCCAGTCGACATCCCAAACGATGTCGCCACATCGGTTTGGCGTGCGAAGAATCGCCTCGATGCCATTCTGTGTTAGCTCGCGCAGGAACTGCAGCGGGTGACAGTCCTCACCAAGTCGATCGAGGAGAAAGCCGGTATTCGCTACTTTGAGGGGATAGGTTCTTTCGGAAGACGAGCGGAGATGCTTCGCCATGAATCCTCCATCGCAGGTCGGTAGGTTGTGCGACCTTCCTGCTGCTGAGTGTCGGAAGCCGCGCGGCTGTGATGGGGAGCTACTCGCTCGCGACCACTTGCTGCGTCGTTCCTCGACGTTTGGTTCTTATCTTACTCCGTCATTGGGTTAACCGTTAACGACGCGCATGTGAGCCGATCGGAGAGGGTCGCTCCCGATCTGAGCGCGTGCGGCAGAGCTAATGCGCGAATCGCGGCGTCGGTTCGCCATCGCGCGGTGCACACCCTGCAGCGACGGAAATCTCACCAGCGCGCCCCCGCCAAACCGAGGTAACCCCAGCTCAGGCGGATGTACCCATGAATGTTCCCAGCTTTTCGCCTAATTCCGTCCGAATCGTGACTCAGCGGAAGTCGAGAGAAATGCGAACCTTGCGGCTCAAGCACTTAGCGGAATCTGGTAGCGCATACGGGATTTGAACCTGTGTTACCGCCGTGAGAGGGCGGCGTCCTGGACCCCTGGACGTTCGAAGAATTGCGGGGGCGGTGAAGAGCGGCGGTCAGTTCTGCGATCATTTAGAGTTCCGCCCATACTTCGCCCGTCGCGAGTTTCACCGAAAACCGGGCCCACCCCGGCCGGGATGGGTGCCGTGCTTCGCCGACGATCGCGTCGGCCGTGATCGCCATTCGTCGAAATCCTCCGGAACCGATGGTGTCGGTTTTCCAGAGGCGGCCGCTCTTTCCGAAAGCTTCCAGGCACCTGTCGTTGTGATTGACGAAGAACAGGGTCATGGGATCGTCCCGCATCACTCCGGTGATCTCCGTGCCGATCTCCTCCACGAGCGTTCGCGACTTCGCGTCGATGACGTACCCGGCGCCTTCCGCGGATACGAACAGATGCTTGCCGTCGGGCATCATGAAGATCGTGCTGACGCTCGCGTGACCGCGCTCGAAACTGCCGATCCACGACCCTTCGCCGGTCCCGATGCGGAGAAAAATGCGTCCGCGTCCGGAGTCGTTGCCGTCCGGCGGGATGGCGATGACCGCTTCACCCGAGGACGGTGGAGAGGCCAGGAGCTCGGCTGCGGTCATCTGATTGCGTCGCTCGACAGAGGGATCCGGGGCCAGAGGAACGCGCCGGGGAACCGGAGACCTCTGCCGCCGCTTATGAGAGTGGTACTGCTGGCCGAGCCACGCCAGGAGCTGCAATTGCCGGTATCGTCGTGCCGCTTCACTGCCCGGACCGTGCTCCTCCGCCGACCGCTTCGCTTCTCGGATCAAGGTCTCGATCGTTTTTCCGACCTCGGGGTCGTTTTCCTCCAGGACGCGGCCGAGGTCCCGGGTGATTCGTTTGAAATCCCTGAGTGCCTGCTCGAGAATCTCGTCGCGCTGAACGGTCCGTTCATAAATGTCCGCGAGCTCCTCGGAGGTGTGGAGATTTCTGTAGCGCGGCTGCGCTCTGTTCTGGCGCAGGCGCGCGGCAGTGCGGCGGAATTCACGTCTCAGCCTCGCCGGCAGGAACGCGTTCACCGGCGAATCGGGTGCATTGCCGGCGCGCTGCAACACGTCGACGGCCTCGTGTATGAGCGCCACGGCACGTTGGGATGCGTTGTCTTGCTTCATGAGCGTCATGGAGCCCGGGCACGCCTGCGAGCGCGCCCGGGCTCACAACCTCCTCTAATTTACGCCTTCGGTGCCGTGGACGTGTCGGGGGCGGGGGCCGGCGGCGCCTTCTTGCGACGCGAGACGCCTTTCAGCCGTTTGACTTCCTCGACGTGCGGCACGAGCACCGCCTTCGCCGGGTCCTTCGCGAGCTGTGTCCCGATGGTGTAGGCCTGCGTCGCGATCAGCGCGAGCCGGTGACGGCGATTGAGGTTTGCTCCCTCGATCCCTTTCAGGAACGCACGAGCCTCGTCGGCCACGGCGTCCCAGCGGAGCGAGTCGTCCTGCAACTGACGGACGTCGTCGAGCGGCTGCCCGATCGCCTGCGATACGTTGTCGAGCACGCCGATCACGTTGATCGATGCCTCGACGACGGGCTTCGTCTGTTTCCGCAGACGGTTTTTAACCAGCGTGCGCTGCTCCTTCGACAACGGCGCGACGTCTTCCAGCTGCGACCGGATGGTGCGCAGCTGCGCGATGACCGCTTCGGCAGTCAGTTTGGCTGGATCGGGGGTGTTGTTGACGGTATCACTCATGACATGACCTTCCTTATGCGAGCTGTCAGGCCGGAGGGTGATGCCACGACTCGTCGACAAGTGCGAGGCGGCCACCGGCTGGAAGTTTCGGCCACGCGCCGATTCCTCCGGTTGATGGTTACCGAGGTGTGTACACACCTCGAGTGCCCGCGGCAGGAGGAGCAAGCTCAACTCCCGCACCGGTACAGGACTGAAGTGCTATCCAGCACGCCCGTACCGCCGACAGCCGCCAACATCGAAGGTCTTACGATCTCCGACGTTGTAGCAAAAGTTGTAGGCCGATTCTGACGACATGTCAAGAGGCGCAGCGGCGACGCGCCGAGGTGGAACACTGCCGGGCAACGTTGCGGCACGCTGTGTCCGCACGTGGGGCACGAGGAGACACCATTGCGGCACGCCCTGTCCCCACGTGGGGCACGAGGAGACACCATTGCGGCGCGCCGTGTCCCCACGTGGGGCACGAGCTGACACCACTGCGGCACGTCCTGTCCCCACGTGTGGCGCGAGGAGACACCATTGCGGCACGTCCTGTCCGCACGTGTGGCACGGGTGACACCATTGCGGCACGCCCTGTCCCCACGTGTGGTGCTGGGTGACACCGCTGTGGCAGGCGATGGTCACGTTGCAGCACGGCGGTGTCGCCGCGACGCGTTTCGCGGCGGCTGCGCTGTGCGTATGCGTCTATGATCGGCCTGGGTCATGAATCCCGGCGACACCATCGGCAACCGGTACTACGTCCGGCGCCGGATCGGATCCGGCAGCTTCGGCATCGTCTACGAAGTCTTCGATCCGGTTCGGAACAAGTACCTCGCCCTGAAGGCGCTGCGACAGGCGACGCCCGACGCGCTCTATCGCTTCAAGCGCGAGTTCCGGTCGCTCAGCGACATGGCCGAGAACAACCTGGTGCGACTCTACGACCTCGTCTCGGAGGGAGATCGCTGGTACGTGTCGATGGAGTTGATCCGTGGCGGGAACTTCATCGAGTACGTTCGCGGTACCCCGTTCGCGTCCGCGCCCGCCGACCCGAATCGTCTCGCCCTCGCGCTGCCGCAACTCGCCAGCGGACTCGTCGCGCTGCACGGCGCCGGCAAGCTGCACCGCGACATCAAGCCGTCGAATGTGCTCGTCGGCGCGGACGACCATCGCGTCGTTCTCCTCGACTTCGGGCTCGTGCTCGACACCGATCTCTTCTCCCCCGGAACGAACACCGTGGCTACGTCAGGCACGCCGGCTTACATGTCGCCGGAGCAGGCTGAGGGAGCGTCGCTCGGGCCCCCGAGTGACTGGTACGCGGTCGGGATCATGCTCTACGAAGCGCTCACCGGCCGCGTGCCGTTTCGCGGCTCGTATGTGGAGATCCTCGACGCGAAGCGCGCAGGCGACGTTCCGCCGCCGAGCACGATCGTGCCCGGCGTCCCGCCGCAGTTCGATGATCTCTGCCGCGATCTGCTCCGCCTCGAGCCCGCCGCCCGCGCCTCCGTCGACGAAATCCTGGCGCGCCTCGGCATCTCCGCGCCGGCGCATATCTCCTCAGCGGCGCGTGGCTCGCATCTCCTCGTCGGCCGCGAGCGGCATCTGCGCGTTCTACGCGATGCATTCGCAGCGGCGGTCGAAGGCACGCAGACCACGATCTGCGTGCAGGGGGATTCCGGCGCGGGGAAGACCGCGCTGGTCCGCGCGTTCCTCGAAGAGAAGCGCGACGAGGTCCCCGAGCTTCTCGTTCTCACCGGACGCTGCTACCAGCGCGAGTCCGTGCCTTACAAGGGCGTGGACAGTCTCGTCGATGCGCTGCACCGGTACACCTCACGCCTCGACGCATCGGACATCGACGCGCTCGTGCCACGCGACATCGCTCCGGCGGAACAACTGTTTCCGATCCTCCGCAGTCTCGGCGATCTGATGCGGATGCGCCGGCGCGTCGTGCCCGATCTGGACGCGAACCAGCACGACCTGCGGCAACGCGCGTTTGCCACTATGCGTGAACTGCTGCTTCGGCTGGCCGAGCGCACGAAGCTCGTCTTGTTCATCGACGATCTGCAGTGGGGCGACGTCGACAGCGCGGACCTGCTCGACGAGGTACTGCGTCCGCCGGATGCCCCGCCGCTCCTGTTCATCGCCGCGTATCGCTCGGATGCGGCGGACTCGAGTCCGTTCGTCGGCGCGTTCCGCGAACGTGTTCCGGCGCGCGACCTGATCCTCGATCCGCTCACTGCCGAAGAGTCGCAGGACCTGGCGCTGGAGCTTCTCGGCGACAGCGTCAGCGAGCCCGCCGAGGTGGCGGCCATCATCGCCGGCGAGTCGGGCGGCAGTCCCCTCTTCATCGGCGAGCTCGTTCGCGCATTCTCGATGGCGGGGCCGACCGTCCTCCGCCGCGAGGCAACGATTCTCGAGGTCCTGCAGGTGAGGTTGCGGAGCCTCCCTCCGGCCGCCCTCGGCCTGCTGCAGATGATCGCCGTTCACGGGCGTCCGATTCTTCGCGCCCCTCTCCATCGCGCGCTCAGCGGCGGCGAGTTCGGGCAGACGCTCACCACACTCGCGGCGCAGAATCTGATTCGGGGGAGAGAGACGGCAAGCGGAGAAGCGGTCGAGCCGTACCACGATCGCATCGCCGAGGCGGCCCTGTCGATGCTCAATGAAGAAGAGTTGCGCCAGCGGCACGCGCAGCTGGCGACCGCGCTCGAGACCTTCGAGGTCGACGCCGAACTGCTCGCGGATCACCTGCTCGCGGCGGGCCTGCCCGCTCGCGCGGCGGTGTACGTCGAGCGCGCCGCGGAGAACGCGGCGGCGGCGCTGGCCTTCGATCGCGCCGCGCGCCTGTTTCGCCGCGCCATCACGCTCAACCCTTCCAACGCCCGAGCGCTCCGCCGCCGTCTGGCGGAAGTGACGGAGATTGCCACGATTTGAGAGGCGTCGTCGTTTCACGTGAGGTGATCGTGTCGAAACCAATATTTTTCTCCCGAAGGCGTTTTCTCGCGGCCGCGGCGAGCCTGACCGCGGCTGCCGGGCTGGAAGCGGCAACGCCGAAGCGCGAGAGCGCGACGCGTATGAACACGGCCCGCGCCAGGATGGCGCGGCAGCGGCGCATCGAAGCGGCGGATCTCGAGCAGAGCCTCGGCTTCCCGATGCAGGAGGCGAACGGCGATCAGGCGCTGTCGCCGGCGCTGCAGTACTCGAAAGGACTGCCGCACGACGCGTACGGCGAGCCGCAGGATGCGGCGTTCCGCGCGCTCACGAATGCGATCCGCGGCCGGCGCACCGAAGATTTCGAGAACGTGCCGCTCGGCGGTTACGTGCGTCTCGCCGATCCGCAGGCCGCATTCGCCTTCGACCTGATCGGACCGGACAGCCATCAGATCCTCATCCCCCCGCCGCCCCGCTTCAGCAGCGAGGAGCAGGCGGCGGAGATGGTGGAGATGTACTGGCGCGCGCTGCTGCGCGATGTCCCGTTCGACGAATACGACACGAATCCGCTGGTGGCCAAGGCGGCGGCGGAGCTGCACAAGCTCGGCGGATTCCGCGGTCCGCGCGCCGAGGGCATCGTCACGCCGGGGACGATCTTCCGCGGCATGGCCGCGGGGGCGCTGCATGGCCCGCACGTATCGCAGTTTCTATGGCGCGATCTGCCCTGGACACCGATCCGTGTACCGCAGCGGATCCGCACCGGCGTGAAGAAGGAGTACGCGATCACGGAGGAGAAGTGGCTCGCGGTGCAGAACGGCGCCATCGTGGAGGACATCGAGTTCGCGCAGACGCCGACGTACATCCGCACGGCGCGCGATCTCGCGGAGTACGTCCATCGCGATTTCACCTACCAGGCATTCCTGGGCGCGTGCCTGATGCTCTTCAAGATGAGCGCGCCGGTCGACGGCGGGTTCCCGTACCAGTACTCGGTCAGCCAGTCGGGATTCGTGACCTTCGGCGCGTCGGACATCCTGCATCTCGTCGCCGTGGTGGCAAACATCGCGCTGAAGGCGACGTGGTATCAGAAGTGGGCCGTGCACATGCGCATCCGGCCGGAGGAGTACGGCGGACGGGTGCAGCAGCACGTGAAGGGGGCTCGCGTCTATCCGCTGCACCTCGACCTGCTCAACTCCGCGGCGCTCGATCTGACGCGCACGCGCTTCAACACCGCGCTGCTGCCCCTCGCCTATCCGGAAGGCGCGCCGACGCATCCGTCGTATCCGGCGGGACATGCTGCGATTGCCGGCGCATGCGTGACGGTGCTGAAGGCGTGCTTCGCGGAATCATTCGTGATCCCGAACCCGACCGTGCCGTCGCCCGACGGTCAGTCGCTGCGGCCGTGGACCGGTCCCGATCTGACGGTGGGGCACGAGCTCGACAAGCTCGCGGCGAACATCGCGTACGCTCGCGACTTCGGCGGTCTGCACTGGCGGTCCGACGGCGCTGCCGGCCTGATCCTCGGCGAAGAGGTGGCGATCAACACGCTGCGTGAGATGCGCCTCGTCTCGCACGAGCTGTTCAACGGCTTCGACCTGACCCGGTTCGACGGAACGCGGGTCACGGTCAAGTGATGGGTGACATCACGGCGCCACCGGCACGGTGATGTCACTCGCCGTTCCGACGTTGCCCGCGAAATCGCCCGCCCTCGCGCCGGCCGTCAGCGACGTCGCGCCCGCCGGCACGAGGTAGTTGAATTCGTACGGCGCGACGGTGTCGGTGAAGACGTCGGTGCCGTTCACTTTGAACGTGACCGAGTCGACCGCGACGTCGTCCGTCGCCGTGGCGCGCAGCGTGACGTAGCGGTTCGCCTTCGCGCTGCCGCTCGAGACGACGACGCCCGGCGCGACGCCGAATGTGTCGTTGAAGGTGCGATAGCGCGCCACGATCAGTTTCGACGACGTGCCGACGACGGCCAGCGTCGGAGTCGCGGCGATGGAGCGCGGATCCTCGGTCGTGCCGGTGTCGAACACCCCGACTTCCGCCGGCTTCGTGCGACTGCCGAGGTCGAAGAGCGCGACCTGATGTGCGAAGCGCTGGCGGCCGACGATGGCGAGGTCGCCCGAATCGGCCGCTCCCGAAAATCCGTAGTTGTCGCTCAGGTGCGTCGCGCCCGTGAGGGAACCGTTGAACGTGGCGGTGAAGAGCGTGTTCGTCTTCGCCATCAACAGCCGGCCGCCGGTGATGACGTACTCGCCGAAACCGCCGGTGGGAACGTCGCTGGAGAGGATTCCGACGACGGGGAAGCTCGCGAGCGGAATGCGCGTGTCCCAGATGTCCATCTCGCTGGTCCCGAAGACCGTGATGCCACCAACGGCGAATGCGTAGGGACCGCTCACGCGCACCATGCCGTAGCTGACGCCGCCGGTGCTGCCGAGGTCGAGGCGGGTGATGGTCGACGGATCGCTGATGTCGAGGACGGAGAGGTTGCCGCCGACGACGATGTACGCCTTCGTGCCGGAGAGGTCGACGGAATTGGCGGCGCCGCTGTAGGTGCGGACGATCGACGGCGCGGAGGGATTCGCGACATTGACCTCGTACAGGTGCTGGCTCGTCGCCACCCACGCCATCGTGCCGTTGATGCGGACGTCGTACGGCGACTCGCCGTTCGGGAAGACGAACGTGCTGACGATCGACGGCGCGCTCGGATTGCCGATGTCGACGATGACCAGGCCGGTGGAGTTCGCGACGTACGCGTAACGTCCGTTGAGCGCGACGCGGCGGGTCTCCGATCCGGTGTTGATGCTGCCGAGCATCTGTGCAGCGACGACGTTCGCCGAGACCTCGGCGCCCTGCACGAAGTTGCCGGCGGGATCGACCGCGGTGGCGCTGACGCGGATCGTCGCCGTGCCTGCGGGAATCGTGTAACGCAGTTCGTACGGATACGACGACGTCGTGCCGGCCGGCTGTCCGTTCACCAGGAACGTGACGCCGGCGACGGCCAAGTTGTCGGTCGCCGCGGCGCGGAGGATGATCGACGGTCCGGCGACGCTGCTGCCGATCGCGGGCGCGGTGATGCGCACGGACGGCGGCGCGGTGTCGGCCACGACATTGATCATTACCGCACCCGAGGTCGTGATGTGACCGCCGAAGTCGGTGACCGTCGCGGTGATGGTGTGCTGTCCGGCGCCGGCCGGTGCATCCCAGAGGTATTCGAACGGCGCCACGGTCATCGTGGTGAGCGGCTGTCCGTCCACCTGGATCGCCACCGAGGCCACGGCGACGTCGTCGAGAGCGTTCACCTTGATCGGCACCGCCTGGCGCTCGAAGAACGACGCGCCGGATGCGGGCGAGGTGACGACCGCGAGCGGCGACGTGCCGTTCGTCTCGGTCACTGTGCGCCAGCGTCCGACGGCGAAGCGGCAGATCGGCGGAGTGTCGACGTTCATGGGACGTGCGGCGTTCACGGAGCCGAGCGCGTAGACGAGCTCCGACGTCGGCTGCACGGCGGTACCGTCGAACTCGAATCCGGTGAAGCCGATGCGGCCGGTGATCGGGATGCCGGCTTTTGTGATGTCGGTGAAGGTGATGGCGATGTACGGCCAGTGGCTGAGCGTGGCGAAGGCATACGTGCCGAGCAACTGCGCATCCTGCCAGCAGCAGTAGTTGTCTTTCTTTTCCAGCTGGCGCGGCGCGGAGGGATTGGAGACGTCGACGGTGAACGCGCCGAGGTTGCCGTCGATGTATGCGATCTTCGTGTTCGGATCGATGGCCAGCCCGGCGCCGCGATAGCCGCCGCCCGACTTGACTACGAGACTCGACGACAGCAGCACCGGCGCGCTTTCGTCGGTCATGTTGAAGACGCGCATCCGCTCGCAGGAGGAGCAGTTCGCGGTCGTGTCTTCGTTGTCGTGCAGGACGAAGAGATTCGTGCCGAGCAGGCGCGCGTTGCGCGCGGCGCGCGGCGTGGAGATGGAGACGACGGGCCGCGGCGCGAGCGGATAACGAATGTCGAGGACCTCCACGCCGCCGTCGGTGGTGACGTAGAGGCGGTCGCCGTTGACGTAGATGCCGTTCGGCGCGGTGGGGATGCCGTACGTGGCCATCAGCGCCGGATGCAGCGGATCGCTGATGTCGACGATGGAGAGTCCGCTCGCCGAATTGACCACGAAGGCATAGCGGCCGGAGATGGTGATGGCGGCGCTGACGTCGCTCAGCGGCAGCGACGCGACGATCGCCGGCGCGGCGGGGCTCGACGCGTTGACGACCTGCAGTCCCTGTTTGCCTGCGGCGATGAATCCGTACGTGCCGGTCGTCGTCGTGCTCATCGCCAGACCGAGCGTGGCACCCGGCACGATGACCGCCCCGAGCGGCGACGTCGGCGACACGTTCAGCAAGACCTCGGGCGAGGTGCCGATCTGGTTCTTGAAGTCGGAGGCCTTGGCCACGAGATGCACGGAGCTGCTCGTCGTCGGCAGCGGAACGGTGAATTCATAAGGCGGCGAGTTGGTGAAGGTCACGGACTGGCCGTCCATGAAGATCTCGACGTAGCGGACGCTGACGTCATCGACCGCGGAGACGACGACTTTGATCTCGCCTCCTTCGTACAGGCCGGCGCCGCTGGTGGGTGTGAGGATCTGCACCGTCGGCGGCTGATCGATGTGCAGCGGATAGGTGTTCGTCACGCTGGTCGTGTTGCCGGCAGGATCGGTCGCCTTCGCGGTGAGCGTCATCGACGTGCCGGTCGAGGGGACGGAGAAGGAGAAGGTGTACGGCGGCGCGCTCTTCGTGCCCAGGAGCACCGCGCCGTCGCGATAGAGCTCCACGAGCGGCGGCCGCGCGTCGTCGGTCGCGTTGACGGTCGCGGTGACGGACGAGCCGCCGGTGAGCGTGGCGCCGTTCACCGGCGTGGGGATGGAGACCGTCGGCGGCGTCACGTCTTTCAGGACGGTGACGTTGATGACGGACGACTGGCCGACGTTGCCGCCGAAGTCGGGTGCCTTCGCCTGCAATGCGAAGGAGGTGGTGCCGATCGGAACGTTGACGGTGTAGTCGGCGCGATGTCCCTTCGCGGAGTGGATGAGCTGCGTGCCGGCGTAGAGATCGATGGAGTCGACTTCGACGTCGTCGGTCGCCGTCGCGGTGACCGGGATGATGGCCCCTTCGACGACGGTCAGAGTGCTCGTCGAAGGCGTCGTGATCTGCACGGTCGGCGGCACGCCGGCGGTGTCGAGCACCTGCACGTAGCGGCCTACGTTGAGCGCCCGCGCGCCGGTGTTGGTGTTGAGGCTGAAGGCGTAGAGGTACTGCGCATCGGCGGCCATGGCCACCGTGTTGATGTAGCCGAAGCCATAGAGGAACACGGTGAGTCCGCTGCGGAAGACCGGGATCGCCGGATTGGCAACTTCGAGCGTGCCGATCACGCCCGTGGTCGCGCCGCCGAAGAAGACGAGACCGCTCCGGGCGGTCATGAGCGAGAGAGAGCCGAGGATCAGGCCCGATCGCGTGGAGAGCAACGTCAGCGCCTTCGGATAACTGATGTCGTAGATGTCGATCGTGCAGTTGTTCTCATTGCGCCCGAGGTACGCGTACTTGCCCACCACGCGCACCTGCCGCAGATTGAACGCGCTCACCGCGGCGCCGAGGACCGGCGCGGCGGGATTGCTCACGTCGACCGTGGCGAAGATGGCCACGCCGGGCGCAGTGTTGTAGGCCAGGGTGGTGCCGGTGGGGTCGATGTCGATGGAGCGAACGAACGACGCGTTGAACGTGGCGACGCTGGTGAACTGCGGCCAGGTGCGGACGATCTCGATGCTGCTGTCGGTGCCGACGTAGACATAGCCGTTGCCGACCGTGAGCGTCCAGGCGGTGGTGGCGAACACCTTGTTGCCGAGGCGCACCGGCGCCGAGGGAACGGAGACGTCGAACGCGACGAGTCCCGCGCCGCTGTCGGCCACGTAGGCGACGTTGCCGGAGACGCGGACGTCGACCGCGTTGCAGTCGGCGCGGCCGGCGAAGATCGGCGTGGCGCGATTGCTGATGTCGTAGATGTAGAGGCCGGAGGCGCCGGCGGCGGCGTAGAGGAAGTTGCCGGAGATGGTCGCGGCGTTCGCCGGATGGGTGACCGGAATGGTGTTGACGAACGACTGCGTGAAGTTGCTGACGTTGACCGGCGCGGTGGCGCTGAAGCTGGCGTTCGTGACCGTCAGCGTCGTGCTGCCTGTGTTGACGCCGACGACCTGGCCGTCATTCGCGCCGATGCCGGCGATGAAGGAGTTGCCGATCGAGTACTGCGTGCCGCGGAGGCGCGAGGTGAGATCGACCGGGTTGCCGTCGGTCAGCACGCCGGAGACTTTGACGAACGCGGAACCGCCGCCGAGGAGAAGGTTCATGTAGACATTGACCGGATTCGGCGTGACCGTCATCGACTGCAGCGTTCTGCTGAAGTCGAAGCTGGAGCGGTCGAGAGGATTGGTGCCGGTCGAGACTTCGAGACCGTCGCCGATGCCGTCGCCGTCGCTGTCGTATGCGCGCGGGTTCGTGCCCCGCTGGTACTCGGAAAGGTTGGAGAGGCCGTCATTGTCGGCGTCTTTCGACGCGTCGGTGGGATCGTTCGGATTGAGCCCGTTGGCGAGCTCGTAGTCGTCCGGCATGCCGTCGCCGTCGGTATCGGCGATCGCGGAGACGCTCACCAGGAGCATGGCCAGCGTCGCGTCGTTCGCGGCGGAGAGAATGACGGTACCGCTGGCGAGGGCGGTGGCGGCGCCGGAAGAGGAGATGGAGACGACGTTCGGATTGGTGCTCGAGTAGCTGGTGCCGTTCGAGGAGGCGGTGACGTCGCGGGTGGTGCCGTCGCTGTAGGTGGCCATCGCCTTCAGCTGCAGGTTCGCGCCGCGGCCGATGGTGGTGGTCGGTGCGCTGAGCGCGAGGCTGACCGGCGTCGGCGTGACGGCGGTGTCGAAGACGAAGTCGTTCGTGAACGCGCCGCCGTTCGCCGGGATCTCGAAGTAGCCGGTCTCGCCGATGCGGGTGATGCCGTTCTGCACGCACGTCGCGCGGGCGCGCACCTGGCCGGTGTTGGCCGGCAGGTTGGGAAGGATCCACGTCCCGTCCGCGCGCACCTGCGCCGTCCGGTTGAGGACGGTGACGACGCAGTTCTGATCGAGCTGCGCCGCCGGGACGACGGTGGCCGCGAGCGTCAGTGCGGCGAGGAGAACCGAGCGAAGCATTTTCGTTTTCATCTCGAGCCTTGTGTGGTTTTGACATCGACCAGTTCATCCCGGTCGTTGATAACGAGCGTTGCAATGCGGCCAGTCGGACTTTCGATCATGACCACCCAGTGATCGCCCTCGCGAAACACGTCGCGGAGGATGGTGGATTTGGGCTGGCTGGTAGTCGGATCGGAGAAGGCGCCACCGACCTGCGACCAGAACGGAACCAGCCGCTGCAAGTCGATACGGTTCGGATTCGCCGCCTCGGGATGTTCGCGCAGCCACTGGATTGCGCCCTTTTCCGCGTCGCGGAACGACGGGTATCGATCGCCCTGCTCGCGGATGTAGATGTCGCTGACGAAGACGGAGAAGGCGAAGATCCGATCGCCGTGCCCGACGAAGCGGACGCCGTCCTGCGCGGCGATCGACTTCGCTCCGGCAAACGGCCGGTCGCCGATCGAAGCGATCGTGCGGAACGTCAGACCGTTCGCCGGATCGCGCAGCAGCGCGAGATCGACGATCTGCTTCTCGCCCTTGTCGTCGGCCGTGGTCGTGCGGAACAGCTCCGCATCGAGCATGACCCCTTCAGCCGCCGTGCGCGCCGCTACGGCATGTGGCACGACGTCGCGCTGGAGCACGGCGGTGCCTGCGCTCGCGCAGCACGCGAGGAGCATTACGAACGGAATCAGAACGCGCGGCTTCATGGTGTTCGGACATCGACCAGTTGATCCTGGTCGTTGATGACGAGCGTTGCGGTTTGATGGGACGGACCTTCGACGGTTACGAGCCAGTGGTCGCCCTCGCGAAGGACGTCGCGGAGGAGAGTGGGCTTGGGCTGGCTGGTCGTGAGGTCGACGAAGAAGCCGCCGCCGACGCGCCGCGAGTATTCGACGTAGCGGCGCATGTTGATGGAGTTCATGTCCATCATCTCGGGATGCTGCGCCAGCCAACGCATCGTCTCCCGCTCCGCCTCGGCGAGCGACGGATTGCTGTCGCCGAAGTCGTCGATCAGGACGATGCCGTCGCCGCCGAACCCGTAAATGCGCCCGCCGTGCTCGGCGATGCGCCACGAGCCGAGGAAGCGGTCCATCAGTTGTTGCGCCTCCTCGAACGGACGCTCACCGACCACGAGGATGCGGCGGAAGGTGAGGCCGTTTTTCGGATCGCGCGCGATGAAGACGTCGGCGGGCCGCGTTCCTCCGCCTTTCAGCGGTACGGAGAAGCGAACGACCTCGCCTTCGAGCGGCGTCGTTGCGCTGCCGGTGCGCGCGGACAGCGATGCAGGCGCGGCCGCCCGGCGCACGACGGCGATGCCGCCGGTCGCGCTCGCGCAGTGCGCCAGAATCAGCGCCGCGGGAATGAGGAGTCGTGGCGTCATGGCACTGGCGCGGTGCACGGCGTGGAGCCGGCCGTAGCGTACGTGCAAAGCTGGAAATTCGCCGCGTCGCCGCTTTGCACCGGGCGTCCCGCTCTCGAGTTCGCGTAACCATTGATGTTGATCTGCTTCGAGATGAGTCCGGCAACCGCCTTCTGCACGAAGTCGGCGGTATTGAGATAGGTCACGCCGTACGACGGGTCGAAGTACGGGCCTCCGGACGCCGGAACCGGCACCGGCGTACCGCTGCTGTTGTCGACCAGATGCGGCAGGACGTAGACGTGATTACCGAAGATCTTCTCCGCCGGCGGTAACGTGTTCTGTCCCGGGATGCCGCTGGCGTCGTTGGTGGCGTCGCCGAACTTCGTCGGCTGGCTCGGATTCGGAGGCGGATTCATGCTGGAAGGAGGACCGCCGAAGTCGATGCGCCAGCGGAATCCAAGGAGCGGCACCGGCAACCCCGTGCCGAAGAGGTTCATCGACGGGAAGCCGAAGTTCCACTTCTTGACCATGATGAACGCGCCGTCTACGTGGCTGATGTGTACGAGCTCGCTCTTGAAGCCATTCACCGCCAGCGCGCCCTCGAGGATGGCGGCCAGACCGGTGCATTGGCTGCTGCCCGCGGCATCAGCGGCCATGAGAATGCCCGCTTCGTCCTGCGACACGCCGCACGCCAGGCTGGTGTTGAATCCGGTGCGGTAGTAGTAGATCGGCGAGTTGTCCCACGTCTTGATGTTCGCCGGACCAGCGAAGCCCGCCCACGTCTGCTGGAACGCGCCGTAGACGTTGTTCTCCTGGCCGTTGCGCAGCGCGAGCTTGATCGACGTGAGGTAGAGCTTGCGGTTCGGGACCGGCTGTTGGAGCGCGACCCAGATGTCGTGATTGGTGATGCTGAACGGATTCTCGAAATTCGAGCCGACCTTGTACCTCCAGAAGATCGGCTCGTTCTCGTAGTAGCGGGTGGTGTTGGGGAGCGCCGTATCCATCTCCACCCCGGTGATGGTCGTCGGGCCGCTGGCGGGCAGCGTGACGCCGTGCTTGTGGAACTTGCCGACGCCGATGATCTGGCCCTCGATCAGCACGCCGTGAATCTCGCCCGGCGGCTGCACGTTCGAGACTTCGACCTGGATGTCCGCATACATCTTCTGATTGCGGACGTAGAGCACCGGATCGGATTTGATGGTGATGCCGTCGTCCTGCCACTGCGGCTCGGTGATCTCGACGGCGGGCTGATTGCGCAGGTCCTTTTGAATCTTCAGACCCTGCGCGCCGCCCACGCCTTTGAAGCTGACCGACTTCACATCGAGATCGAACTTCACCACGCGGACCTTGCAGGTCTGCGAGGCCGTCTGGTTGCCGGTCGATGAGTTGACGAAGGTGACCTGCGCGGCGAAGACGCCGGGGTTGGTGGTCATGACGAGGGCGACGCAGGTCGGCTGACCGTCGCAGGTCGGCTGGGTGATGAACTGCGCCGCGTTCGGATTGCTGTCGGGGTCGGACGGATCGACGACCGGCGTCCAGTTGATGTAGCGCCCGTTCGCGGCGCCCGCTCCCTGCGCCACGCGCTCGTAGGTAGCG
>Ga0193696_1000083_pt1 | contig 42424 bp, 71 predicted proteins | sample L3m1metaG_FD_145074 | JGI IMG/M metagenome (GOLD analysis project Ga0193696, IMG submission 145074) | Soil microbial communities from a riparian zone of the East river system, Colorado, United States - L3m1 | ecosystem: Environmental > Terrestrial > Soil > Riparian zone | place: USA: East River... | reverse complement strand
GCGTCGTGGCTGTGCGGTGAGGGCCGCACGGTGTTCCTGTGGCCGACGAGGGCCGAACTGAATGCGTTGTCGTCCGAGCCACCGATCACGCAACCGCCGAAACCTGAACCCCCTATTCCTCCAGTGGAGCCTCCTGTGACTGACTATCTCGCCATCAATCAGCGTGTGCGTGCAAAGTACCCGACCCCCCTCGGATCGCGCCATTGGGAATTTCTCGTGGATCTCGCCCAGCAGACCGGCACCCTGCTCTACGAAAAGCCGGGCGGGGCGCACGTCCTGATTCCACCGCTCAACGTGTTCGTGAGCATGGACGTGATCGGGCGCGGGGTGCTCGGTGATGTCTGGGTCGATACGCTGCGTGACGCGGAAGGACAGGCGGTCCCGATCTGGGACGCGCACCCGAATGCCGGCGGCACCTACATCGACGTGCGTGGTGTGGTCCTGCCGGGCACGCCCGGCACCGGCCCCGGCCCCGGCGGGCAGTGTGAGGCGCGCGTGGCGGAGCTCGAGGCCGCCGTGCGGCAGATCCGCGACATCGCCGCGGGTGTCCTGTGACCACTGACGCCAAGACCGTCACCGAAGTGATGCCGCCAGTGGCCGTGACGCTGATCGGCACGGGCGATGGTGTCACGCGAAACGTGACCGCGACAACCCCGCACGATCAGCCGAACCTAGCGGTGACGATCATCTCTCCGCTAGTGGCGATCTTCGTCCGCGCCGGGAACACGTTCTGCGTCTCGCTCGGTGGCTCGCTCGCGGCCGGCGGCATGACGTCGAAGGTGATTCCACACGCGGACTTCTGGGGGATGGTGGAGCCGGCCGTCATCCTCGCAGCCGTCATTGCGGGCGTCGGGCTGGTGAAGGACTTCGGGACCGTGTTCTCTGGGCTGGAGAAAAAGTTCCCGCTTGCGTCGGGGAGCGTGTGACCCCCGACTGTCCGCACTGTCGGAGCGCGCAAGTACCGGAGCGGTTATCGGACGGGGTCTATCTCTGTCCGTGCTGCGCGAAGATTTTCGCGTGGAAAGAGGGGACGGCCGGTGCGGATTCAGGCCCTACACCGACCGCGCCCGTGCGCGCCGTTACGTAGTTTACCCCAATGGTCGAAAGTGCTCTCTGGTTGGGTACCGCCGATTATCCATTGAAGGATTTCACGGAGGGTTTTGGCTTCTGGTTTCCGCTGACACCGTTGCAACAGCACCAGGTTTCACCTGCATCGCCGTGTGGCCACGACCCGTGCAGAGAGCGTCAGAAGGATAACACGCCTTTCGGCGGGTAAGACGGAGCAGACCTGAGCTGGGCCGCAACTGCCCCGGTTGCGAAGGTCGGTGTCTGCGCCTCTTACCCGCCGTCCGATGCGCGCAGGCCGTGCGTGACGTAGTGTTTAATCATCTCAATGATCACCCACCGGAGCGAGCGACCCTCTACAGCCGCCCGCTCCTTGAATTGCTTCCAGAGTTTCTTGTCGATGTCCCGAAGGATGTAATCAGGCACGCTCGGACTCGTCCGCCCAGACGAAGTCGAGGACGCGGTCGCTCCATCCATCGATGTGGTTCCACGGTCCGTAGCCGATACCCGGCTTGCTCATCGCCACGTTGATGACGTAGCCGCGCCCGTTCGGGCCAGGGACCGGATCGTGCGACTGTTCGTCTGTAATAACAATCAGTCGGCGGTACTCCACGTTCGTATTCAGCCACCGCACGGCCGCGCCAAGCAAGGTGGACTGCGCAGGGACCGCGCCGAGAATCGCGGCGCTGAGCGCCAGCCCACGGTAGGCCGGAACCTCCACCATCCGCGATGAGTAGGCGAACACGCGGCAGGACTCCGACAACTCGCGCGCCGCGATGGCGACACCGAGCGCCGCATCGTGCCGCGTCATATCGGACTTGGCCGATAGCGCCGCATTCATGGACGCGGACCCGTCCACGAGCACCACGGTCATGCCGTCGAAATGCGGCTGGTCGGCAAGGTTCTTGAACATGGCCGATTCCAGTTCAGCCGCAAACGTCGGTGCGTGGCGAACCGCTGCCAAGAACCGGAACGGCAGAATCCGATCCGGCTTCATGTCGGTGAGTGCGGAGCGGATGAGTGCATCGGCCACCTTGCAGCCCTGCAAGTTCCGCAGATTGCGGATCAGCGCGAACCCGCCGAGTTTCCGCTCGGTCAAGAGGCGCGTCCACTCGGCGCGCTTTTTCGCCGCGTCCTTGCCCGCTGCCGTGATGGCGACTTCCCACGTGTCCGGCGCCGGCAGGGTCCCCCCAATCAGTTGCTTCCAGATCGCCGCCTGCGCATCGTCCTTCGGTTCCGCATGCGAGAGGAACAGCGCATCGCGCAGCGTGATCGGCGCGTCCCGGTTGTACTTGGCGAGCTGGTAGCCGTTGAACTTGGCGAAGGCGTCAGCTAGTCCACGCTGCACAGACTTCGGCAGCGGCCGGTTTTTCGCCTTGCGCTTATCGCCACCACCCCAATAGATCGCCAAGAACTCCGTGAGTTCGTCAGCGCGCTGAATGACGGCCGCCAGCGTGGCTCGGACGAAAGGCCGATGCGAGACGTGCCGCGCCATCTCGCGCACAAGGAACAGCGGCGTATGCCGGAGGTGCATCTGCGAACTGGCTTCAATGGCGAGTGCGGCGACACGTTCCGGCGCCACGGTGGGCACGAGTGCCGCGATACGATCCGCGACAGACTTGCCGGACTCGTAAAAGCCGTCCTCCCAGAGCAGGCAGGCCAGCACGGAGCGCCGCAATTCCTGCTCGGACGTCAACGCACGTGCGGGCGCACCTTCGTGCGTGGTCCCTGCAAACGCCGACGATCCGACATTTATGCGCGCCATGCTGCCTCCTAAAGAACCTCGCCGGGAACAAGCGACTGCGGAAATGCCCTTGCGGGCGTTCATAAGCAATGAAGTAACCGCAATCTACGCCACGGCGAGAGAGAGAAGGCCACCGGGAACAAACGATGAGGGGTTTTCGTGCGCTGCCTTTCGGCCCGCTTCCGTTCTCCAAAAGAAGTATCCCTCACCTACGCCACGGCGGCTAGGAGAGACAGTAAATGATTATCGCGAGATAGTCAAGAGCGCATCTCTGGCTAAGGTCGGTTTCTTCCATCTCGCCCGCCGTTCACGGCACCTGTGAAATCGATGTCCTGAGACAGTCGCGCTGTGGGCACGGCACCCATCGTACCCAGAGGACCGCGCCGGCGGTGGACCATAGGGCGACGAACAAGGCGAGATGCGCAAGATGGGATCGCATACCAAGCAGTGTACGGCTCGCTGTCAATCAGTGTTCGTCCTACGCGGGCGGACGCTTGCGTGTCTGTTGATCCCGAGCGCGCTGGCGCTTCGCTTCCGCCGTGCGTTCGTCGCGGTCCCGCGCCTGACTCTCCAGCGCCCGCTGTTGCAGATTATAGATGTAATCGAAGTAGCCCATCATGTGATGACGCGTCACATCTGGGAGCGACCGATGAAAACGGAGAATCCGAAGCTCTGACGGGGTGACTTCCGCGTACATGTTGTCGTCGCGTCGGACCAGATCGCCGGGTGGAATCCCCATCACCTCCGCGACGGCGTCGAGATCGCGGAGGCGCAAATCCTGTCCGCCATGGTCTGGACCGTCGATGAGGTCCGTGACCCATGAGGCGGACCGGGCTTTCCCGTAGAGACCCTTGACGGCATCCGCCAGCCGCTTCCGGCTCCCGTGACCTTCGCTTTTCGCCCACTCTGCGATGCGTCGTCGCACGCGAGCGGCGGCGTTCTCGTGGCGCGTCGTCATGGCGTCCTTCACTCGCAGTCTTAGTCCTACATTGTTGCTGGACGAAACACGTAAGTCCAATGAAATCTGTAAGTTAGAGTTTTTCTTACTTTGAGGCTTGTTTGGGCTTGCAAACTTCGGCAAAAGGCGTAATATCGTCACACGTTACGACTTTCTCTGAGGTCACATGAATTATCGCCGTCCAAAACGCGCCTTTTCCTCAGTCGAAGCATGGCAAGACGCGACGGGGACCAACCAGGGCGCTCTCGCTAAGTTGTGTGGAATCAGCAGATCCCACCTGTGCAACATCCTCGGGGGCAAACGCCGCGCCTCACTTGACGTCGTGCTGCGGCTGGCGAAAACCACGAATGTGCCGATCGAGACGATCGCCGAAATTGCGAAGGTTGCGTAGTATGAGTGTCTGTCCTACAACGCGGACGGCGGAATTGCTGGCGATTGATGCGGGTTCCGATAATGTATGGTCGGTTTACTTTGCGGTTTGCAAAGTTACCGATTTCCTTGGGAATTTCTGTCGGCGGGCATCGCGTGAGCGATGCGCCACAGTAACCCAACCCGCCGCGCCTGTCCAGCCTGATCTCGTCACGGGAGCGACTCTACTCCAGGCCCGTCCGGTTCGTACCTACAAGACGCTTGCGGGGGTCGCCCGATGATGGGCGGCCTCTTCGCCGCGTGGACCGGCCATACGGAGGACTCCCGCGCCTACGCGCAGGACATCGTGGGGGCACTGGCCGACAGCGGGATCAGCCAGAAGGCCGCCGCGATTGAGATGGGGCTCTCAAGCGAACAGCAACTCTCCCGTCAGCTTGCCGGCACGGAACCCCTTAACGCCTATCGGCTCTCGTTCCTCCCGATGGGGTTTCACGTGTCCTTCCTCCGGCGTCGCGCCGCACGCCTCGGGGCGGCGGTGATCGCGCCGGAGGACCTCGCCCTTATCCGTGGCGCGGCGGTGCTCGGTGCCAAGAAAATCGCGGATCTGATTCCCGACTGGAGAAAGACGGCATGACCGCGATGGTGATCGTCTCGGTGTGGCCGGATGCGCTGGCGACGGCTGGGGGCTTGTCGGTGTCCATGGCGCTCGCGGTGCTCATCGCGCATCTCGCGGCGTATCGGCCGACCAAGGTCAAGCGGGTCCTCGTGGCCGTGGTGACCATCGGCATCCTTGGCACCGTTGGGGCGACGGTGGCCCGCGCTGACGACGAGGTGGTCATAACGGACCCCTGCAAGAACCTCACGACGAGTGACCCGATGTATTGGGTGCTCGGCTGTTTCTGGCCTATCTAGTCATGACCATCCTCTCCAAGCCCGGCGATGTCCTCTTAACGATCTGCGCGTGGTGCCCAACGTGGGACCGCAACGATCCTCGGAACGCGACGGCTTCCCACGGGATCTGCAACGACTGCCTTGTGCGTGAGTTCGGAGACGACGATTCGACGCGCTCTGGGAGTCCTGACGTACCGCCCGCTCACATCCACGCAGCCACGGACAGAGGTTGATCGCATGAGTGAGTACTACGACCGTCAAGGCAATCCAATGACGCTGAAGCAGTGGGCCAACCGCCTTGAGGGCGGCATAGACGAGGCGCGCGTGGCCGAAACGATCCTCCCGTCTGGTTATTGGGTGAGCACGGTTTGGCTGGGCCTGAATCACGCCTTCGGTTCTGGCCCGCCGCTCATCTTCGAGACGATGGTGTTCCCGTGCGACAAGGACGGCAAGGTTACGTCGTTTGGAGAGATGGACTCCGATCGCTATAGCACGGAAACCGAGGCACTGGCAGGCCATGCCCGCATCTCCGAGAAGTGGGCGAACGGTGAGCCTGTGTCGGTGGACGTGGTAGATCCAGTCGGTGAGAAGATCACAGGATGACCACGCGCGTCAAAGCGTTCTTCGTGCATCTCACCCGTGTGAGGACCCCGAACCATTCTGATCTCAGAGATCGGCTTTTGAAGTTAGAGAAGTACGACGGACCACGAAGAACGTTTGACGCGAAGGGACAGGCGGTGAGCATTGTGACTCCGCAACCCGCATCGACGGTTCGTGGTTCATCCCGCAAGGTGCTGAGTTACGAGCAGTGGAGCGAGACGTACGACCGTGACCGGAGGCGCGCATGAAGGTCGTGATCAACAAGTGTTTCGGCGGTTTCGGCCTGAGCGATGCAGCGTACGAAAAGCTCGCGGAGTACGGCGTGCCGGTGCGCAAGTACATCGAGCAGGAGCGCGACCAAAAGACGCGTCTATATAAGCCGCAGCCAGCCAATGAGGGCGAAGTCATCTTTGACCGGGAGTTGACACCCGAAGGCGAGAGCAGCCTTACCGACATCTACCACAAGTACAAGGGCAAGGCCGGGATCGCGCAGCGGTATTGGGACGGATGGACGCGAGAGAACCGCACGCATCCGCTCGTGATTCGCGTGGTGGAAGAACTCGGAGACGCGGCCAACGGTCCTCATGCGGAACTGAGCGTCGTGGAGATACCGGACGGCACGGACTACGAAATCAGCGAATACGACGGTCAGGAACACATCGCTGAAACGCACAGGACATGGGCATGACCGAAGCCGATGTGAGCCGGTGGGATTGGATCGCGGCCCTGTTCGTGGTGTCCGTGGCCCTGATCCTGGTGAGCTTGGTGATTGCTGGGGCTTGGATGATGGTGACGCAATGATGTCCATCCTGCTCGTCGCCTGCGGACTCGTCATCGGCGTGGTACTGGGCTTCCTCACCTGTGCGGTGTTGATCATAGTCCGAGGGGGCGCCGCCTTAGACGCCGCCGATCAGGAACGGTGTGGCCGATGAACTGGCAAGAGTGGACAGGCCTGGTCCTGACGGTCTGGGCGTTCACGGTGTTCTATATACGCCGATACGAAATCAAAAACTGGTTTTAGCGCGCGGGGCGCACCGAGAAGGCTCCGTGTTTCTTCTTACCGCGTCCACCGCAACGAAAGGCTAGGAGCATCTATGAAGTTCAGAAAGAAACCGGTCGTGATTGACGCAGAACAGTTCCTTCCGAATGAGCCGTGGCAGTGGCCGTTCGGTGTCGTTCAGTTCCACGAAAGCTGCGGCCCCAATGCGGCGTGTGCATGGGACGGCAAGTATTTCATCGAGACATTGGAGGGCCGATTTGAAGCAACTCCGGGCGACTGGGTGATCCGAGGCGTGAAGGGCGAGTACTACCCCTGCAAGCCGGACATCTTCGCAGCGACCTACGAGCCGGTCGATGAGCAAGTGTCCGCCGACGCGGTCGCAACGCCGGTCGAGGCGACCACGGAACGACCCATCGCGTAGAGAAAAGGAACAACGCATGACATTTCAAGACGCACGTGAACGAGTCGCCAAGGGCGCCGCGCATCTCGATCAGGTCACGCCGGGATGGGCCAGCCGCATTGACACGGGAAATCTTCATCTCGGTAGTTGTTTTCGTTGCGTCATTGGGCAGTTGCTTGGCAGTTACTACTACTTCGGGCATCTCGGTCTCAACGGTCCGACATCTCGGACGATGGGTTTCAACATCGACCGGGATGACAACTCAGACACGGTGGCCGAGTTCCAGATGTTGCAGGACGCGTGGATTGAAGCCATTTGCGATCGTCTCTTGCCGACGTCGGATGAGGGCACACCCGCCGACGCGGTAGCCACGCCAGTGGCACAGGTCCGGTGATGGCTGGCGAACTTCACGATCCCCGCGATCCGCAGATAGGTGCCGCCCCGACCTTCGATCCGCCCACCCCAGAGCAGTGGGAGCGTCTGATGGCGATGGACGCGATCCTGGCCCTGGTGCAGCGCCACGACGCGCAGACGGTCATGGGCTGGGTCACCGACACCGGCCACGGCCCGGACGGGCTCTACGGGTTGATCGATCAGTACGGCCGGGATCGCGTCGTCCGTTGGGTGCGGATGGCGTCACATATCACAGGGGAAGAGGTTTAGATGTCAGCAGCTACTGCGCAACAGCCTTCGCTCGTCGTCGACCTGAAGACGGCGCCGGAGGGCTCCACAGTACCGGCCGTCGTCGCGCCAGAGTCCGAGATGGCCCGGATGATCGAACGGCTTGCCAGCAATCCAGACGTCAACGTGGACAAGCTTGAGCGGCTGATCGCCATGCAGGAACGGGTACTCGACCGCAACGCGGAGGCAGCGTTCAATGTGGCTTTTGCCGAGATGCAGCCGAAGATTCCCGAGATCACCGAGCGCGGGGCGATCAAGAACAAAGACGGCGGCGTGCAGAGCCGCTACGCGAAGAACGAGGACATTCAGAAGGTTATCCGGCCGATTCTCAAAGCGCACGGGTTCACGCTCAGCTTTCGCACGGAATGGCCGGGGCCGAAGATGGTGAAGGTGATCGGCATCCTGACCCACAACGAAGGCCACGCCAGGACGTCGGAGTTCCAGACCGCGGCTGACGAATCTGGCAGCAAGAACGCTATCCAGGGGCTTGGGTCGGCGGTGTCTTACGGCCATCGCTACACCACGATCGACCTCCTGAACATCACGAGCCGCGGTCAGGACGACGACGGCGAAAAGACCGACCAGATCAACCTCCCAGCCGGCCCTGACGGCTACGTCGCGTGGCTGGAAGATATGGAGGCGACCGCCGACGAGGGGAGCGCGAAGCTCCAGGCGGCGTGGGATGCCTCCCCCGGCCCGTTCAGGAAGCACCTGACGAAAACCAACCCGAAGGGCTGGGCGAAGATCAAGACGCGCGCGGAGGCCGTGCGATGAGCTTTATCACGCACCAAGTCGCCCAACGGAGTCCTGAGTGGTTCGCCCTTCGTGTTGGGCTGCTGACGGGCTCCTGTGCCGGCGCGGTCATTCAGGAGCGGAAGCGCGGGACCGGGGAACTGGCCGTCCGTCGTGACCTCCGCAAGCGGTTGGTCTGCGAACGGCTGACCGGGCTGGGTGTGGATGACGTGCCGTTCCTGCCGCACTACATGCAGCGTGGGGCTGATCTCGAGCCGCAGGCGTTTGCCGCCTACGAGGCCCTGACGGGGCTGGTGGCGCACAGCGTCGGCTTTGTGTCGCACAACACCTTGAAAGCGGGCTGCTCGCCTGACGGGCAGGTAGGCAGCTTCGCGGGCATTGTGGAGTTGAAGGCGCCGAAGTCGCAGACCCATCTGGACTACTTCCTATCGCCGGACACGCTCCGACAAGAGTATTTCGGGCAGGCGCTCCATGCGATCTGGCTGACCGGCGCGGAGTGGTGCGACCTCTGCTCGTTCGATGACCGCTTCAAGCCGGAGTTGGAGCTGGTCCGTGTGCGTATCCACCGAGCCGATCTGGACCTCGTCGCCTACGAGCTGGCCGTCACGTTGTTCCTGTCTGAAGTGGATGCCGAAGTCGAGAAGGTGCTGGCGTCGGCCGGCGTGGCGGCATAGATGGCTGACACCGACTATCCGCTGGGCGCTGGCGTCGTCCGCTACATGGCCGAATCGATGGCGATGCGCGATCCGCTTGAGGACCAGGAGCAGAACTGGATCGCCGGCCATATCCAAACGTTCGCTGAGGACCTGTACGACGCGCTCGTGATGGTGCGGGACGCCGATAACGATTGTCGGAAAGACCGTCGGCGCTCAGCTATCCCAGCGTCAGCCCGTGCGCGGATCGACCGAGCTATCGCCAGAGCCGAGGGGCGGTCAGCGTAGATGGCTAAGGGCTTCTCGTTCGCCATCAGCGTGAAGGTCCACAAGGGCCGGATCGACGTTGACCGGAAGGCGCTCGATGCGGCCCTCAAGACGTGGCCGACGTGCGACGCAACGCTCACGATCGAGACGGAGGAAGCCAAGCGGTCGAGCGCCGCGAATCGCTACCTCTGGGGTCCGGTCTACAACGTGGTCCACGACTACACCGGGCAATCGAAAGAGGACATCCACGACGAGATGTGTGCGCGGTTCACGACGGAGACGATCAGCCGTATTAACCCGGCCACGGGCGAAATGATCGAGTTTGAGGTGGTCCGGCGCACGTCCGGCATGAAGGTGAGCCGCTTCTGCAAGTTCGTCGACGACGTCAGGCTGTTCTGGCAGGAGTTCGGCGGGCTGACGTTCGAGGAACAAGGCGAGGACGTGCAAAAGGAACGCGAGCGCGCCGCACTCCGAGAGGCGAAGCGTGATGCGCGCGGAACGATGCGCCGCGAGAAGGGCGCCGCAGCGTGAGCGACGTCTACCGCGATCCGTATAACCGACAAGACGGCCGCGAGCGCCGCGGGGAGATGTGCGAGCGGTCCGGATGCGGCAAGACGATGTATTTCGTCTGCACCTTGGCGCGCGTGGGCGCGTTCTGTTCGGAGCGATGCCGGGAACTGGTTAAGGCGGAACTTCACCAGCGGAAGGCCAGTTAGATGATCCGCCAGTTCTACCGAGAGAGGATCGCCATGAAGAAACGTTTCTGCCCCATGTGCGACGACATGGTGACCGGCAATCCCTGTCCAGAGTGCGGCGCGGAGACCGACCCGTGGCCCATTGACGCCGAGCCGTTGGAGCCGGTGTTCCGAGGTAGGGAAGCGACCGAGCTCCAGCGGGAGACGCAGGCACGTATTCAGCGTGAGTTGAAGCGGTAATGGACGCCTACGTTCCTGGCTATCGCTTTCCGTTAGTCTGTGTCGGCGCGAAGCCGTCACGCGGAGCGGCCAAGCTGGCCCGCATCGTCCGAAAAATGAAAGCGGACCACCGCGAGGACGCCGAGAAGGCCAAGGTCCGGAAACGGGACGGGCACTGCCGCTGGCCGCACCTGACGCCAGAGACCAAGGAATTGTGCCGGCGGTCCCGGCCGGAAGTCGGCCACCTCACGCACAAGGGCATGGGCGGGGATCCGCAAACGATCCGCTCCCGCGCGCCTCTGATGGTGCGTGTCTGTTGTCACCAGGGGGCGGGCTCGTTGCACTCAGGGGACCGCAAGGTGCTCTATCTGAGCCCAGAGAAGGCGGATGGACCCTTGGCGTTTCTGGAGCGTCGTGGGCCGCGGTGGGTGGAAGTGGCTCGAGAGATTTGGCCGGGGGTGTTGGCCCCGGAGAAGGATCACCGATGAGGCTCTGGATCTGTAAATGCGGCTGGCGGAATCCCGGTCACGTCGCGTGGTGTCGTGGCTGTTGCGGCCGGTGGGAACGCAACATGGTCAATCACGCCGATGGCAGGCCATCGCCTAAAACTCGAAAGCGGACGAAGGCTAAGCCATGAACCGCGCCGAACGTGTCATCGCCTTTCTAGAACGTCAAGGCCGTGGCGTCTACGTCGACGGTGCGGCGCTCCAGGGACCTGGCGGGAAGTACGCGTGGAGAACTGCCTGTAGCGAAGCGCGACCCATCCTGAAGCCACGAGGGTTGACGGTCCACAACCGCCAGCGGTGGGTCAAGGTGGGCGAGGGCGGATTCATTATCAGCGAGTACGCGATTGTCGCACTGCCGCAAGAGGAGACGCCGATCCTGCGCGGCCATTCGCTGAACGGCTTCGAATTGCGATAAATGCTTAGTAATTCTACACGAACGTGCGATAATAGCGGAGCGCAGTTGGTGCGTTCAACACCTTCCGCGCTCCTACCACACCCACTGCTAGAAGGAGCAGGCGGCATGGCTAATCGCTATCGTACATCGGAAGAACGATTTTGGACGAAAGTCCAGAAAACTGACTCGTGCTGGCTATGGCTCGGCTCTCGCACATCTGCAAAAGGATACGGCCAATTCATAGCTAACGGACGCCGGTATCTCGCGTCACGTTACTCGTGGGAGCTCCATAACGGCCAGCCGATTCCAGACGGGCTGATTGTCTGCCACCACTGCGATAACCCGCAGTGCGTGAATCCTGCCCATCTGTTCACCGGCACGTATCAGGACAACATGGACGACCGTGGTGCGAAGGGCCGCACTTACAACGGTCGGGCCGCTTGGACTCACTGCGCTCAGGGCCACGAGTTCACGGCAGAGAACACGTTTCATAGGAAGACTGGTCGTAAGTGTAAGACGTGCTTTCGCACCTACCAAAAAGACCTAAAGCAAAGGAAAAAAGCTATTCGTGACGCTGGCGGCGTTGTGGCTGCGAGGTACCACCCGTTCAAGAAAGCGTAGGCATTACCGCGCTGAGGGCTGAGCGCATGACAAGAGCAGCCCCCACGCAGAGACGACGGAATGTGTCGGGCGTCTGAAGGCAAACACTCCGCAGGTTGAAACCCTGAAACGTGTGACCGACTGGCCGTGATAGCCAGGACCCTGACGAGCGGTTTGTGTGTGGGGCAATGCGACCGGCCTGCAACCCCAACTTACAGGGACGACGCGAAGGCGTTGAAACACACAGACGAGGGGCGATGAGCTTCTTTCGGTTTGAGGAACCGGCATGCTCGCGGCGGCGCAGAGACGATCCCTAAGAGGAATGGCCGGGGTGTCTGTCGCAGTACAGAAAAACGCGCGAACCACAACGGGTGGTAGAGGTTCTCATGATCGAGCGGACGCGAGAATTTGACGACTTCTGGAACGCCTACCCGCGGCGCGTTGGGAAGATCGCGGCGCAAAAGGCATATGCGAAGGCGCGACGTATCGCCAGTGCTGGGGAGATCCTCAAAGGGGTCGCGGCGTACACCGCGCACAAGCCGGAGTATGCCGACTGGTGCCACCCGACGACGTTCTTAACGCAGGGCCGTTGGATGGATGAATATGCCGTGCGCGTGACGAGGGCGGCCGGCGCGGACTGGTTTGACGAGTGCAAGGTGATGCACGGCGGGGTCTGTGAAGGTCAGATGCGCCATCACATCCGAAAGCAACTTGACGCCGGGAAGGCGCAGGCGTCATGAAGGGTTTCATCAAGGGCGATCCCCGTGCCTCAGCAGCGGGCCGGAAGGGTGGAAGCGTGCGACGGCGCTTCGTGAAGCGGTCAGACGACTACATCCGAGGGTATCGCAGCGGATGGAAAGCGGGACGACGGGAAGCGCGCGAATGGATTAAGGCCCGCATGGTCGAACAGGGCTGGAAGCCGTGGGAGAACGTGTCATGAGATTCGACTGGCGTTGCGGTATGTGTGGCTGCACAGGCGGCAGCGATGTCCGTAGCGACGAAGGTGTGTACCGCGGCGCAGACATCATCACGACGCTGCATCGCTCGGTGTCGCCTGACTGCAAGGGTGGAGCAGACACGATTCGTGTCACGGCTACGTCATCAACGTGGCGGGTCAGCAAGAGCCCCCAACGCGGTAAGAAGAAAGCGCAAGCCTCTCGTGCGTAACCCGCGCGTCAAGGCGTCGTCGTTTTCGATGCAGATGAAGGCGCTGAGGCGGACACGATGAGCCGACGCGGATCGTTGTCGTTCGATCGTCAGGTGCAGCTCGCGGGCTTGCCGAAGCCGGTCGCGGAGTTCCGGTTTCATCCGACCCGCCGTTGGCGGTTTGATTGGGCGTGGCCGGACAAGTCGATTGCGGTGGAGGTGGACGGGGCGACCTGGACGGCTGGCCGGCATACCCGAGGGGCTGGGGTCGCCAACGACTGCGAGAAGTTCGCGGAGGCGCTGCTGGCGGGCTGGCGGGTGCTTCGGGTGACGACGCACCAGGTTGATACCGGGCAGGCGTTAGGGTGGGTCGAGAGGTTGCTGAAATGAATCCCGGTCGCAACGCCACGCTGCGTCGTGTCTTAGCTCTTTGGCGTCGAGTGGAAGGGATGCGCTATCCGAGCGTGAAGGCGCTGGCGGTGGAGTTCAAGGTGCATCATCGGACGATTCGGCGGGACCTTGAGGTGTTAGAGGACATCGGGTGTCGCGTGCCTCGGTGGCGTGATGAATACACCCCTCGCTGGACGGGCAGGACGCGCGGCGCGGTAGCCACGCCGCCACGAGACACCGACGCCCGACCCATCGCGGAAAAAGGAATTTGACATGCATGGTGGATCACGACCGAATCAAGCCTATCGACGGAGTGCGGCACAGTTGGAGAACATCCGCCACCAGAAGCGGACGGTCATTGGGGGACGGTTCCTCGAGCCGAAGCCGAAGGGACCGAGTGATAGCTGGTGGGCGGTGTCCACGGATGCGGAGTTTGTGGTGGGCTATCAGCGGAATCTGGATCGGATGTTGAGTGTCCAGAGTCGCACGGTGTATCTCAAGAGCATGGACGAGTTCTGACATGGTGGACATGATTTGGCGCGACCGCGAGGACGAAGAACCCGAGATACTGGACGCGGGAGCAACGCCGTTGGTTCAGGGCGCACCGGAGTCCGCTCAAAATCTTTCGTCGCCGTCCCTCACGGTATCGGAGATACGACAGCGGGAACAGGCACCCGATCCACCGCATGTGCGCGAGGACTATCGAGAAGTCTGGCTATCCGGCTGGCGTGCGGGGGCCGATCAGCTCGCCTCCGTCTCCGCCGCCCTCTCGAACTTGCAGAAAGAGCACGAGTTACTACGCGCTAGCGTAGGGTCTACCGCATCGGGACCGACGGGATCTCCGCGAAGTCCCCAACCATGAGGATCCGAATGACTGATTACGTCGCTCGTCTATGGGTCGGCGCGGTGATTGGCACGGTCGGAATGCTGCTGGTCTATTGGAGCGACTGGCGCATCGCGCTCGGTGTGGCCTTGGCCATCTGGGGGAACAACATCCAGATCCAGCGGAGAGGAACCGAGCGATGACGACGAAGCCGCGAAATCCTGCGATGAGCACGCACGACCTGATGGCGCACCTTCGGCACATGGCCGACTCAATCAGCGAAGGTGATTCGCTCGAAGGCTCCATCACTTACGCCGCGGTCGGCCCTGACGATTGGGGCGTTCATGGGGCGTATCGCAGCGGCAACCTGATGGGGCAAGGCGGCATGGTGCTGCTCGATTCCGGCGACGAAGGACAGCAGATGGAGGACGCGGGGGCAACGCTGGTGGCGGAAGCACAGGGGGAGTCCGCGCATGACTCTTCGTCGGCTCTGATTGCACAACTTACGTCCGCCCTCGCCGCCAAGGAGCAGGAGATCGCCACGTTGAAGACTCGGTGCGAATTGCTGCACATGGGGATTGAGACGTTGGAAGAGGCTCTTGCTTTTCAAGCGAAAGAGAGAGACGGCTGCGGTCAGCATCCAGGCATCCCGAATGGAACCATTTGCGGGAAGTGTCAGTTAATCCGAGCCGAGCAAGCCGAATCCGCCATCGCCGCCCTGACGACGGCACAAGACGAGGCGATCGAGACGTTGGAAGCCAAATGGCGCAAACGTGGTGACTACTACACGGGACAGTTGAAGCCGCGCAATGCTGAAGGCTATCTCGAGTGTGCGGCCGATCTCGCCGCCGCCCGTCTCCGGGTCACCCGACAAAGGATCGACGCTTTGACGCGATCTGAGATGGTGGACGTTGATCCACCGCCGCAACCCGCAGCCATCACGGGAAAGGATTGAGACGATGCGAGAAAAGCAAGAATGCCGGTGCGGATCGCTGAATCGGAAGTCGGCACGTCACGGCCATCCGCATCTAACGTGGTGTATGGCGGAGGCGTCCATGCCGACTGATTCTGAGGTGCGGACGCTGGACGTCGGCGGCTTACGGATGGCTGGGCGGCTGCCAAGTCTCTCGAACTATGAGGAGGATCTCTTCGCGGCGATGAATGCGGGCCGGTGGCAGGCCGCGACGATGCTGCTTATCGCGAAGGTGGACGCGCTCTATAAGGCGCAGTCGGAGAAAGGCAAGGCCGTCCCCGCGCGTGTCCAGTCGTCGGTAGGCACACCGGCGATCGGCTCCGCGGATCAATCGTCTTCGTCTAGTCTCCGGGTCACCCGACAAAGGATCGACGAAGACGAAGAGAAGACCGAGGCGCGCTAGCGTGCGGTCATCTATGGGACGGACAGGATCTCCGCGTCAACCGATGAAAGGCTGCGAGCGATGATGAGACGGAAGACACGGGACGATCTTGGATTGGCGATCACGATGCTGGACTCTGACCGGCTTCGCCAGTGGGCTGAGAAACTTGATACGCACGGCTCCGACATTTCGCACTGGGCGGATCGCCGCTTTGTCAGTGAACAACTGCGGGCCGTTGCCGGTCGCATTGAAGCCACGGTCGCTGAGGTCGGCACGCTGCGCGAACTAGCAATGATCGACCCCGCGGGGGCAACGCCCTCCGCGATGGGCGCACCGGAGTCCGCGCATACGCCTTCGTCGTCGTCCTCTCCCCCTCCGTCGAAGGACGAGCCGACAACCCTGCACCAGCAGATCATGAATCTGCCGAGCACGCCAACGCTCGCGGGCATCACGTCCGTGGAGCGTGCCTATCAGATGGGCCACTGTGATGCACGGCATGCGGCTGCGGAACTCGCATCATCGGTTCAGGAGACGCGGATCCCCGCACGGGAGGACGTGGAGAACGAACGTGAGTGGACGAGGTTGCGAGCTCAGGAATGGGGCCGTGAGAGAGAACGGCTACAGGCTGAGGTCTCCCGTCTCTCCTTACAGCTCCAGGAGGCACAACAGGAGAACGTACGGTTACGCGCCAGCGTCGGATCTGCCGCATCTGGACCGATTGGATCTCCGCGACGTCCGCAACCAGACGGCGCCGCGCAGTCGCACGACTTCGTTGGTGGATACGAACACGATCCGTCACAGCCGTCTATTTGTCAGGTCTGCGGTAAGCGGCACGCGAAAGGCTCCGAATGACAAGTACTCCGTGTCCATCGTGCGCGCATCTCAACGTCAAGCCCGCGTATTGTGACCGCTGCGAAGGCGCCGGTATCGTGTTCCCACCGAAGCCGCAGCAGGCCGCCCTGCGCGGCCTCGTGAACGCCGCGATGGTGATCATCGGCAACGCGGTGGACTTCAACGAGCGCCGTCAGGTATTCATCTGCACGGTCTGCCGCTACCGTGATCCATTGGGCGATGAGGGCACAAAGCTGCACGCCGACGAGTGTCCGATCTACAAGCTGCACGCGGCCTGTGATGTCGCCGGGCCTTTGATCGAACCAGCCACGTGGGCGAACGCGGGGGCAACGCCGATGGAACAGGGCGCAACGGAATCCGCGCAAGATCTTTCGTCTCTTCGTCTTGCGGTGACCTCTCTCTCCTTACAGCTCGCGGGGCTCAGGAAGCAACTGGACGACGCGTTAGCGCGTTCTGGGGAGCTTGACGAGGGGCAAACACCGCAACACGCACCGACCGATACGAAAGGCTAGTGATGTATCTCAGCGCTGACTGTCGTCCTATCCCGTGCTGGCACTGCCCGTTCGATGCTCCGCCGTTCTGGATGCTGACGGTTGATGAGTGCAAGTCGCACTTCTCAGGCGCGCACGGGATGACGTTTCCAGAGCCTCGGGTACGGTCGTTGCGCGTAGTAGTCAGAGAGACCCCGGCTCCAGAGACGGCCGATGTAGTGAAAGCAATTCGCCAATGGCTCCAGTGGGGCGAGGATGCCTACGCGAGAGACGAACAAGGTGGGTACTTCAGTGGTGGCGGGTGGGCTGCTGTGATGCTGAGGGGGCACCTTGCAGCCTTAGAGGTAGAAGCGGGCCTCCCGCTCACTAGGCATCCTATCGCGCCACCACTGGCCGTCGATGCGGTACGGCAACGTGTCGAGTGACGTCCGGGTGCCCAATTCGCGTCAAAACGTTAGACTTTTTACGCTGTCCTTAGTAGTAGACCAGCCCCATACTAGAGAGACACCACGAACGCGCACACCAACGTTCGTCCGTGCTATCCTCTCCCTCATGAGCGAGACCCTCAAGCTCACCCTAGAACACCCCGCTCAGACGCATACCAAGCCCGTCAAACGCCTCACCGACGCCGATAAAGCCTTTGCCCTCCGCTATCACGCCGACGGCCTCACACAAGTCCAAATCGCTCACAGGCTTAACTGTGACCAAGCCACCATCTCCCGATGGCTCAGCCAATGCCAGGACACCACCGTCGAAGCCGGAGCATATTTCCGCGGACAGGCACTTGGCATGGCTCAAAAGGTCCGCCATAAGGGCACAGCAAGCGACCTAATTAAAGCCCTGCAAGGAGTTAGCGTGCTTCAGGCGGAGCAGGCGGGAGGGCTGACAATAATTGTCGGTGGAGCGGCGCAGGTGCAGGTGAACGTGGGACTTTCGCCCCCTCAAATCACGAGCGTAGGCGAAGGTGAGAAGAATCGCTAAGGATAAGGGCTGGTTCTGATAAGCGTTCTTACGTTACCCTAGACACTCCCTGTAAGTGCAAGCGCATACGTAGCTTAGCACGGCACACCACTAGCTAGTCAACACACAGCGTACGCACAGCAGAGCGCCGCGTAGGGCCGCCGGCTGGCGCGTGGGCAGCTCTAGGCCGACCCCTCACACCCATCCAGACCCCTCCCCTGCCTTTCGGCGCGCGATCCCGAAGAGGGGACCCGACGGGGTGGTGGTGGCCCCCTAGGGTCAGCGGAGAACCCAGAAACGGATTGGGCGGAGTTAAACAAGTTAGCCCTATTTAGTAACCATGTTAAACTGTGCGGGTATGGCGGTGAAAAAGGTGCTCGTTGGGATTGAGGAAGAGGTCTGGCAGCGGGTCCGGTTGCGGGCTATCGAGGAGCAGCGGACGGTGGCGTTGCTGGTGGAGAATGCGCTGAAGCTCTACTTGGGAGGGCCGGTGGCGACGATGCTGGAGCTGAGTCAGCCGTTGGAGCCACGGGTAACCACGGTGAGGGAAGGGCTTGAGCGGCTGGTAGCAGCGGTCCACGGCGCCGCGAATCGCCCAGAGACACCTCGCGAGCAGGCGCAGCGGATCGCGGAGCGGCAGGCGTATCTGCGGGACCATCCGGAAGAGGAAACACAATGACGCTAGCGAATCGCGGCGTCCAGTGGGACGAAGAGACGCCAAACGAGTTCGCGCGGCGGATTATGCGGCAGTTAGTCGACGTTGAGCCGCAGGTATCGTGGCCGTTGCGTCAGTATTTAGCGCAAGCTGTCAGGCGTTTACCGCGGACGGCCTCGGCCACCGAACTGGAATCGGTAGCGTGGCGGGCGTATCAGGAGTGGTTGGGGGCGCAGTGAGCGAGGACCGCGTACGAGACGGTCGGCATCTCATGAATCCGCTCGCGATGGTGGAGCTAGGGATTCTCCGCTACCAGTGGTTCACCGACCGGACGTTGCTGCTGCACGACTACACGCCGCCGGACGCGGATGGCACTGTGGCGATTCGGTGGGACCGCTGGACGGGTGAACCGACTGGGTGGTCCACACCATGCTCGTTTACGTTCTGGAGGAATCGCGACCTGTCGAACGGTTGACGTTCCACGTGGAACGTTGACACCTCGCGTCAGATTCTTGACATCTGAGCGGTTTCGGCGCACCCTGACGGCATGCGCAAGCTGGTCCTCGCGGCTCTCTTCGCCTTCCTCGTAGCGGGCGCGCTGGTGGCGCAGGGGCCGCTGACCCCCTTGTTCAATCTGGCGGGGCGTACCGACAGTAACGGCGCGTTGATGACGTCGGCGGGCGCGTATTCGGGGACGCAGGGACCGTTGACGCCGATGGGGCAGTTGCGGGGGCGGACCGATAGCAGCGGGCAGCTCCTGGTGACGGTCGGGGGCGGGACGCTCACGCCGACGTCGGTCTCGATTGCGCAGGGGACCCGGACGACGGATGCGCAGGCGCTGACCTCCACGGTGACGTGGAACAACGGCGCGGTGGCCTTCACGCACTGGAAAGCGGTGATCACGGATACGGCCAGTGCGGCGACGTCGATGGCGCTCCAGATCTTCGGCGGGGCGGCGGGGACGACGAACCTGTTCTCGGTGTCCAAGGCGGGGCTGGTGACGGCGCCCGCCGTGGTGTCCTCCGCAGCGCAAATCACGGCGGGCAGCGCGACGGGCCTGACGATTACCAGCCCGGGCACGATCCGGACCCAGGTCTACAAAGTCAATGTCGGCCCCACGGCGTTTGTCTGTGCCGCGGTGACGTGCGATCTCACGATCGGCACGCTGCCGGCGGCCAATGTGTGGACCACGAACGTGACGGCACAACTGGTGACCACGTTTGCGTGTGCCGCGACGTGTACCACCTCGACGCTCTCGTTCATCGTTGGCAAAGGCGCGGGCGGCGCGGAGTATCTGGCGTCGTTCGATGCCGATGCCGCCGCGGGCTTCTTTGGCGATGCCGACGCCGAACTGGGGACGCTCATGACCCGCGCCGCGGCGATTCAGGGCGGGACGTTCTCGAGCGGCACACAGGCGCTCGTCCTGCGGCTGACGAGTGGCACCGGCAACATCGGGAACGGCACCGTGACGAATCTGTCGCAGGGCTCGATTTTCATTTGGGTCACCACGACGGTGATCGACTAATGAAGGCGCTGGTGATTTGTCCCGACTGCGGCTATCAGAGTATTGGGGTTGATCGTGATCCGGATCAGGCCGCGACCAACGCCATCGCGGGCATGCAGATCCATCAGGACTTGAAGCACGGCATGCCGATGACCCCGGATCGGTTTCTCACGGGCACGCGGATCGGGGAGATTCAGCACTAGATGGTGCCTACCGCCCATCTCGACACGGATCCACCGGGGACGCCGCACGCCGTGGCCACCTGTGCGTGGTGTCAGCGGTCACTCGTCATTGCGACGGTTGAACAGCTTCGCTGTTGGCTGTGCCCCGCGTGCTATCCCCGGCAGACCGCCGCGGCGCTGTTTACGATCGTCCACACGAAGGCGCAAGCGACGGCGATCGGCGTCAAGAAACTCGGCACCTACTGCTGGCACGTCCCGCTGCCCTCACAGGTCCCGCTCTACGAAGCCGCGAACGAGGGCGGCTATCTGCTCTGGGGCGGACGGGCGGGTCCAGGGAAGAGTACCGGCCTGCGCTGGCTGGCGTATCACCGCTCGCTCAACGTCCCCGGCCATGAGGCGCTGCTGCTGCGCGAGAATTGGGACCAGCTCAAGGCCAATCACACGATCAAGATGGCCGTGGAAGTGCCCCAACTCGGCGGCCGGTGGCTCGAGGGCGACCGCCTCGCGGTCTTTGGCAAGGGCTCCGACCAATCGCTGATCTACTGCGGCCACATGGCGGAAATGGATGCGGTGTCGCGCTACGTCGGGATTGAATACGGGCTGATTGGGCCGGATGAGGCGAGTCTCTATCCCGTCGATAGCGAAGGCGTCACGGTGCTGGCGGAACTCTCGACGCGCGCCCGCAAGGATTACACCGACCGGGCGGGAAATCCGGTCAAAGGCGTGTTTCTGCCGACGACGAATCCTGGCGGCCCATCCGCGATGTGGCTGAAGGACAACTTCATCGACCACACCCCGGATTACGACACGTTCCCGGCCCTGCGTCCGGTCTACGGGGAAGATGGCCTCCAGGTGAGTGGCTATCGACCGGACCAGTGGCGCTACATCGCGGCGAGTCTCAAGGACAACCCCTATATGCGCGCCGACTACGCGCAGACCAATCTCGCGGTCCTCTCGGCCACGCGGTACAAGCAACTCGCGGAAGGCGACTGGTACTGTTTCGGCGGGCAGTTCTTCAAAGGCTGGGCGGAACAGTTCCACGTTCGCCGCGCGGTGATCGCGGCATGAAGGCCATCCTCATCGCGACCGACTTGGAACTCCCGCGCGAGCTGGAGTACGTGGCGGGGATGGATTGGGGTCACAACGAACCGGGCTGCATCGTCTGGGCCGCGTGTCTGCCGAACCATCGGCTGCATGTGCTGCGTGAGTGGAAGTTTTCCGACCTCGCAGATGAAGAAATTGCCGCGGGCTACGTCACGCGCACGAAGGCCCTCAAGGTTTATGTGCGGTACGTCGCGGGCGACCCGTCGATGTGGATTCGAGACGGGCGCAATGCGAAGCGCGGTCAGTCGCGCGCCGAGACGCTCATCCGCGCCGGGATGCCGCTGCGGAAAGCGGAGAACGCGCGCGAAGATGGTTGGTCACGGCTCCATTCGTTGTTCCGGGTGCCGCGCAATGACGACGGCGACGTGACCGGCGATCCGCTACTCACGATTGACGAAACCTGCGCGTATCTGCGGCGCACAATTCCCTCAGCGCAAAGTGACAAGCTGAACGCCGACGATGTGAACACGCGCGGCGACGATCACGGCCTGGACGCGCTCCGGTACATGGCGATGAGCCGTCCGAGTCCGACCGTCACATGGCAGGCCACGCGTGCGCCCAAGGGCACGGCCGGGCATCTCCTCGAAGAACTACGCGGGAGTCTCGGCCGTCAGCCGGTCCTGGGCGCGGGGAACGTGCGAGGCGCGGCATGATGAGTATCCGTGAACGTCTCGCGGCGCTGTGGCGTGAATACGTCACGTCTGGTGGCACGCCGACGGTGATTTACATGAGCCCGCCGCTGTTTCAGCAGTTTGAATCCGAATTGCCGTGTCTCGTGCGAGAAGGCAACCCGCCAACGGACGCCGAGCCACAGGAACGGCATTTACTGTTCAAGTCCGCGCGAGTGTATCCGCGCGCCGACGCGCCGCCTGATTCGATTTACATCATGCCCAAGGAAATCGCATGATGCCTCCCGCCCAGCCTCAGCCCGGCATGGCTCCAGGGGCGCCGCCGCCACAGCCACCCGCGCCCCCGCCGCCGTTGCCGTACCAGAACACCGCGCCGGCACTCACCGACGACGACGTGAGCGACTGGCGCATGCGCCTGGAAGCCGCCCGTGATCCGATCGCCGCGATCATCACGGAAGGTAAGACCAACACCGCACGCTACCGCGTGAAGCATCTGCTTAAAGCCCCGCTGGAAGCGGAAGTGGTGGTGCCGCTGGATTTCAGCTACACCGAACAGAAAAAGGCGCAGCTCATTTCGCAGATGCCGGAAATCAATTTGGAAGCCACGCGGCCCGAATTGGAAAACACGGTCCCGATCGCCAAGAGCATCATCAACGCGAAACTCGGTCCCAAGCCGGTCGGCGTCGATGCGATCACGGCCATCTTTGAGGGCATGACGGACGTCGTGTGCGGCGTGGGCTTCATGGTCTGCAAGATCGGCATTGAAGTCTATGTTGATGGTACGAAGCCGGTGAATGTCGGCGAAGAACCCGTACCAGGCGGACAACCAGGGTCTATCCTCGGCCTTGGTCCCACACCGATGCGTCCCATCATGCAGGACGCGCCGAACGTCGTCAGCGAACAGTACTACTGGAAGCGGGTCCCTCCTGGCTACTTTCGAGCGCCGGCCGACTTTACGGGCTCCGACTTTGATGATGCCGATTGGGTCGCGCATCGGTTCAAGGAAGACGTGCCGGCGGACGATCCCAAGGGCGGGCGGCGGTCACGACGTGGCGGCGGCCAGAACGATGACGACTTACTGTTGATTGACCCGGTACAGACGAGTCGGACGAAACCGCCAGTGCGATGGGGCACTGAAGCCTTTTACCGGGCGTGCCGCTTCGATCCGACGTGCAAGAACCCGGAATTGGTCCGCACGTTCAAGTTGTACGACGACGACGATGCGCCGAGCGTCCACGAGGACAGCCGGGACCAACGATGGGCGGCGGATGGCTCGCTGATCGGGATGGCCGGCTACCCGCTGCACGTCCTCACACTGCGCTATACGTCCGATACGTGCTTCCCGGCGTCGGACATCCAGAACATCCGGCAGACGATTGATGAAGTGAGTAAGGGCCGGACGCAACTGCTGCGTCGGCGCGATCGATCCCTGCCGCAAGTGGGCTACGACGCCACGGCCGTCACGCCGGATTCACTCGCGGCGATTCAGAAGAACGAGAATACCGGCTTTATCGGCTTTAATCGTCCCGTGGACGACTCGACGTTCCGAGAAATCCCCAAGGGCACGTTCGGCCGCGAGAACTTCGCGTTCAACGACCAGGGCATGCAGGACATCGATCGGGCGATGGCGCTCGGGGCGAATGCGGGCGTGTTGCGATCGGATTCTCCGGAGACGGCGACGAAGTCGAATCAGGTGCAGAGCGCGGTTGATACCCGCCTGGAAGCCGAACGGTTCCGGGTGGCCACCTACTGCGTCAAGGGCGCGATGAAGCTCTTCGGATTGTTGCAGGTGTACGCGGATAAGCCGGACTGGGTGCGTCTGGAAGGGGAATCGGGCGCGGCGCGTATGGAGCAGTGGACGAAGTTGCAGATTCCTGGCCCGTACGCGTTCAAGGCCCGGCCGGACTCGCACATTCGGCTCGACGCCACGCAGTTGCTGGATCGCGCGCTGAAAGCCTATAACCTGCTCGCGAACGATCCGTATGTCCGGCGCGAGGAAATGGTCAAGCCGGTGGCGCTCCAACTCGGCGTGGACCCCGCGCGCATCATGAAGCAGCCAGACAAGCAGGGGCCGCCGCCCGCGAAGGGGTCCGTCACGATTTCACCGGCTGATTTCGTCGGCCCGCAGGCGCCGGCCGCGCAGGCTATTGCGGCCGCCATCGGGATCACGATTCCGGACGAGATGATGCAGGCCATGAGTGTGTTCGGGCAACTCTGGTCACAGATTCAGGCTGAGCAGAAACAAGCCGCAGAGGCGGCGAAGGCGGCGTCGAACGGTCTGACGGCTGGAGACACGGCGCACGGCGGGGCGGCGGATCGCGTGGCACCGATCGATAAACATCAGGCCGACCTCACGGGCGGGACCCCCGGAATTGGACGCGTCTGATGCCTAAGTACGATTTCACCTGTCCATCCAGTCACGTGATGGCCGACATGATCGTGCCCTACGGGACTCGGCCGCAGTGCTCGACGTGCGGCGCGGCGACGGAGATCGTGTGGATGTCCTCGTTCCCGAACGTGATCGCGGATGGCGTGCCGGGCGGCTTTGTGGTCGAGAACATGACACGTGAACCGGAAACGTTCTATTCAAAGTCAGAACATCGGCGTAGAGTAAAGGAGCTCGGGTTGCGCATTCGGGACGAGCACTGCTCTGCGCCGGGCACCGACGTCAACAAGAACGTGTCGAAGTGGTACTAGCATGAAGTTTTTCGAGCACGACGGACGGCGCTGGATGGAAGGCGAGCACCACGGCCGCTGGTTTGCCCTCAACGAAGATGGCACGCGCCTCGTCATCGAAACCGCCATGTTCGGCCAGACGTGCTATGTCGGAACCACGACCGACGACGCCTTCACAGGTGAACCGGCAGGCGTGCTCAAGACCGCGCGCAAGGCGCTGGCGTGGATGTTCGAGAGCGATCCGACATTGGAGCCGTGGCCGATCGATCGCAAGAAGCGGACACCTATTACCGTCTCCATCGCGGAGACTGAGACGCCTACTCAGGAATCGGCTACATGCTGATCCGTCCCAATACCAATGTGGTGGAGGGCGTTGTCCTTGACGCACAGGGCAACCCGACGAGTGTGCCCACGAAGTTGCTCACCACGGAGGATGCGATCGTGCTCCGGGCGTACAAGAAGTTTCTGGAAGCGCACGGGATCCGGACCTCGAGCTATTGCAACGAGTGTTTCCAAGGCAATCTCAGCGACGGCATGGAAGCACACGTCACGGACGGGGAGATTCTTTTTAGATGCCGGCACCGAATGCTGTACTACAAGGGGAGCAGTTACTGACGTAGCCGACATCTGACCGTTGGACTAGGGGGCACCCGAACCGCCGCGAGCCTCGCGGCAGTCCAGCGACAAAGGGCACAGAGACCGAAGGCGCTCTGTTGTGACCGCACACACGCGGTGATGACAGGCGCCTTTTCTTTTGTGCCCAGCGTTTTTGGGACGGCGCACCACACGCGCCACGGGCGGCGGCACCACAGACCGCACAGAGGACGCACATGGACGACTTCACCGGCGCGGACATTTCAGGTGCGATGGGCGGGGGCAGCGATGCCTCAGCTTCACCAGACTCGTCTGCCGCGCTGACCCCCGAGACGACGACAGCAGCGACGGGCACGGGCACCACAGTCCCGGCCGTTGTCTCACAGGCACCTGTCCGGGCTGGTGAACCGCCTCCGGACAAGTGGCCGACCATCCTCGAAAACGCACGCACGAAAGCGATCGAGGAATACCGCGCCAAGCACGGCTGGGCCGAGACGGTCAGCCAGCAGGAGTACCAGCAGGTCCAAGGACTGGCTCGGCGTCTCAGCGCCGATCCCGTCAACGCCTTGCAGGAACTCATCGCGGAAGTCAATCAAAACCCCGTGCATCGGGACGCCCTGATGTCGCTCGCGGCCAAGTCGCTCGCGGCGGGCCGTGGACAGCAGGAACAGGCGATGCCGGAAGCGGACGTGGCGGTCACGGACGCGAACGGCAACGTCGTCGGCGGTGCGTATTCCGACAAGGCGATGGCGCAGTTTGCGCAGTTCATCATCGCGCAGGTTGACAAGAAATACGCCCCGGTCGTCCAGACGCACAAAACCCTGGAAGCGCAACGACAGCACGATCACGACATGGCGGAAGGCAAGAAGTTCGCCGATACGCTCAACGCGGAACTGAAAGCCTACCCGCATTTCGAGGCGAACAAGCAGGTCATCGGCGCGGAAGTCGTCTCCATGCTCCAGCAGTACGGCGACGACCCCCGCACGAACGACCCCGCGTTCCTTGAAGCAATCACGTTGCGCGCCTATCACCGCGTGGTCACGACTCGGCAGGATGCCTTGTCGCGGCAGGCGGCCGTTCACGACATCAACACGAAGGCCACCGCCTCCGGCGTCACGCCGGGACGCGCGCCCGTAGGGGCACCGAAGCGCTCAGACGATGGCCGGTTCACCTCCGAGGACATCGCCGCGGAGTTCTCGCGGCGTCGGATGGGGTGACCCTTTTTCAGTAGATAGCAGGACATCATGGCAGATCTGAACATCGGCGAAGTCGCCGCGAGCGTCTGGGAAAACAAGATCGGCAAGAAGCCGACCGACAACATCTTCACGTCACGCGCCCTGTTCTATTTCTTCGGGGAGCACGGCTTCAAGGAGGAAGCCGACGGCGGGCGGCTCTTCGAGCGGACGATCGAATACGCCGAGAACACCACGAACGCGATGCAGGGCGAGATGGACACGCTCGACACGACCCGCATCAACGTGTTCGACGCGGCCCGGTTCAACCAGAAGATCGCGGCGGGCACGGTCATCTACTCCGAGCTCGAGAAGCTCCGCGCCACGGGGGGCAGCCAAAAGTTCGATCTGCTCGCGGCGAAGCTCCAGAACGGGAAGAACTCCCACATTGCCCTGCTCAACCGGCAGGCGTGGGGGCTCGGCCTCGGCGCCAACGACCTGGACGGCTTGCAGAAGATCATCTCCATCACGCCGACGACGGGCACGGTGGGCGGGATCAACGGCGGCACGTTCTCGTTCTGGCGCAACCGGCAGACCTCGGGCGCGGCCACGGCCACACCGGGCGACAACGTGCAGGCGGCGTTCCGCACGGTGTTCAATCTCTGCACGCTCGGCGGGACGGAGAAAGCCCCGAAGGCGGCGATCGGGGATCGGGCCTCGTTCGAGTTGTTCGAGTCCACGCTGACGCAGCTCGCGCGCTACGACCGCAAGGACCGCGAGAACGACGGGGATCCGGCGTTCATGAACGACGCCCTCAAGTACAAGGGCATCCCCGTGGTCTACGACGAGGATGCGCCGGCCGGGGAGTTCCGTTTCGTCAACAACGACTTCCTCAAGTTCAACTACCTCGCGGGTGGGTGGATGAAGATGTACCCCGGCGTCGATCCCGCCAATCAGCTTTCCAACATTCACAAGGTGGCGACATTCGGGAACATCACCACGTCCGCGCGTCGGCATCTCGGCGTCGTCTCGGCGATTTCGTAACTCGGCGGTTGGGGTGCCGTGTCCGCCGTGGGGGGCGGCACCTCGACCCGTCTCGATCCTGAGACGCGGCCCACGACACACGGCGAAACGATAAGGCAACGATCATGAAGATTACAGGCGCCAACGGACAGGCAGTCTCGCAGCCGCTGTTCTCGTCCTCGGCCACGCAGTTTCACGAACTCGGCTTCCGGGCGGTTGGCAGCGGGCGGTCGTTCCGCTACGCCAAGAACGGCGGTGTCCTCCTCGTCGTCGGCAACTGTCTCCAGGCGCCGATCGAGGATGTCGATCACGATGACATTGCGGTGCGCGCAACAGCCATCGGGGATCGGACGTTGAAGATCACGACCGGCGCGAGCGGCGGCGCCCTCGATGAGAACGAGTACGCCGAAGGCTTCGCGGTCGTGGACACGACGCCGGGCATTGGCTACGTCTACAGCATCGCGAGCCATGCGGCGATCGCGGCGTCCACCAACGGTGAACTGGTCCTCGTGGATGGTGAGACGGTGCAGGTGGCGCTGTCCACGGCGTCCAAGATCACGCTGACGCAGAACCCGTACAAGAACGTGATTCAGCATCCCGTGACCACGGCGACCAACAGCGCCATTGGGGGCTGTATCTATCCGCTCGCGATCAGCGAATTCGGGTGGGTACAGACGGGCGGACCTGGGGCGGCGCTGATTCTCGGCACGCCTGGCGCCGGCCAGCCGTTGACCTCGGTGGGGGCCACGGCGGGCGCGCTCACGGTGCATTCGGCGGAACTGAACGTCGTGGCGACGATGAACTGCACGGGCCGTGCGGGCAAGGTGCTCCCGGTCGTGTGGTTGCTCGAGCCGTAACCCGCATGTCTATCGGCGCGCGTCCACCGAGGCGCGCGCCGACGCTTCGTGTCACGAAACCCGTCACCTGTTTCTGAGAGGATGTCATGGCCGAACTCCGCACGATTTCCAGTAACGTCCGCATCAAGGGCACGCTGCGCACGGACGGCGCGCTGGTGTCCCCCACGCTCAAATCCAACTTCAGCGCGGCCAACCAGACGGGCTTCGCGGTGGATACCGCGGTCGTGGGGACGGCGATTGCGATGCCGCCGGGCGGCTTCGTGGCCGGGTCGCGCTACACCGTCGTGCTCGACATGGTGAAAACGGCGGCGGGCACCGCGACGCCCATCTTCGTCGTCCGCATCGGCACCGCGGGCACGGTCGCGGACGCCGCGATCCTCACGTTCACGTTCGCCGCGGGCACGGCGGCGGTCGATACGGGCACGGTCACCATCGTGGCGCAGTTCCGCACGGTGGGGAGCGGTACCAGTGCGGTGCTCGCGGGGACGGCCACGATCCAGCACGCGCTGGCGGCCACCGGCCTGACGAGCACGGGTGCCTCAGGACAGGCCCAGCTCGCCGTCGTGTCCAGCGGGTTCGATTCGACCGTGGCGGGGTCCATCATCTCTGTGTCCTTCAACGGCGGCACGTCGTTCGCCGGCACCAACACCATCGTCAACGCGGAACTGCGCAGCTTCTAGGAGGACGACATGGCGAAGAAGAAACCCGACACCAAACGAGCGGTTCCGCCGCCGGCCGCGCCCGTCACCAAGCGGGACGGCACCAGCGACGCCTCCCCAGGCACGGAACCGGAAGTGACGGACACGGAGGTGAGCGATGAAGTGGCGGACGGAGTGGACCCCGCGCCCGACCACACGGCGCTCCACGGCATCGACAGCGTCCTCGGAGACGAGGGCGTCAAAGAGTACCGAATCGTCCACGAAGGCAAGCCCTACGTCCACGTCGGCGAGTGGGGCAATCAGTGGGTCTATCGACCAGCCTGAGGAACACATGGCGAAAGGGTGGACAGTGGAAAAAGCAGCGAACGACACGAATGCACCGGAACGGCCCGCGGCGGCTCCGGCCGCCTCCCCGCTCATTGCGATGAGCATGGAGCAGTTGCGCGAACTCATCGCCAGCTTGCCGGCGAGTTCGCCCGCGGCGGGTCTGACGCCGGAGGCGCTGGCGGAGATTCTGAAGACGAATCGCGCCGAGCAGGAATCCAGGCGCACCGTCCGGCACTCCAACGCCGATCACGAGCACAAGAGCGTGTTCTCGTACCCGGAGGGCGATCTCAAGCGGCCCAAGCCGCGCTTGGTACGTGAGACGTACTTTAACAACCACCGCGAAACCGAGGACGAACTGACGCCGCTCGAGATCGAGAGCTTCAACGCCATCACGGCGGATTGCACGGCGCGTGGCGAAACCTGGAGGGCGAAGATCGACCAGAACGGGCGACGGCTCCAGGTCAATGTGCCGTCGTTCACGCTGGACGAACTGAACGATCTGCCCAAGTCGCTGCCGGAGATCCTAATGGAACTCGCGCAGGGACCGAAGGCGGTGACCCCACTGGACATGATCGCGCGCATCGCGGAACTGGAGCGGCTGGTGAAAGCCAGTCAGGATTCCCAGACGGTGAGCGCGTAGCATGACGCTCGCGGCGATCTTGCTCGACACGTACCGACGCCTCAATTATTTGGCCGCGCCGGATTCGTCTGTCGTGACTCGGATCACTGCGTACGTGAATGAAGTACACGAGGAACTGCTGTCGAATCCCTCGCTGCGGTCGTTGCTCTACGGCACGCTCACGCTCAATAGCTCGGCGAGTCGGGCGCGGTATGGCCTGTCCACGCAGGCCCAGATCCGGTCGATAGTGGACACGGCGAATCAGGTCACACTCCAGCCGCGTTCGCTCGCGTGGTATCGCGCCCGCAACCCCGCGCCCGCACTCAACGAAGGCGTTCCCGAGTGGTATATCCCGCTCGGGACCGTCGCCCTCGCGGATCAGATGGCGGCGACCGGCACCGGGTTGTGGGTCAACAGCTCGAGCGCGTCGGATACGGCCGTCACCGTCACGATCGACGCGATCCGTGCGGGCGGCTTCCCGCACTCCGTGGCGGCCACGACGTTGAACGGCACCACGCGCGTGCAGGTCGGCACGTTGACCGATTACATCGACGTGACGCAGTTTGCGCTGAGCGTGGCGGCGGTGGGGGACATTGTGCTCTCTGATGCCGCGGTGGCGGGCAACAACTTCGCGGTGATTCCTCGAGGGCAAACGACCTCGCGCTATTGGGGTTTCATCCTCTGCCTCACGCCGTCGTCGGCGCTGACCTACACCTGCGACATCGAACACGAACTCTTTACGCTCACGGCGGCCACGGACGAACCGTTGCTCCCGCCGCGCTTCCATCGGCTGCTGGCGATGGGCGCACGGATGAAGGAATACGAAAAGACCGATGACAAGCGGTTCGTCGTCGCGAAGTTGCAATACGACGAGGGCGTCCGGAACTTGCTCTATCAGGTGACCTGTCCACCGGGGTTCACGGTGGTACCGGGCGGAAACAGTGAGCGCACTGGATCGAATCTCGGGCCGTGGTTTCCTGAGGGGCGCTGGTAATGGCGTCCAAAGAGACCTCGATCACGATCACCAACCTCTCCGGGGGTCGGAACGGCTACGACACGCCGCTGAATATCCCCGACGACCAATGTCAGGAAGCCCGGAACGTGGATTTCTGGCAATCCCCGATGGGCACAAAGCGATGGGGCGCCGCGCCGATTGGTGTCACGTTCAGTTCCGGGGGACCCTTCGGCGGGCCGATTGGGTCGCTGCATCGGTTCGTCCCGGCGGCGGATGAAACCGCCGCGGAACTGTGGGCGGTTGACCGCACCGTGGTGAATCGGTTCGCGCGGCTCGCGGGTGGGACGACGTGGGTGGAAGCCTCGCTGGTGCAGAACCTCAACGCCGCGTCGGATGCCGATAACGTCGTGAGCGCGGGGCTGAACGGATTTCTCTACTTCTGCTACAAATCCGCCGCGACGGACAACCGCTCGTATGTCTGGGACCCCCTGCTGTCCAAGGTGCGCAAGACGGGCATTGCGACACCGATCGCGCCGACCGGCTCCAATGGCGCGGCGGGTGGCTTGTCGTTCACGCGCTACTATCGCGTCCGCAATATCGACCTGTCGGGATCGGACATACGGCGACGGTCTGAGGCGTCCCCGGTCTTGTCCTTTACGATTGCCTCGAAAGCTGGCGTGGATGTCACGCGCGTGACGACGGGGGAGGATGCGACCCATTGGGAACTGGAGGCGTCTGACGCCGCGACGGGGCCGTGGTATCGCATCGCGACGACGGCTATCGGCACCACGACCTACTCCAACAACAGCGCGACGATTCCCACATCCGATGCGAACGGCTCAACGCTCTCCGCGGTAGACGGCATCAACCGCCCGCCGCCCGCCGCGCAGTACATCATCGCGACGGACTCGCGTCTCATTCTAGCGGGGCGACAGTCGAACGTTGCCACCGAAGCCTATGTCAAGTCGCGAACACAGGGCATCTACATCACGCCCGTCATCGGGGACAACGACGTCGGAGACTCCGAACGCATCCCGGTTGGCCTGACCTACACGGTGGACGCGCCGATCACGGGACTCGGCGGCCCGCTCGACGGGGCGTTCTACGTGTTCAGCTATCGACGGATCTGGAAGTTTGTTCCCACCAGCAACCCGGCCGATCCCTATGCCCGCTACTCGATCAGCACCTCGGTCGGCTGTATCCGCCATCAGTCCATCGTCTCGGCGGAGGACGAGAACGGCAACCCCTGCATTTACTTTCTGAGCGCGAAGGGACCGTATCGGGTCGGCTCCAATGGGGTGCAGTATCTCGGGGCGGATGTCTCGGACCTCTGGGCCACCGTCAATCTGGCGGGGCCGTGTCACGCGGTCTATCACGGCGACAAGCATCAGGTCTGGTTCTTCGTCCCCACCGTCGCCAGTAGCGTCTACACCGATTTCAAACTGAAGTTTGACGCGCGCAACGGGCGGCCGGAATCCGACAACCAAGTGCGCAAAGGGTGGAGTTGGGACTCCGGGGAATCGACGCATGCGTACGCGTCCGTGATGTTCTCTGCCACGATCGGCGCGTCCATGAGCCGCGATCTCAAGCCGCTCATCGCCTACAGTACCGCGCCAGGCCAGATTTGGCGCTGCGATGTCGATGGCGTGACCACGGACGCTGGGACGAGTTATACGGGCATCATCTACACCAAGGAATACGCGCCGGCCGGGCTGCTCTACAACATCAGCGTGGGACAACCCTCCATCGTCTATACCTCCCCGCGCGCGTCGTCGAACGAACAATTCAAGGTGGGGCTCTACGGAGATTTCGGCCATAACGGCGCTACGCAGGCCACGCCGTTGATTGTGACCAAAACCGTCGCGTGGGCGACCGGGGCCACGGACTTTGCGCCCTACCATTCCAAGGTGGAGGGCCTGGAGCTTGCCGGGATCGGGTCGTTCATGCTGCGCTTGGGTGATTTTGACGCGGCGACCACGCAGATGTTTGCCTTTTACGGTCTTGAGATTCCGTTCGAAGCGCAGGAACGGCGATGAGCGTCATCCCGAACCTGAACGCGATCCAGGACGATGAGGTCAAGCGGGCGTTTGAATCGCTCATGGCGCAGCTCGGCGTGCTCCCGCAACTGCTCATCGCGGATGGCCCCGGCATTTCCGAACCCAACGCGCATCCCAAGAAACTCTCGATCTATGTCGATGCCGTCGACGGGGATCTCAAGGCGAAGTTCGGCAACGGGGAGGTGGAAACGCTGGCCCCGCTCACACCGTGGTCAGCCGTCACGTACCTCAACGTCCACGACGTGCATCTGTACGGCGCGGTGGGCGATGGGATCGCGGATGACCGCACCGCGATCCAGGCGGCGGCGGCGGCGGCAGGGCCGGGGGGGATGGTTTACTTTCGGCCACGCACGACCTATCGGATCAAGAGCGGGCTGATCCTCGCGTACGACGACCAGACGTGGTGGATGTACGGAGTCACGATTGCGGTGGACTTCGTGGGCGCGGGCATCACGCTGGGAGCCGATACGATCCAGATCGCCCGCTGCAAAATATTCGGCGGCATAGTGCAGACGTTTTCGGCGGCGGTTGATTGGACGGCGGGGGGCATCGGCTACAAGCTCCTGAAGTGCAACAACTGCATGTTGCGTGATGTCAGCGTCCGATGGCTTGAGAAGGGCATCGAGATCCGGAGTCCTGCGCCACCGAATCAGTCCGAGACGACGCAGAACTGGATCGAGCCGTCGATGATCGCGAGTTGTGCGCTCCCGATCTGGATGTACGCCGACGATGGCGGCACGATCAACGAGAACCAATTCCGAGGCGGGCAGATCAGCTACGCCGGGACCGATCCGAGTGCAGTGGGTCGGTACGCGCTGACGATTAACCACCACGCGACGTCCTTTGGGAATGTTAACGGGATCAAGTTCATCGGCACGTACTTCGGCAACTCGAAAACCACCAACAAGCCGAAGGCTGTTTACCTTGATGCGGTCGCGACGATGTTCGATGCCTGTCACATTGAAGGCTTCGATCTCCCTACGGTGACCTTTGCGGGGGATGCGCTTGTTGGGGGGCTCCCCAATGTGTTCTGGGGCGGCGGGGCGAACTGGCTCACGCCGGAAATCGATCTGGACAGCGGTGTAGGCGGAATCGCGGCCCCGTTCATCTTTAGCGGCTACGACGGCGCGGGCATCGCGGGGGGGAAGAACGCGGGCTCGGCGTACGTGTGGCTCGCGAAAGTGCTGGGCGCGGGGACCAAGATCGCCTACGCGGTGAAGGACGCGGCGGACGCCCTCACGTTCACGGTGCGTGGGGATGGGATCGTCACCAGCGGAAAAAATACCGTAGAGGGGGGCTACCGTCTCAATGGTCCCGCTGCGACGAGCCGCGCCTATATCTGGCAAACCGCGGGCGTGGCACGGTGGGATGCGCGGGCGAATGCCACAGCCGAAGGCGGATCGGACGCGGGATCGGATTTCACGCTGAACGCGTACACCGACGCCGGTACGCTGATCGGGGCCGCCATGACGGTGACCCGCGCCACGCTCGCGTTCATGTTTGGCAACGCGGTACGGTCAAACCATGCCACCGCGGGGATCGGCTACGCGACGGGCGCCGGGGGCACGGTGACACAGGCCACGGACAAAACGACCGGCGTGACCCTCGACAAGATTACCGGCCTCATCACGATGAACGCGGCGGCGCTGAATGCGGACACGACGGTCAGCTTCACGCTCACCAATTCCGCCATCGCGGCCACCGACACGATCGTGCTCCAGCACAATTCCGCCGGCACCGCGGGCGCCTATCTGCTCAACGCGCAGCCTGCCGCCGGCTCGGCATCTATCAGCGTCCGCAACATCACGGCCGGCAACCTCTCGGAAGCGATCGTGCTGCGCTTCACTGTTCTCAAGAGTGTGAGTAGCTAATGGCAAGTTTCCAGAACCGTACGGCGCTGCTCCACGCGCTCGATCCGACCGATCCCCTCCAGCAGCCAGCCGTGCAACCAGGCGGCATGGATCTCGGCGCGATGAGCGGCACGGGCGGCATCGCGTCCGGTGAAGGCAGTCCGAACGCGGGACCGCCGCCCGTGCTCGATCAGCCGATCGCGGCCCCCATCGGCCCCGCCGATGCGCCGAAACCGGCCAGTGACTTCGGCCGCACGATGGGCTACGACCCGGGGAAGTTCAACGACCCGAACAAGCACGATTTCAAGTACGACACCGCCCGCGTCCTCAGCCGGTTCGATCCGCGACAGGGCTTGTCGCCGGACGTGATCAACGCGCTGAACGGCGAACTCGGCAACACCTACGGTAATTTCTCCGGCGCGGGCGACAAGCTGTCATTGACAGGGGCGAAGGGCGCCAAGGATGCGGCGGACTTCGCGAATCAGGATTGGATCTACGCCCACAAGGACAACAGTGACGCGACGAAATGGAACTTCGGCGGCGGGGGCGCTCCTGATGCGGCGGCCGGCGGCGGCGGTGCGCTTGCGGCCGGCATGGGTGGCGGGCTCCCGAGTCAGTTGCAGGGAGACCCGATGGCGATGATTCAGCAGGCGTTGTCGAAGTATGGCAATTCCCCGAATCTCCAAGCGTTGCTCGCACAGTTGGGAGGGGGGCAGTAATGGCGATGACCGGCTACAATCCCACCGCGCCGCCGACGAAGCGCCCCCCCACGGTCCCCGGGCAGCCGACCGAGAAGCCGGAACCGGAAGTCCCGCCGCTCGGTCCCGGTCCCGGCGACAAACCCGATCCGACGAATCCGATCAGCCCCGGAACATTCGAGAAGCCGGATACGCCGCAGTGGGGCTACGGGGGCACGGGCAATCCCGACGCGATGACCAACGCCAATCTGGGCGGTGGCGGGAACCCAGCGGCCACGACGAACGGCCAGAATCTCGGCGGCGGGGGCTACGACGGCAGCGGCATCAACCCGCAGGCGACAACCAACACGGGCATCGCGCTCGGGAATCCGACCGACCCGCAGATTCCGACCGCGACGGCGCCCAACCCCGCAGACCCGTTCGCGGCGATGGGCGGGGGGGTCAACATCGGCGGGAACTGGTTTCCGCCGGATAATCCCGCGGCCATCGCGGCGCGCGGCGCCGCCACGGCGGCACCAGGCGCACCAGGGACACCTCCGGCTACGACAGCCCCAGTGACGCCGCCCGCGCCCGGCATGCCGCCCGCGCCACCGGAGGCGCCCAACCCGCTCAATAGCGCGTTCAAGGATTCGCTCTTGAAGATGCTGAGCGACAACCAGCAGGCGCCATCGATTGAGGATCCTGCGCTGAAGGGGCAGGCCGACGCCTTCGCGGTGGGTCAGACGCGCTCGACGCAAACGGCCCGGTCTGCGATGGCCGAACGCGCCGCGGCGCAGGGCGGCTCGGGTGTCGACTCGGAAGTGTTCGATCAGGGTTTGTCCGGTCTATACCAGCAGCAAGGGGAGGCGCAAGGGTCGTTCAATGCCGGGCTGGTAGGCAACGAGCTCCAGCAGCGGCGGGCGCAACTCATGTCCGCCGCGGCGCTCGCGGGTAATCAGTTGACCTCAGAGCAGCAGATGGCGCTTCAGAAGCAGTTGGCCGAGACCGACGCGGCGATCAAGCGCGAAGGGCTGGCGCAGCAGGGCGGCCAGTTTGGGCAAACGCTGTCCGAACAGCAGCGGCAGTCGGGCATTGACGAACAGTTGAAGCGGCTCGGGATCACGTCCCAGACGCAACTCGGACAGGGCGATCTCGATCTGCGGCGGATGCTCGGGTCCGGTCAGTTGAGCCTCGGGCTGCTTCAAGCCCTGATGCAGAACCAACAGCACGGGCAGACGCTCGGGGCCAACGTGGGGATGTTCAACAGCGGCCAGAACCAAGCCGCGTTACTGGCGATGCTGAATGGGTTGGGGGGGTAAATGGCCTCCGTCAAACAGGTCGATCAAGCGACGTTCCAGCAACTGCTGGCGAACGATCCGGACGTGCAGGCGGTCATCCAGCGTGTCTGGGGCGATGGACCGCGCCCGGGTGACACGCCGAAGAATCTGGAGAAAGCGAATCACGACGCCTCGCAGCAGATCGCGCAGATTCTCAAGGCGAAGGGCGTGCAGTTGCCGCCGCACACGTTCATCAATCCGCGGACCAATGCGCTGGAAGCGGAACACGGCTGGGCGGGGCTGCCCACGGGCGTCAAGATTGCGATCATCGCGGGCGGCGCGCTGGCGACGGGCGGCGCGCTCGGGGCCTTCGGCGGCGCAGCCGCCGGAGCTGGAGCGGGCGCAGGCGGCAGCGCCGCTGGTGGCGCGGGCGGTCTCGGGGCTGGCCTTGGCGCGGCGACGGCGGGCCTGCCAGCGGGGTTGACGGGCGCAGGGATCGCGGGCACCGGGAGCATGGCGGCAGGGCTCGGCGGTGCCGGGGCGGCGGCGGGACTCGGGGGCGGCGCGGCGGCTGGTGGCGGCGGCATTCTCAGCACGCTCGGTAAGCTGGCGGGATCCAAGGGCGTCGGCGCGATGGGCGACGTGCTCGGCAAGCAGCAGCAGGGCGCGGCGCAGGGGCTTATTGCCGAATCCCAACTCGGACAAGGACAGGACCGGAACGCCGTTGACCTGTATCAAGCGCAGAACACCGCGCAGCAGCAGCAAGCCGCGCAGGACCTCCAGCGCAAGCAGTTTGAGACGACGAACCGGAGCTCGACGGCACGGCAGGCGCTACTCGCCTCGTTGCTCGGTGGTGGCTATGAGGGCTCCAATGTCAGTGTGCCGGGTATCACGAATGCCAAAGTCAGCGGTGGGCTGCTGGACTCGCTGAAGAACAACCCCGGCGCGCTGGCCGCGATGCAGAAGCTCGCGGCACAGGCCAGCACCGCGCAGGACACGCCGCTCCAGTTTCAGGGTGGGCAGCCGGTGGCCCCGCCGACACTCACGCCGCTGCCCCAGCAGGGGAAGGGCAGCAAGATGATGGACGCGCTGTCCCGCATCGCGCAGGTGGGCGGCGCGGTCAATTCCATGAGGGGCGGCCAGTAATGGGAATGGGCATCGCCAGCGGCTTCGCAGCAGGCGGCGGCGCGGACGCGCTCGAGGACATCCTGAAGCGGGCGTTTCTGGAGCAGACCGAACGACGCCGCGCGAAACAGGATGATCGGCGGCTCGATCAAGAAGACACGCGCCTGCGTCAGAGCGCCGAGATCCAAAAGGCGCAGTTGGCGGAAGTGGCGATGCGGAACGCCGCGTTGCAACATCAGCAGGCACAGGGCGGCGCGGACAAGCTCGCTGACGACCTCCGTATTGGGCAGGATCTCAACCCGCAGGCGGTGCAGACGCTGACGGCTGGGGACCGTGGCGATCTAGTGAAGGGGCCGACGCTCGGGAGCACGAACATCGGCGGGAACATGATGCAGGGGCAACTGCGCATGACGCCGAACGCGGGGAAGGGGCCGACGTTTCTCGGCACGAACGCCCAGCAGGCGCAGGCGGGAAACGAGGACGAACTCCAGCGACAGATCACGACGGCCGATCCAAAGTTGCGCGGGACGTTGCAGATGATCTCGACGTTGCCGCAGTCGGCGCGCGGCGGGGCGCTCACTGAGGCCATGCGGGAGCAGGCGAAGCCGACGAGTCAGCCCGTCATGCGAATCGGGCGCGGTGGGCAGATGTCACAGATCGGGGAAGCCCCAGTCGGCGCGCACTTCGTCACAGAACCGCCGCCGCCGTCTGCCACACAACGCGGGGAATTGACGCCCACGGCAGAAGCCAACCTCACGACGAAACTTGCCGGCGACTGGCAGAAGGTGTCGTCTCCAGCGCGGGAGATGGATCGCCAGTTCAATCTGATGCAGACCGGCCTTCGACGGTTCCACGAAGGCGACAAGAACGGCGGATCGCAGGCGGTGCTGGTGACGTTCCAGAAGATTCTGGATCCGACCTCCGTCGTCCGTGAGAGCGAGTACGCCCGTTCCGCAGAGGGCGTCTCCCTGCTCCAGCGGATGCAGGGCTATGCGGAACGTCTCAAGTCTGGCGGTGCTGGCGTGCCGGAAGGTGCGTTACAGGAGATGGTCAAGACGGCCGAACAGTTCACCGCCAATTCTCGGCGGACGGCTGAAGGCCAGCGGACGCGCCTGAAAGCCTTCGCGGACAAGTACCGCATCCCGCACGAGCTGGTGTTCGATGACGCGCCCGCCGCAGGCGGTGCGCCGGCTGGCCCAGCCGCGCCGAAGGTGGTTCGCTACGACATGAGCGGCAACCCGATTAAGGACTGAGATGCCTGACGAAGTCATCATCGTGGATGCGGCGGGCACCGAGCACCATTTCCCGGCCGGATTCGATCCGAAACAGGCGGGTGAGATCGTGCGCCAGCGGACGGCCGCCGCGGCGCCTGCCGCTGAGCCGTCCTATCTCTCACAGGTGGGCGAACGCTTTACCGGCGGCCTGAAGCGGGCGGTTCACAATCCGGCCGTTGGGGCCGGACTCGCCACGACCGTGGCGGCCCCGTTCACGGGCGGGCTATCGCTACTGCCCGCCGCGGCGACGATGTTCGGGGCAGGCACGGCGGGGGCACTGGCGACGGGCGCGGACATTCCCACGGCAGCCAAGGAAGGCGCGTACTCCGCGGCTGGCGAAGGCATCGGCCGCGGCGTGATGGCAGGGGCTCGGAAGGTCGGGCGCCTCATCTACCGGACCGCGATGCGGCCGTCGATGGGCCTCCAGCGAGAGTTCCCAGACGTCATCGACACGGGCCTGCGTGAAGGCGCACGGGTCAGTGAAGGCGGCCACGGCAAGATTGCCGGAAAGCTCCGCGCGTCGGCTGATGAAGCGAACACGATGATTGCCGACGCGCAGGCGGCCGGGGCCGCGCCGATCCCCACGAAGGAAGTCGCCAGCGAGTTCGGGGACGTATTCAAACAGGGGCGCAGACAAGCGCAACTCGGCCGCCCAGATCCGCGGCCTGCCGTGCTACAGCGGCTGCAGGCGTTCGACACGAAACATCCAGGCGGCATTCCACTGGACACCGCACAGCCGTTGAAGGGCGAAGCGCAGGATCTCGCGTCACGCGCCTACCGCGCGCAGGACTTGGGGCACCCGATTACGGACCTTTCGGCCGCCTCCGATGAGGCGATGGCGCGCGGACTGCGGAAGGGTATTGAGGCGCGCGTGCCTGGTGTCGGCAAGGTCAACGCCCATACGCAATCGCTCATGGGAGTCGATCGGGCGCTGGAAGATGCGTTGCGGCGCAACGTACCGGGCCTCAGCAACGTCAGGGCGTTGCTCGGAGATTTCATCCCCGCGACCGCATCCAGCGTCGGGATCGGCTTGGACCGCACTGGACGTAGCCAGTTGACGCCGGCCGCCTTTCGCACGGCGCTGCTCGCGGCGTTGGGACAGCAACAGGAGTAGACATGACTAGACGCCATAGGCTCATCCTGCGCGCGTTGCGCCGCATCTATAGGGGGATTTTCGTATGTTGAACGTCTCAGTCCTGCTCCTACTCTCGGCGTTTGTCACCGCCATCGCCAGTGCGATCGGGAAGTGTCCGTTGTGGATCAGCGTGATTCTGCTCTGCCTCTGGGGGCTGTTGACGGTGCTTCCGAGGTAGCCATGCATCAACGTCAGCGTGTGCAAACACGTCCGGTTCGACGCCTCGCGATCGCCGTGGGTGTGGTGGTCGCGCTGGGCCTCGGTGGCGGTGTGGTCTACGCGGGCTACTGTTTCCCCGGCTGCGCGCTCTACACGCCGTGGGATTTTGAATACTACCTGTTTCAGTGCTGGGAATGTCCACCACATCCACCCGAAGGGTAAATGTCGCTCGCGACCGTCTCGCTGTTGACGTGGATTCTGCTCGTGGTCACGTGGGGGGCCGGGTGCGTCTGGCTCATGGAACGGTACGGTAAACACTGATGCACATCGAGTGGAACATTCCCGTTGGCACGATCATCCTCGTCGGGATCCAATTCCTCGCGGGCATCATCGGCATGATGCGGGCGTTTGCCGCGATCGAGAAGTCGATCGACTCGCGGTTCAACGAGATGAAGCTCACCGTCGCAGGGCTGAAGGAAGGCGACATGCGCGAGCTGCAGGGGCGGATCAGCCGCTTGGAAACCGGCGCCGACGAATGGACGAAAACCCTGCGGGAGCGGACCCACGAGCACACGAACCAGATCAATGTGCTCATGCTGGACATTGACCGACTGAAGCGACCGGAGCGTTACCGGCGCGCAGAGGATCATGCTGGTGACTGACGCCGTGATCGTGGGTATCGTCGCGGCGATTCCGGCCACGTTGCTGGGGACCGCGGCGCTCATTACGGCCCTGAAAGGGAACCGCAAGACGGAGGCGCTGGCCGTGTCGGTGGATGGGCGGTTGACGCAGTTATTGGAAAGCGTCGGCAAGGAACAGCACGGGGCGGGTAAGGCGGAAGGCATTGAAGCGGAGCGCAACCGATGACGCTCGGGGATGCCCTGCTCTATTTCACTATTGGCATTGGCGCGATCCTCGTGCTCGCGGTGGTCATCGCGGCGCTCGTGTTCGTGGTCGGTGCGGTACAGATCTGGCGGGGGAAGACACCATGAAAATAGACGATGACGTTCACCTAATCGCGAAACGATTTGGCATCGACCCACAACTGATTCAGGCCGTGGTCAACGCGGAAGGCGACATCTTGAAAGCCGTGCGGTGCTCGCTGCCCAACACGAAAGACCGCGCCGCAGCGCTCGACATCACGTGCCGGTCAGCGGTGCATGCGATGTCGGATTTCGTGAAGGCTGGACAGGCAGAGACATTCGTCACGTTTTGGTCGCGGCGCTGGGCACCCGACGGAGCGGACAACGACCCGACGCACCTGAATGCCAACTGGCCGAGGAATGTGCTGAAGCTGTGGCTGAAGCCATGAAAACACTGTCGTTCCCCGACACCTGGTGCGGCGACTGCACCCCGAAGGAATCGCACGTCAGGCTCTATCCGACCGGCCGGCCTGATCCGCGGATCGAAACATCACGCGGGCGCGTCGAGATCCTTGGCGAGGGGACGCCGAAACAGAACGTCCTCACGCTCGTCTGCGCGGACATCGGAGAGACGCTGTGCTTCGCTGGACCCGGAGGCAATGACGATCTCGCGTGGCTCTGGAACGGCTCGCGGTGGATCTCGCTCGTCGACAAGGACGGTCATCCCGTGATCACCTACGCGCCGAGTCCGTGTGCGTTTGGCGAGTGGGGGCTGTACGTGAGCACGCCCGGCCTTGTGGACAACATCAAACTCTTCGACCCGTTGACCGGCGTACACACCAGCTCGCTCACGAAACCGCTCGGCTCTGACGGGATTGCGTCGGTGGAGGGTCTAGGCGTTGAGGGCGTTCACCCGCAAAAGGAATGGTACGGCCATTTCGGGTTGGGCCAGTACGTCATCACGGGCGGCTTCGCGATCGGACAGGGCACCGGCGTTCACGACGGTCTCCAGGTCGCCGGGAAAGGGATGTTGATTCCATCCGGCCTTTGTCAGAACAACCGCGTCCACCACGAGGGCGATCAGTTCGCCACGGCGTCGTGGCTGTCCGGTGAGGGCCGCACGGTGTTCCTGTGGCCGACGAGGGCCGAACTGAATGCGTTGTCGTCCGAGCCACCGATCACGCAACCGCCGAAACCTGAACCCCCTATTCCTCCAGTGGAGCCTCCTGTGCCTGACTA
>Ga0193696_1000082_pt1 | contig 42727 bp, 42 predicted proteins | sample L3m1metaG_FD_145074 | JGI IMG/M metagenome (GOLD analysis project Ga0193696, IMG submission 145074) | Soil microbial communities from a riparian zone of the East river system, Colorado, United States - L3m1 | ecosystem: Environmental > Terrestrial > Soil > Riparian zone | place: USA: East River... | reverse complement strand
TTCAAGGCGGAGGTCTACTTCTTCAACACCCGCCTCTACACCGACCTGCCATGGGGCACGGCGAATCCGGTGATGATGCGCGACACCGACTTCGGCATGATCCGCCTCCGCGCGTTCGGCAAGTACGCGATGCGCATCGCCGACGCGAAGGAGTTCTTCAAGACGATCGTCGGCACTCGTGGTCTCACAGAGAAGAACGACATCCTCGGGCAGCTCCGCACGACGATCGTGTCGCGGCTGTCGGACGCGCTGGCCGAATCGAAGATCGCCGCGCTCGATCTCGCCGCGAAGTACGACGAGCTCGCCGGCATCGCGCTGGAGAAGCTCGCGCCCGATTTCCAGACGTTCGGCCTCGACCTGTCGCGCTTCTTCATCGAGAACATCTCGCTGCCGGAGGAAGTGGAGGCAGCGATCGATCAGCGCACCAAGCTCGGCGTCCTCGGCGACCGCCTCGGCCAGTACACGCAGATGCAGGCCGCGGAGTCGATCAAGGTCGCCGCCGCAAACCCGGGCGGTGGCCTCGCCGCCGCCGGCGCAGGCCTCGGCGCCGGGATGGCGATCGGCAACGCGATGGGCTCGGCGTTCAACCAGAGCTCGTCGTCCTCCGCCGCCCCCCCGCCCCCACCGCCGGGCGGCGGCGCCCCCCCCGCCCCATCCGCTTCGCCACGCTGGTCGCTCGCGATCGACGGCAAGACCTACGGCCCCTACACCGACGACGCCCTGCGGACGATGGTGCAGAACGGCCAGGTCGCGCCGACGACGCAGGCGTGGCGTCCCGGTGCTGCAGGTTGGGCACCGGTGACGGAGTTTCCGGAGCTGGGGTTGGGTGGGGGGGCGATGCCTCCGCCCCCGCCGCCGCCCCCGAAATAAGCGTTCGGGAGGAAGGGCTGCACCATGACGATTCAAGTGAATCTCCCTGACGACTTAGTGGCGCGAATCGACGACCTTTCGAGCGATCGTTCCGAGTTTGTCGCTGAGGCCGTCCGGAAGGCTCTTCGGGAGTCACAGAGCGATACCACCGAGCACGACATCTCTCAGATCAATGAGGTGGTTGACGAACTGAATCGGGAAGCCGAAGACGTCCTCGAGTATCAGGTTCTTGCGTGAGGCGTGGCGAGTTTTATCGTGTCCGGCATCCGGGAGGCGATGATCCACGCCGATCCCGTGTGTTTCTCGTCGTGGGGCGTCAGGCGGTCATTGATTCACGCTTCTCATCGGTCGTTTGTGCACCGGTTTATTCGGCATACCACGGCCTTCCGTTGCAGGTACTTGTGGGAATCGACGAGGGTTTGAAGCACGACAGCGCGGTTCACTGTGATGAACTGGTCAGCCTCCCCAAGACCGCGCTGACGGATTACGTCGGCAGTCTTTCGGAGACAAAACTACTTCAGCTCAACGACGCTCTCGCAGTTGCATTAGACCTACGTCCGAAATCACCTGGCGCCTGACTCGCCGCGGAAGCTGGGATTGGGAGCGGGCGCGATGCCTCCGTCCCCCCTCCGCCCGCCGAAGCCCTAGGCTCCTGTCGCGAACTGCACGTGCATCGGATCGGGCGTGGCGAAATGTCTCCCGTCGCTCCAGCCGTGGTTTGCCCAGATATCGAACCACCAGTTCGGAAGCCGCACGGTCAGCGGTTTCTTGCGCGGGTTGTGCGACGGATCCCAATCGATCGCAATCCCGTACGAGTGCAGTGACAGCCGCTTGCCTCCGGTGATGGGCCGGAAATTGAATCCCCCTCCGTGCTGATCCATCCCGCGGGTGTGCAGCCACTTGCGGATCTGATCGTTCGACGCTCCCGCGCCGACCTGTTTCGCCGCGTGCTGCCAGATGTCATCGAGCACCGCGACGAACGAATCGGCGAGCAGCCGATGCATGCGAACGCCGGAGACCTGCGTCAGGTGGCTGTCTTCCTGGTAGTAGAGGATCCAGCCATCAGGCGGCGGAACCTTCCGGATGTTGGCGCCTTCCCACGCCTCGTTCAAGGTCCCATCCGAGTTTGCTGGTTTGCCGAACATCGCTTCGATCTCGGCGACGCCTTTCGGTGGCTCCATGTGATACCTCCCTCTTCACCAGAGGAGTGCCGGGCCAGGGAAAAGCCCTACCCCAGGAGCGCGGAGACAGTTGCAATACCCGGAATAATCTGTACAGTAACCTCGTACAGATCATCATGGCGACAGAAACGACCTACACGCAGGCCCGCGCCAATCTGAAGGCGCTCATGGACGAGGCGTCGGATAGCCGAGAGCCAGTCATCATCCATCGTCGCGGTGGCGATGACGTTGCGATCATCGCTGTCGATGAGCTCCGAAGCTTGATTGAAACGGCGCATCTGCTTCGGTCACCGAAGAATGCTGAACGTTTGCTTCGGGCGCTGGCGCGAGCGCGGTCGGGCAAGGTGCGACCGCAATCTCTCGCGAAACTGCGCCGTGACGTCGGTCTCGACGAATAGGCGCTGCTGTCGTCGTGAAGCAGAAAGATCGTGAGGCTGTCTTCCAGCCAGAGTTCCGCGAAGATCTTCGCTTTTGGGTAGCGGAGGATCGTAAGATCGCGCTTCGCGTTCTCGAGATCGTAGAGGCGGTGATGCGCGAGCCTTTTACAGGAATCGGAAAGCCCGAGCCGCTCAAGTACTTCGCTGCAGGAGCCTGGTCGCGACGCCTGACTCAGGAGCATCGCATCGTCTACATCGTTTCTGACAAGCAAATCAATTTTCTGCAAGCCAGATATCACTACTGAGGAATGGCTCAACGTAGGGCGGCCCAACTGGACATAGAACCCCGACGCGGCCCGGCTTCGGCGCGCAGGCTGCGTCCACGAACGCAGGGGTAGAATGAGTTCATGCGAGTCGCTTCTGGCCGAGTTGTTCACGGGACGGTGCAGTTGGAGGACGCGGATTTTCCGGAGGGTGCCTCCGTTACCGTGCTCCTTCCGGAAGGGGATGACTCGTTCGAGGCAGACCCCGAAACCGAACGAATGCTGCTCGAGTCAATCGCACAATGTGATCGAGGCCAGACGAAGCCGTTGGAAACTGTCCTCGCGGAGTTGCGTCGTCGAGCGTGAGTTTCGTCCGCGAAATACGAGTCAGCGAGCTCGCGGAGTTGCAGATCCACGAAGCCGATGTGTGGTGGCGCAAGAATCGCCAGAAAGCACCCGACGCAATAATCGAGGAGCTTGAAAGAGTCGGGCGTTTGATCGCGACGCAACCCTACATCGGCAAGCGCGCAACCAATGTTCCGTTGTCGGGTGTGCGCCGTATCCACATCGAGCGGATACACCATGACGTTTATTACCGCGTCATTGGGGAACCGGAAATCGTTGAGATCGTTGCATTGTGGGGTTCGCGTCGCGGCAGCGACCCGCCAATTTGAAGCGAGCGCGCTAATTCGCGATAGAAGCCGACGGCGGGGACGGCTCGGAGGACCCGTCCTACGTTTTCAGGACCTCCTCCGCCGCCCGCACCCCGTGATGCAGCGACTCCTCGAACAGCGCGACTCCGCTCAGGTCGCAGTTCGCAAAGTGGATGTTGCGCCACGGTGCTTGCGCTTGCGTCCGCGCGGCATTGCCGATGAAGCCGGGATGGGGGCGGATCATGGCGTGGCCCCAGCGCATGATGTCGAGGCGCTCGGTCAACTTGCGGATGTCGGGATGCGCGCGCGACAGATCGGCGAGCACGACCTCGGCCCACTGATCGCGTCCCGCGGATAACAGCCGCTTTCGCGCGACATGCGGGTCGCGATCGGTGAAGGCGTAGTAGTACGTCAGCACCGTCGCGCCGTAATCGACGTCGCTCTGATGCGTCGCCACGACATAGCCGAGCGACGGGCTGTCGTACAGCACGTTGTCCCACGCCAGCGGATAGCCGTGCGATTCCGGCCGGTCGCGCAGCGTGAGATTCGCCACCAGCCATGAGCCGTACGTAAAGTCGCGCACGTCGCGATCGAAGCCGCGGATCACGCGCGCGGCGATGAACTGCGGCGCCGCGAGGATCACCTTCTGCGCATGAATGCCGCGCAACTGACGGCCATCGCGCGACAAGGCGATCACATCGACGCCGCGCTCCGTCGGAATCAGCGACGTCACCAGCCACCCGGTCTCGATCCGCGCTGACTTCGCCAGGTGCGCGACCATCCGAGCGTTGCCTTCAGGAAAGGCGATCATCGGCTCGCTGCGCTTCCCCGGCGCCTCGATGCGCGACGCGAAGTAGAAGATCGCGGCCCACGCGCTGGTGTCGTCGAGGAGCGCGCCGTAGTCGTCGCGGCAGGCGTACTCGACGTACCAGCGCAAGCGGGGCGAGTGCCATCCGCGCGCATCGAGCCACTGGCGCATCGACATCCGGTCGAGCGCCAGCACCTCGGCGTCATCGGACGAGAGCGCCGTCGGAATCGCGAACGCGCGCCTCCCCTTCCCATCGCGCCACGCCGCCCAGCGCGCCATCTCCTGCTCGAACGCGCGGAACTGGCGGAGGTCGCCGTCGGTCGCGCCGGCCGTGAGGTAGAGCCCCTCGTACCAGCGGCCGCGATAAAAGAGCCGCTCCTGCGGATCGCGCACGAGGTACTGCTCGCCGACCTCGCCGCTGCTGTCGATGATCGACATCTCGCGCAGCAGCTTGATGAGCGTCACGTCCTCCGCCATCGGCGCGACGACGTAATGCGCGCCCCACGGATAGCGGCTCACGCGCGACGATCCCGATCGTGCGGTACCGCCGGCGACTTCCTCCAGCTCGAGGACGAGCGCGTTGCGGTTCAGGCGCCACGCGGCGGCGAGTCCCGCGACACCCGCGCCGACGATCACGACGTCGATCTCGCTCCACTCCGACGGCATTTCGCGAATCGGCTCGCGCAGTCGATGTCCGACGGAATCGGAGGCACCGACGATGTCGCCAGGAGGCAACGCGATTCGCTCAGTCCGGCTGCAGGCGACGGCGGCGAACGGCGCGCCGAGGAATGCGGCGAGGAGCTCGCGGCGGGAAAGCATTATCCTCACATCATGCGCGATTTCATCGAGGCCCACACGGTGCAGATCACCCTCGGCGTCCTTGCCATCGTCGTCTTGCTGGTCATCTACGGAATCATCAGCGTGGTGCGTGCTTCGAGGCGGCGGAAAGCGAACCTCCGCGACTGGGCGTTCCGCAACGGATTCGATTACACCGAAGGGCCGCTCCCCGCGCACGACGTCGCGCCGCTTCCCTCGCTCGAGATCACAGGACAGGTCTCGCAGGCCGATGCGCGCAACATCACGCGCGGATCACGCCTCACCGTCTTCGACCTGACGCGGACGACGCGCACACGCTACGGCATCCAGAACCGCAACACGCGCCTGAACACCAAAACGACCTCCTGCGCCGTGTTCAAACTGCCCGAGCCGCTGCCGCGGTTCGACTTCTATGCGGTCGGCGTCGCCGATCCCGATTCATTCCAGGGAAAGCTGATCAGCGGCGTGGTCGGCCTCGCGCAGGCGGTCGGCCTTTCGGAGGATCGCGGCGAGCTGATCTCGATCGAAGGGCGTCCCGGCTTCCTGCTCCGCGGCTACGAACCAGAGCGGATCAAGCCGCTCTTCGCGTCCGATCGCGTGCACTTCTTCGATGACAAATGCGGCTGGACGATCGAAGTGGAAGGCACCTGTCTCATGGTGTCGTGCGACCCGGCGATCTACGAGCACGGCTGGGAGCGCAGCTCAGTGGTGAGCGAGACGAACTACGACGACTTCGTGCGGATCTCGCAGCAGATTCACGACCACTTTCTCCACTCGTCCTCGTAGTAACGCACGAGGACCTGGTTGTCGAGCCGGTTGATCTCCACCGGTAGCGGCCCGGCGTCGGGAGGCATGACGAACATCGTGGCGAGCGTCGGCTCGTCGAGGAATCGCAGGCCGGCGATCGACACGCGCTTCGGCGGATCGAACGGCCGCAGTCGCGCGAGCGCGAAGCCCCAGACGCCGAACGACGGCACGGTCATCTGATACGGCCTCACCGCGAAGCCCGCGGCCTCCATCGTGCGCACGATGCACCAGTACGAACGCCGCGCGAAGAGCGGCGACGTGCATTGCACGCTCACCGCGGCATCGGGCGCGAGCCGTGCGCGGAGCATGCGGTAGAAGCGGGTCGTGTAGAGCTTGCCGAGGGCGAAGTTGTTCGGGTCGGGGAAATCGACGATCGCCGCGTCGTAGAGCGATTGACCGTGCGTCAGCCAGATCATCGCGTCCTCGTTCACGACGTGCACGCGGGGATCGGAGAAGGAGTCGTGATTCAGATCGGCAAGTGCCGGGAACGATTTCGACAGCATCGTCATCTTCGGATCGAGATCGACGAGCGTCACCTCGGTCACGCTCGGATACTTCAGCACCTCGCGCAGCGCGAGGCCGTCGCCGCCGCCGAGGATCAGCACGTGATGCGGCGACGGAACGGCGCCGACCGCGGGGTGCACGAGCGCCTCGTGATAGCGGTACTCATCGGCGGAGCTGAACTGCAGGTTGCCGTTGAGAAAGAGATGAAAGCCCGACCGGCCGCGCGTGACGACGATCCGCTGATACGGCGAGCTGGTGGCATAGACGATCTCGTCGGCGAACAGCTCGTCTTCCGACCACGAGGTCAGCGTCTTCGCCTCGATGAAGGCGACGACGAGCAGCGTCATCACGCCGATCGCGCGGATTCGTAACCCGAGCACGCGTCGCTGAATCAGCGGCTGCAGCAGATACGTGCCGTACAGCCCGACGCAGCCGTTGAGAAAGCCGAAGAGGATCGACGTGCGCACCAGTCCGATGCGCGGCACGAGGAAGAGCGGAAAGAGGACGGCGGCGAAGAGCGAGCCGAGGTAGTCGAAGCTGAGGACGCGCGACACGAGCTCTTTGAAATCGAGATGCTCCTTGAGGATGCGCATCAGGATCGGCAGTTCCAGCCCAACGAGCGTGCCGATCACGAAGACGACGAGGAAGAGAAAGAGCTGGAACCACTGCAGCCGCGCGAAGCCGAAGAAGAGCATCGGCGCGGAGAGCCCGCCGATCAGCGCGACGGCGATCTCCACTTCGACGAAGCGCCCCGCGAGGTCGCGGTCGATGAACCGCGAGAGCCACGCCCCGACGCCGAGCGCGGAGAGATAGAGCCCGATGATGAGCGAGAACTGGGTGACGGAATCGCCGATCACGTAGCTCGCCACCGTGCCCGCGAGGAGCTCGTAAACGAGCCCGCACGCCGCGATGACGAGGACGTTGAGAAAGAGGATCGGGGTCCGATTCATCAGGGATGAATCAGCCGTGAATCACCGACGCAATGATGATCGCCAGCCCCAGGATCACGGCGCCGACGATGATCGCCAGCGCGGTGTTCTGGTCTTCCTCGATCTCCTTGCGGATCGAGAACGGCGTGAGCTTGACCATGAGCCAGAAGGCCACGCCGAAGACGATGAGGCCGAAAACGGTGTAGCCGAGGGTGACCAGAAACGTGTGCAGTGCCGCCGCTCCTATCATCACTTCCCTCCGTGAAAGCCGCTGTACCAGAACGACCGGTAGCCGCTGTGGCCCGCCGATCTCAATCCCTGAGGCACGAATTTCCGATGCGACGGCGTGAGCTCCAGCCCCCGCCAGTCAACGTAGCCGTATCCGAGAAGGACCACCATGCCGAAGAGTGTGTAGAGCTTTCTCATCTCAATCCTCGTCGCTGCTCGACTCTTTCTCCGTCCCCACCCCCGTGTACTGCGACTCGTTCCAGCGCTGGGTCTCGAATGAAATCCGCTTGAAGCCCATGATGATCGCGGGGATCGTCAGCAGCACGAACGCCAGGATGAAGTGCGACCCGCGGAACACTCCCTCGCGCACGATGAGATGCACCGGCGCCGGCTGGCCCTTCTCGTCCCACTGTCCCTCCAGCCGCATCGTGTACGTGCCGGCCGGCAGCGCGGAGATGAAGACGCGCTTCGTCGTGTTCCCCTCGGTCCAGTGTTCGCCGCCGTCGTAGCCTTCGTAGTACTCGATCGGCAGATCGAACGGCTCGAGCAGGCCGCTCTGCTGCTCGTCGCCGATGTCGCCGGCGATGTACATCCAGCTGTTGTGCACTGGCGCGCTGGCCACGATCTCCAGGTTGCGATTGCCGGTCAGCGTGAACGGCGCGGTGAAGATCACGCGCGAGCTTTCCGGCTTCGGCGCCGTGTCGGTCCAGGAGTCGGTCGACGTCGTGGTCGCCGCGGGCGCGCTGAAGTCGAACGTCGAGTTCAGCACCTCGTGACGCGATCTCGTCATGGCGAGCAGGAGCGCGAACACCACGAGCGCGGCCATCAACACGGCCCAGGTGCGGAACGGACTCCCGCCGGCGTACGGCTGCATCATGCCGACGGTCGACGGCCGCGGCAGCCCTTTCACATTGAACGCGCTCTCGAGCTCCGTCGCCTGCATGTAGCGCGCGGCGGAGTAGTTGATCTCGGTCTCGCCGGTGATCTCCTTCGAGAGGCCGAACGGCGGCGAGGTGTAATCGACGGCGCGCACTTTCTCGCCCCGCTCGACGCGCCAGTAGAACTCGCCGAGGACGTATTCGACGCGCGCCACGGCGTTGCCGAAGATGCGGTACTTGCGGCCGTCGTACGACACCGTGCGGTCCGCGCCGCGCGGATTCGCGTCCTGCACGTCGCCCGCGTTGACCGGCCAGACGAAGCTCCAGTGGTGATCGCTCTCCACGAGCCAGCGATAGCCGTTCTGCTGATTGAAGAGGAGGTACTCGGTCCAGAAGTAACGCTGATCGAGCTTCACGCTCCGCTGCATGAATCCGGCGAGCACATACTCGGCGCCATCGATGGTCCCCTTCGATCCGAGCGGAATCCGTGGTCCCGGTCCCTTCTGCTTCAGCGCCTCGAGGTAGCGGAGGTTGCCTTCGTCGATGTCATGCACGCCGCCGCAGTTCGGGCAGATGATGCGCTGCGCCTGATCCGGGGCGATGAGGTTCAGCGGACCGCCGCAGTTGGAGCACGAGAGCTTCTCCGTCTTGATCTTCTGTCCGCGGCCCGCGACCGGCGCGACGTCGACGCCGAGCTCCTTGAGGTTCGTCTCGCGTCCGCCGAAGAAGAGCGGCGTCTCTTCGCTGTAATCGATGGTGGCGAATTTCCCCTGCGGTCCGGAGAGGTCGGCGTAGTCGTACGTGCTCCCCGGCTCGACGCGCCACGGGATCTCCCCTTCTCCCGAGATGACGCTCGCGGTCCCGACCTCGGTGACCACGAGATCGCCCATCCGTCCGCCGACCGCGATGGCGTCGAACGGCGGCAGACTCGCCGCCTGCGTGGTGAAGGTGACGTAGAACTTGCCCGCCGCTTCCGCGAGCCAGCCCCAGCGTCCGTCGTCGAACGCGGCGTACCACTCGTCCCAGACGCCGCCGGCCTGATGGCGCATCTGCGTCCGTCCGGCGATGCGGAATCCGACGCCGCGGTACTTGCCCGGCAGATCGCGGCGAAGCGGCGAGCCGGTGTCGATCAGCGCCGCGACTTTGCCGAGGTCTTCGACGGCGCGGTCGCCGCGCGCGACGACGGTGCGGCAGTAATCGCAGACGACGACGATCGATCCGCCGATCTTGAATTCGATCGGCCCGCCGCAGGATGGACAGTTCGCTACCGCCACGACGTCAGCTCTCTCAATGACGCCGCGCGCGTGATGGTGCGGACGTCGACCTGCGTCGCGCCGAGAAGCTCGGCCAGACCATCGCGCCACGGCCACTCCGGCCGCGGACGGCAACAGTAGAGGTTCAGCGTGATCACGCCGTGCTCGGGATAGGTGTGGCAGGCGAGATGCGACTCGGTGAGGATGACGAAGCCGGTGATGCCGCCCGGCGGCGGGAAGAGGTGGAACTTCGGCTCGTCGATGGGATGGAGATCGAGGTCGCGGATCAGCCGGTCGAAGAGCTGCTCCAGCGCGCCGACGCTTGCCAGCAACCGCGGATCACATCCCGCAGCATCGACCAGCCACTCCGCGCCGATGTCCATTCAAAAAAGATTGTAGCGTTAGCTCAGCAGATCGAGTGCCTTCATGTTGTCTTCGAGGTGCTTCACCTTCGACGTTCCCGGAATCGGCAGCATCACCGGCGATCGCTTCAGCAGCCACGCGAGCGCGTGCGGCGCGTCGGTCGCCAGCCTGCCGGTCTGCAGCGGGAACCAGGGGATGAAGCCGATGCCCTGCTGCTCGCAGTGCTCGAGCACGCTCTCCCACGCGCGGTCCGCCGAGTTGTAGCGGTTCTGCACGGTGACGACCGGAAAGAACTTCCTCGCCCGCTCGATCTGCTCGACGTCGACCTCGGACAATCCGGCGTGGCGGATCTTTCCCTCACGCTGAAACTCGACGATCGCGCCGAACTGCTCTTCCTCCGGCACTTTCGGATCGATGCGGTGCAGTTGCCAGAGATCGATGCGATCGAGCCGCAGCCGCTTCAGACTGCCGTCGAGCTCTTCGCGCAGCCGCTCGGGCCGCCCGTTCTCTTCCCACTTGCCGGGACCGGAGCGATCGAAGCCGCCCTTCGTCGCGATCACGAGGTCTTTCGGATACGGATACAGCGCCTCGGCGATCAGCTCTTCGCTGACTTGCGGGCCGTACGACTCCGCGGTGTCGATGAGATTCACGCCGAGCTCGATCGCGCGCTTCAGCACGCGGATCGCTTCGTCATGATCGCGCGGCGGGCCCCACACGCCCTCGCCCGTGATGCGCATCGCGCCGAAGCCGAGCCGGTTGACCGTGAGATCGCCGCCGATGGTGAAGCTCTTGTTTGTCGTCATAAGCGCGCCAGGATTGCATCCCCTGCCGCCTTCGTGCCGAGACTGCCGCCGATGTCGTGCGTCGTTTCGCCCGCCTCGATCGCCGCGACGACCGCCTGCTCGATCCGCTCGCATTCCTCAGGATGACCGAGGAACTCGAGCATCATCGCGGCAGTGAGGATCGCGCCGATCGGGTTGGCCACGTCCTTCCCCGTGTACTTCGGCGCGCTGCCGTGAATCGGCTCGAAGAGCGAGACGTGTCCGGGATTGATATTGCCCGAGGCCGCCATGCCGAGGCCGCCCTGCAGCGCGGCGCCGAGGTCGGTGACGATGTCGCCGAACATGTTGTTCGTCACGATCACCTCGAACATCTCCGGCGCGCGCACCATCTGCATCGTCAGCGCGTCGACGAACATGTGGAAGTTCTCGATGCCGGGGTACTCGAGCGCCACTTCCTCGAAGATGCGGTGCCAGAGATCGCCGCCGAAGCGCATGACGTTGTTCTTGTCCGACATGCAGACCGACTTCCGCCCGTTCTTCTGCGCGTACTCGAACGCGTAGCGGATGATCCGCTCGACGCCTTTGTGCGTGGAGACGTCTTCCTGGACCGCGATCTCCTCGTCCGTCCCCTTCTTGAAGATCCCACCCATGCCGACGTAGGCCCCTTCCGTGTTCTCCCGGAAGATGACGAAGTCAACATGTTGACGGCTCTTGTCGCGCAGCGGGCAGAGGCGGTCGTTGAGGAGCTTGACCGGGCGGTAGTTGACGTAGAGGTCGAGCTGGAAGCGCATGCCGAGGAGGATGTCGGCGGCGTGCTTCATGTCGGGGACGCGCGGATCGCCGAACGCGCCGAGGTAGACGGCGGCGTAGTTGTTGCGGATGTCGTCCATCGCGCCGGGCGGCATGGAGATGCCGGTGCGGAGGTACTCGTCGGCGTTCCAGCCGAAGTGGACGAAGTCGAGGCCGAGCTCGTGCTCGTCGTTGATGCGCTGAAGGACCTTCATCCCCGCGTCGATGACTTCAGGACCGATCCCGTCACCCGGGACCACTGCGATTTTTCTCGTCATGTTGGCGGCGGATTATATGTGCGCGACGAGCTCGATCCCCTTCGCCTCGATCGCCTCGCGCAGCCGCGGATCGCACAGCGCGCGCGTCTCACGCTCCCACTCGTAACGCCAGTGCGGATAGCGCGTGACGCCGAGGCCGGGATGGGTGACCAGCTCGGTGAGGCCGTCGACGTAATCGAGGAGCTCGAGGATCGTGCCGGTGTCGAGATGGCCGGCGTTCGCGACGCCGATCGTCCGGTCGTTGGTGCCTCGATTCCTGAATCGCGACAGCGCCTTGATCGCCAGCCTGCGCGGGAGCGGGACGCGGCCGCCGAAGTCGCGAACGGTGCGGATGTACGGGATGTCGTACTCGATCGCCAGGCGCTCCACGAGTGCGAAGATGCGCGGCAGCATGTGCAGGTGCTGATGGCCGTTGACGTGCGTGATGCGCAGTCCCGTGGCGAGCACCTTTTCGATCTGCGCGCGGAGCTCCGGTTCGGGGTCGCGTTTCCGCGCCAGCAGGAAGCGGATGTAGTCGCGCGGCATCGGCTCGCCGGTCGTGAGCGCGCGCTCCTCGACCAGCGCGAGATGGATGCCGACGTTGAGCGCCGGGACGTCGCGCAGGCGCGCAACGGCATCGTCGAACGCCACGCCGTTCGCCACGATGCTGCAGGCAGTGACGATGCCGTTGCGGTGCGCCTCGATCGCGCCGGCGGTCATGCCGGGATCGAGGCCGACGTCATCCGCCGTGACGATCAGTCGGCGCGTCATCGCTCGGGGTTCTTGTCATCCTGAGTCGCGGAGACGACGAAGGATCCGTTGGTCGAGCGCGCGGCGCCTGAAGCAACGGGTCCTTCGCCCTCTGCGGGGCTCAGGATGACACGTTGTTTTTCACGCATCTCAGGATAGAGCGTCCAGAGCTCGCGAAAGATCTTGACGATCACCGAGGGCGACGAAAGGTGCGACGTGCCGCGGATGCGCGGGAAGTAATCGAGCCCCATCTGCTGGATGGCGAAGCCGCGGTTCTTCGCCTTCACGATCAGCTCCGCGTCGATGAGCGACCCTTCCGACTTCAGCTCGATCGCCTGCAGCACCTCGCGCTTCATCAGCTTGAACGAGAAGTTGATGTCGCGATGCGGCCAGCCGAACAGCACGCCGATCAGCGCGTTGTAGCAGTACGAGTAGATCGTGCGCCGCAATCCTTCCATCGTCCGGTCGAGCCGGTAGCCGGCGATGACGTCGGCGCCGGTGACGTGCAGGGCGCGGATGGCGCGTCCGATGACGTCGGGATCGAACGGCAGGTCGGCGTCCATATAGAGCACGAGGTCTTTCGTCGCCGCCGCGAAGCCGGTCTTCAGCGACCCGCCTAACTTGCGGTTGTGCTCGTGACGGAGCATCCGGATGCGCGGGTTTTCTTGTGACGCGGCGGCCACGATCGCCGGCGATTCGTCGGTCGACGCATCGTCGACGATGACGATCTCGTAGTCCGGCGCGTACTTTTCGAGCGCCTCGACCGCCACGTCGATGGCGTGGCCGATGTTGAGCGCCTCGTTGTACATCGGGATGACGAGGGAGACGGAGGTCATCGCAGTCCCACCAGCTGCACCGCCAGCGTCCGCGGATCCTGATTGTGCAGCACGGCCGCAGGGGCGAACGATTGCGCCGACGCGATCCGCACGTCGACATTCCCCGCGGGCAGCGCGACGTCGATCGTCGTCGCGTTGTCGCGTGTGGCCGCGCCGCGCGCCGCCTCGACTCCGTTCACGAAAATCGTCACGTCGTTCCGCGCGTACGGCGTATCGGGCGACAGCTTCAGCGTGATCGTCGCGTGCGATCCGTGCTGATGCGGCAGACGAATGACCGCGTCCTGCGCCAGCCAGCGCCACTCCTCCCCGTCCGACGTCCGCTCGGTCGCGTAGACGCCGCGGATCGGGAGGTAACGGCTCTCCGGCGGCACCGGCACGACCGTCACCACGCGATAGAAATTGCGCGTCAGCTTGCCATACGCGTCGTTCGGCGGCCAGGAGAAGACCTTCGCATCGCGATCACGCGAGCCGCCGTTCGCGATGATCACGACCGGCACGTCGGGACGGTCGTAGAGCTCGCGCAGACCCGCTTCGATCTGCGTCGGATGGAAGCGCGCGAGGAGGTAATCGGCGTGCGGGCGCACCGACCATTCGTACAGCACGACGGTGTTCGGCGGGAACGTGCGGTTGATGTACGCGGCCGCCGCGGCGGGAGGCGACGGCATGCGCGTGCGCGCCTTGACGATCGGCGAGACATACCAGAACGAGAGTCCCGCGAGGAGCGCGGCGCCGAGCCACGGGATCACCTGCATGCGCGCGCTTCTGCGGATCACGCCGAGGCCGCAGGCGACGATGAGAGCGAGGAGCGGGAGGAGCGGGATGCTGTAGCGCGCTGCATCGGCCGGGTCCATGCCGCGCAGTTCGAAGATCAGCTGCACGGCGCTGAAGAGGACGAGCGGCAGCATCAGCTTGTTGCGGCGGCGGATGAAATCGGCAATGCCGAAGGCCATGAAGAAGAGCAGCGGCAGCGTGACGTACTTCGAGCCCCACGGATGGATCAGGAAGCGCGTGGCGATGCCTGCCGCGGAAAGCATCCCGCGCGACGCCGCCGCGTCATGTCCGGCGACGTAATCGAACTGCTTCTTTTCCCACGTGATCAGCGGATTCCAGCCACCCGCCGCGTCGAGGAGCGGGAGGAACCAGAGCAGCGAGACGAATGCGAACGCGATCACCGACGCGATCCGCTCGCGCTTCGTCTTCATCTGGTACAGCGCCAGGAGCAACACCGGGATGAGCGGCACGAGCAGCTGCGGACGGACGCCGATCGCGCACGACGCCGCGACTCCGGTGAGGATCGCCGCCCGCTCATGCTCGCCCCCTCCGACGTGCGAGATCGCCAACAGCGTCAACGCCACGAGCGCGAGCGACGGGCCGTCCGACATCGGCAGCACGGAGTGGATGAGCATCGCCGAGGAGAAGTAGACGATCAGCGCGGCGACGACCCCGAGATCGGCATCGTCAGTGAGCCGGCGGAAAAGCCGCGCCAGCGCGAGGAACCCGACCACCGCCGCAATCACGCTGATCGAGACGAGCGAGCGGAAGACGTCCCCCACGAAGAGATTCACGAACTTCGCAACGAGGATGTAGAGCGGATACCCCGGCGGATGGGGGTGAAAGCGGAGCGGATCGAAGTCGACCACGCCCTGCGCGAAGAGCAGCTCGTCGTGCTCCCACCAGGTGAGCGGCGCGATGGCGATGCGCGACACGAGCACGATCACTGCTCCGATCAGCTCGCGCCACCACCCGTACAATCCCGATGTGAATCGATTCATGCGGAACGTCGCGGTATTGTACCGAGCGTTCCGTTCCTTCCCGCCAGCCGCACGAGCGCACACGCTGATCCGCTTCCTCACCTGCCCGCTCCTGCGCGTCGCCGATCGCGTGCCGCCGGGCGGGACGCTGCTCGACATCGGCGCCGGGCACGGCGTGTTTGCGGTGCTGGTGCGCGATCGCGTGGCCCGTGTTTTCGGCGTCGAGCCCGATCTGCGGAAAGTGTTGCCGGTTGCCGGTTGCCGGTTCGTGGCCGGCTACGACGATGTGATCCGCGGCTCGTTCGACGTCATCACGATCATCGACGTGCTCTACAAGATCCCGATGGCCGAGTGGGACGCGCTCCTCGCCCGCATCGCCGCGCGCCTGAAACCGGGCGGCACGCTGATCGTGAAGGAGATGGATCCGACCGAGCGCCTCAAGAACCGCTGGAACCGTCTCCAGGAAGCCGCCGCCTCCGCCCTCGGCCTGACCCTCGGCGAATCGTTCAGCTACGAAGCGCCGGCCGATTTCACCGCGCGCTTGAAACGGCACGGCTTCGCGCGCGTCGACGTCGAGCGCATCGACGCGTGGTATCCGCACCCGCATCTGCTCTATGTAGCCCGCCTGATATGATTCCCCGACTAATCAAAAGAGGTGCAAACGTGGCTTTTCCCGGCGTCGACTACATGGAAATCGATTCCCTCTTCAGCGAAGAAGAGCTGATGGTCCGCCAGACCGTCCGCGACTTCGTCGACGAGGAAGTCCTCCCGATCATCGAGCATGCGAATCGTGAGGAGAAGTTCCCCCAGCATCTGATCCCGAAGATGGCGGAGATGGGCCTCTTCGGCGCAACCATCAAGGAGTACGACCTCCCCGGCCTCAACCAGGTCGCCTACGGCCTGATCATGCAGGAGCTCGAGCGCGGCGACTCCGGCCTCCGCTCCTTCGCCTCCGTGCAGTCGGGCCTCGTGATGTACCCGATCTACGCCTACGGCTCGAAGGAACAGCGCGACTACTGGATCCCGAAGCTCGCCGCGGGCGACAAGATCGGCTGCTTCGGCCTCACCGAGCCCGACTTCGGCTCCAATCCGGGCGGCATGCGGACATATGCGAAGAAGGATGGAGATTCGTGGGTCCTGAATGGCGCCAAGGCGTGGATCACGAACGGCTCCGTCGCCGACGTCGCGGTGGTCTGGGCGAAGTGCGAGGGCACGATCCGCGGCTTCATCGTGGAGAAGGGCACGCCCGGCTTCAACACGGCGTACCACATGGGCAAGTTCTCGCTGCGCGCGTCGGTCACCTCGCAGCTCTTCTTCGAGGACTGCCGCATCCCGCTGGAGAACGTCCTGCCGGAGACGAACGGCCTGAAGTACCCGCTCGGCTGCCTCACGCAGGCGCGCTACGGCATCGCCTGGGGCGCGCTCGGCGCGGCGATGGCGGTCTACCAGACGGCGCTCGACTATTCGAAGTCCCGCATCCAGTTCGGCGGCATGCCGATCGCCTCGCATCAGCTCGTGCAGAACAAGCTGGCGTGGATGATCACCGAGATCACCAAGGGCCAGCTCCTCGCGCTGCAGATGGGACGCCTCAAGGATCAGGGCAAGCTCAAGCCGCACCACGTCTCGATGGGCAAGATGAACAACGTCAACATCGCCCTCGAGTCCGCGCGCACGGCCCGCGACATCCTCGGCGCGAACGGCGTCTCGGATGAGTACCCGGTGATCCGCCACATGCTGAACCTCGAGTCGGTGAAGACATACGAGGGGACGCACGACATCCACAACCTGATCATCGGCCACGCCGTCACCGGCATCCCGGCCTACAACCCGCCGATGAGCGCGCAGGCCGAGCAGGAAGCGACGGAGCGCGCCGCAGAACTGGCGAAGAAGTAGTTATCCCGTGGGGGGACAGGCGCCCTCGCCTGTCCTCCTTTTGCACCCACACTCCACACACCCGTGCTCCGCGCACGTCCCGCAACTCTGAATCACCCGCCGCTTCAATGCCTCACGCGCACGAAACAGCCGCACCCGCGCGCTGTTCGCGGTGATCTTCTCTTCCTCCGCGTAATCGCCCGGCTTCAATCCATCCAGATCGACGCGCTGAATCGCCTGCGCGTACTCGGGCTTGAGCGTGTTGATCAGATCGGAGACACACGCGCAGATCGTGTCGAGCATCTCCTCCTGATCAGGCACGGGCATCGCCTGCAGCGCCTTCGCCTCGGCGCCGCGGCGGCGGTAGTGATCGATCACCGCGTTGTGCAGCGCGCGATAGAACCAGGCAATCGCGGAGTCGGCCTCGCGCAATGACGCGGAATCGAGTCCGCGCAGAAAGGCGTCGTGCAGGATGTCCTCCGCCGCCTCGCGCGACTCGACCCGCTTCTCCAGAAATGAAAGGAAACGCCGGTGGTTGGCCACCAGCGTTTCGACGACATCGTAGGTAGTGCTCATCCGATCAGCAGCTGCAACCGGGACCGCACTCGCACTCTTTCCCGCAACCGCAATTCGTGCATTCGTTCATGGTGTGTCTCCTTTCAGCCCTCAATGACGCACGAGGCCCGAAATCATTACACCCACGTCGTCCTCGCTCAGCTCGAAGTCGTCGATCGCCAGGTCCTCCCGCATGTGCGCCGGGTCGGTCGTCCCGGTCAGCGGCAGCATCCCGACCTGCTGCGCGAAGCGAAAGACGATCTGCGCCGGCGTCCGTCCGACGCGCGCCACGATCTCCCGAAACGGAGCGCTGCGCAGCTCCGCGAGGTTCGCGGTGAGCAGCGAGAATCCCTGATAGACGATCGCGTTCGCGCGACAGAATGCCCGCACCTCGGCGTCCCAGCCGGTCCGCGCATAGCAGCGGTTCTGCACGATCGACGGCTTGATGCCGCCGAACGCGAAGAGCGCTTCGAGCTGACTGAGAACGACATTGCTGACGCCGATGAAGCGGACCGGGAGCTCTTCCATGGCCCGCCAGACTTCGCGGTCGTGACGGCCGGGACCATGCAGCACGTACGAGTCGATCGACTCCACCCCGAGGTGCTCGAGCGAGCTGGCGAACGACTGCCGCACCTGCGTCGCGGGATCGGCGTTCGGGTCGTATGGCAGGCGGCGATCCTGCCCCGCCGCGTAGGTGAACTTCGTCTGCAGAAAGAGCTCGTCGCGCGAGACCAGGCCGTCGCGAATCGCGCCCGCCACCGCCGCTCCGGCGCCCGCCTCGAAGTAATGCTTCCGCTGATTCGCCGTATCGATTCCGCGGAAGCCCGCCTCGATCGCCAGCCGCACGAGGTGCTCCGTCTCCTCTTCCTTCCACGCGGTGCCGTAGAGAAATGACGGAAGTCGCATGTCAGAATCATGACATGCAGCGAACGTTCGACAAGGAAGCCGTCATCGCCGCGGTCCGCGATGTCGAGAGTCGTACCGCGGCCGAGGTGGTGGTCGAGATCCGCACACGCTCCGGCTCGTACGCGCACGCTGACGCGCGCTTCGCCGCGCTGCTCGCACTCCTCTCGCTCGTCGTCCTCGTCTTCATGCCGTTCGTCGTCGCGCCGATCGCCGTGATTCTCGATCCGATCGTCGTGTACCTCGCCGGCATCATCATCGCGCGGCGCAGCGCACCACTGCGGCGTCTCTTCTCGACGAATGCCGAACGCACGGCGGCGGTGCACACGCACGCGGCCGCGCTGTTCCACGAGCGCGGCATCGCGAACACGAGCGCCGAAACGGGACTGCTCTTCTACGCATCACTGCTCGAGCGCCGCATCGAAGTGCTCGCCGATCGCGGACTCCTACGGCAGCTCGTCCCGAATGACTGGAACGCGCTGCTCAACGAGCTCCGCAAGGAACGTGTGCTCGATTCCGATGCGATCGTCGCCGCGATCCGCTCCCTCGGCGCTCTCCTCGCGCGTGACGTGCCGCGCACCGCAGACGACGTCAACGAATTGCCCGACATGCCGGAGATCGGCGCATGAAGCGGATCGCATTCGCGCTGCTCATCCTGTTGTTCATCGCGCTCGCTGCCGACGCGCGCGTCGGCGGCGGCCAGAGTTACGGCGGCTCGAGCTCGGGATCGTCGTCGGGATCGAGCGGCGGCGGCTACTCCGGCGGCGGCTCGAGCAGCTCCTCGGGCGGCGGCGGGTTCAGCTGCGGCGGCGCGCTCTTCTTCCTTCTCTTCTTCATCGTTCTCATGACCGTCTCGTACTTCCAGAAGCAGATGCAGGCGCCGACGTCGGTGCTGACCGTGCAGCAATCGGCGCCGCGAGGACCGGTCGACATGACCTCGCTCCGCCAGTTCGATCCGAATTTCTCCGAGATCGTCTTCACCGACTTCTGCTACAGCCTCTTTGCGCGCCTCTACGAAGCGCTCGGCCGCGGCGAGGTCGACAACTTCGCGCCGTATGTCGCGAAAGGCCTGCGCGACGGACTGAAAAAGTACGCAGCCGGACTCACCAGCATCGACGAGGTCGTGATCGGCAGCTTCGCCATCGTCGCGTTCCGCGGGCTCGATCAGGCCGAGGTCGAAGCCGACGTCGAATTCGAAGCGAATTACACCGAGACGCGCAACAACGCGGTCCGCCGCTTCTACGTCCGCGAGGTCTGGACGCTGACGCGTGGACGCGACGTCCTCTCCCCCACTCCCGAAAAGGCGAAGGCCGAGCACTGCCCGAAATGCGGCGCGCCGTTGCAGATGCGCACCGACGGCGCCTGCCTGCATTGCGGCACCGTCATCACCGACGGCTCGTTCCAGTGGTTCGTCCGCGCGATCCGCGGCGTCTCGAAAGAAGACCGCCCGCGCGACCTCGGCGGCACAGCCGAGGAAGTCGGAACCGACTTCAACACGATCTACCAGCACGACCTCGTCAGAAAGCGAAAGCAATTCGAGGATCAGCATCCCGGCTTCAGCTGGGACGCATTCCTGCAGCGCGTGCGTGACGTGGCGAATGAACTTCAGGCGGCATGGTCATCGCGCGACTGGCAGCGCGCGGAGGCATTCGAGACCGGCCCGCTCTTCCAGATGCATCGCTACTGGATCGACGAGTACCTCCGCCAGCATCTGCGCAATGTCGTCGACGAGTACACGATCCAGCGCGTGGTCATCGTGAAGGTGGCGACCGATGCGTTCTACGACGCGATCACGGTCCGCCTCTACGCTTCGGGCTTCGATTACACGGCCGACGACAACAACACCATCGTCGGCGGCACGATCGCGGCGCGACGCGAGTGGAGCGAGTACTGGACGTTCATCCGAGGCCGCGGCGGCGTCTCCGCCGACACGCACGTCTGCCCCAACTGCGGCGCCCCGATCGGCGAGGGACAGACCCTGGTCTGTGGCTACTGCCGCGGCAAGATCGTCAGGGGCGATTTCCCGTGGATCCTCTCGCGCATCGAACAAGACGAAGCGTATCGGGGTTAGCAACCCCTCATCCGCCCTTCGGGCACCTTCTCCCGCGGGGAGAAGGTCTGCCTAACTCGAACAGCGCGTGTGCGTTTGCCCCTCTCCCGCCGCAGCGGGAGAGGGTGGCCGAAGGCCGGGTGAGGGCACCTACTCCGCGGCGACGATCACGTACTTGCGAACGTATTTTTCGACCGCCTCTTTCGCCTCATCGACCATCAACGACATCGCCAGCGGGCAGTGCTGTCCGATGATCTCGAAGAAGATGTAGCCCTCCAGCATGTGATCGTGCGCCACGTCCCAGAGGTGCCGGTCGAATGGATCGAACGCCGCGATGATCTCCTCCTCCGTCACCTTCGGCTTCGCTTCGCCATTCTTTTTCTTCGCCTCCTCGAGCGAAGCCTCGGTGGTGTTGTAGTCGGCCAAGAGCTGATTCAGCACACAGGCCTGTTCCTCTTCGTTCGACCATCCGCCGTCCTTGTGTTTCTTCGCGAACTTCTTCTCGTTCGCCCACGCGGCCTTGCAGGCGGCATAGCCGAACCACTTCAGGTTTTCGCCCGGGTATAGGTCGATGCCGTTGCTCCCCTTCGCCCCGAGGTAACCGGCCGGCACTTCGAACTTGTGCCTGACGATCGGTTTAGCGTTCCATCGGTCCGCGTGGTCGGCGATTTTCCAGACGGCCTCATAGCCCGGGTAATACGTCAGCGCCTGCACGATCTCCTCGCGCGCGTCATCGCGGCGTCCGAGCCTCACGAGCGCGGTGGAAGCGAAGAGATGTCCGGACGGCATCGTCGGATCGAGAGCGATTCCTTTCCGGTACTGCACGAGCGCCGACTCCGGATCGTTGGCTCCGAACAGCAGCGCGTCGCCATAGAAGAAGTACGCGGTCACCGCCTCCGGATCGACGTCAATCGCCGCCTTGTATTTCTCCGATGCGCCGGCGTAGTCCTTCTGGTCGTAAAGCTTCTCTCCTTCGATGATCAGATTCGCTGCCTCCGGCTTCACGGCCCAATCGACGAGGCTTTTCTTGTTCTTCCCTTCATTGAGCAACCGCGTCGACAGGTCGCGCCTCGGACACTGCATCTCCGCGATCGGCGTCTTCGCCGGCTCCGTGTTGAAGTTGTAACGAAGCTTCGAATCCATGAGCATTTTCATGTAGTCGGCGGGCCCGAGCAGATCGTCCGCACCGGCGATCGCGGCGAATGCGAAGGAGAGAACGAGAAGGAGTGGACGCATGCGCATACGATATCGAAATGCAGCTCGATGACTACCTCGCCCGGCTCGGCCTCGCTCCTCGGAGTCTGCCGACGACGATCGAAACGCTGCGCCGCATCCATGTCGCGCATCTCGCCGCGTTCCCGTTTCACAACCTCGAGATCCAGCGCCGCGGCGTGGTGCGCGTCGACGTCGATTCGATCGCCCGCAAGTTCCTCGGCATCGACGGGGGCGGCTACTGTTTCGAGCAGAACACGCTCCTCGGCGCCGCGTTGCGCGAGCTCGGCTTCGACGTGACGACGCTGCTCGGACGCGTCGGCCAGCACGCGCTGAATCACATGCTGCTGCGCGTCGACATCGACCGTCAGCCGTGGCTTGCCGACGTCGGCTTCGGCGCCGAGGGTCCGCTCGAGCCGATCCCGCTGCAGGACGGCGTCCGTGTGACGCAGGAGCACATCGACTTCTCGCTCCGTCGCCGCGGACATCACTGGACGCTCACCATCCATTACGGCGAGGTGACCGAGGAGCTGTACCAGTTCAGCGAGCTCCCGTACACGAGCGACGACATCGAGATGGCGAACTACTACACCTCCGCGCATCCCGAATCGATCTTCCGCCGCACGCTGACGATTCAGCGCATCACACCCGAGGAGCGGGTGATCCTGAGACCCACTGTGATCACGCGTTATCGCAATGGAGTACGCACCGACACGCCGATCGAGCCGGCGCAAATCCGCCAATACGCCCGCGAGCTCTTCGGCGTCGAGCTCGGCGACACGCAACTGCTGTTCGAAGAGAAATAGCGATGGCCTGGCGCATCGAACGGCAGTCGAACGGCCTCTTCGCCATCTACTCGACGCGCATCGACGACTACATCGTCATCGACGCCGACGAGCTGCAGATCGCGCAGATCTACGCGGAAAAAGGCGTCAAGGTCTACCTCGCCAGCGCCCGCGCGCAGATGACGACGCGCGCGACCAACGTCCCCGAGGATGGCGAGGCGAAGATCGCCGCGAGCCGCGAGCGCGGCGAGACGCCGCGGGAGGGAAAGGTGCCGATCGGGGTGACGGGGTTCACGCTCGAGGACGAGTGATCTCCGCGAGGCAATGCCGCAATCGCGTCAGGCGCTCCCCGCCGCTGCCCGTTTGCACCGCCGTCCGCACCGCGTCGCGGTCTCCCACCACGACGACCACCTTCCGGCCGCGCGTGACGGCCGTGTAGAGCAGGTTGCGGCGGAGCATGACGTAATGCTGCTTCATCAGCGCAATCACCACCGCCTCATACTCCGAGCCCTGCGACTTGTGAATCGTGGTGGCGTACGCCAGCGTCAACTGCTCGGCCTCGTCGAACAGGTAGTCGACGATGAGGTCGGCGCCGTAGTCGACCGTGAACTGCTCCTGCTCCGGATCGACCATCGCGACGATGCCGACGTCGCCGTTGAAGACGCCCTTGTCGTAGTTGTTCTCGGTCTGCATCACCTTGTCATTGCGGCAGAAATAGACGCCATTGGGCCGCTCCACGCGCGCCTTGTGCCGATCGGGCGGATTCAGCGCCTTCTGCAGCGCCTCGTTGAGCGAATCGACGCCGACAGCACCGTTGCGCATCGGCACGAGCACCTGCACGTCGCGCAATGACTTCAGGCCGAACTTCTCCGGAATCCGTGTCGTGACCACGTCGACGACGCGCGCAACCGCCTGGTCGGGCAGGGTCGCGGGAAAGAGGAACGTCTCCGAGCGCGTCTCTTTCGCGTTGAACTGCGGCAGCTCGCCGCGGTTGATGCGGTGCGCGTTGACGATGATGTCGCTCCCTTCCGCCTGGCGGTGAATCTCGGTCAATCGGATCGACGGCACGCGCCCCGACTCGAGGATGTCGTACAGCACCTGGCCGGGACCGATGGACGGCAGTTGATCGGCATCGCCGACCAGGACGATTCCGGCCTCCGGCGGCAACGCGCGGAGGACGGCATCGAGCAGCGGGACGTCGACCATCGACGCCTCGTCGACGATCACCACGTCCGTCTCCAGCGGGTTCTCTTCATTCCGTTGGAAGTGGCCGGTGTGAGCGCTGGTCTCCAGCAGTCGATGAATCGTCGAGGCATGGCTCCCCGTGTTTTCGCTCAACCGTTTCGCCGCGCGGCCGGTCGGCGCGGCGAGCGACACGTCCAGGCCGGCCGACTCGTACACGGCGAGCAGCGCGCGGACGAGCGTGGTCTTCCCGACTCCCGGTCCACCGGTGACGACGATCGCCTTCGAGCGGAGCGCGAGGTCGACGGCCTGCTTCTGCGTGGCGTCGAGCGCGATGCCGCTTTCGGATTCCGCCAGCGCGACCGCTTTCTTCGATCCGATGTCCGCCCAGGGCGGCCTCTCATCCGCAAGCGCCGCGAGTGACGCGGCGATCCGCGATTCCGCCTGATGCAGCGAAGGCTCGAACAGGACACGCCGGCCGTTCATCGTTTCCTCCACGACCGTCCGCGTTTCGATGGCCGTGGCAACCGTATCGGCGAGCAGCGCGGGCTCGACGCCGAGGAGCTTCGCCGACTCCGCGACCGCGTCGTCGACACTCATTCCGCAGTGACCGCTCCGCCGCGCGGCGTCGATGACATGCCGCAGGCCGGCCAGCATGCGGAACGGGGAGCGTTCGTCGTGTCCGAGCTTGCGGGCGATCGCGTCGGCGGTGCTGAATCCGATGCCGCGAATCTCGTACGCCAGGCGGTACGGATTCGCGCGAATGTCGGCCACCGCGCGGTCGCCGTACTGCTTCTGGATGCGGAAGGCGCGCGCGCCGCTGAGACCGTGCGCCGCGAGAAAGACCATCACGTCGCGCACGCCGCGCTGCTCCTGCCAGCTCCCCTTGATTTTTTCCAGCGTGCGCTGCCCGATGCCGGGCAACTCGAGCAGGCGCTGCGGAGACTCATCGATGATGCGCATGACGTCGGTGCCGAACCGCTTCACCAGCCGCTTCGCCAGCGTCTCCCCGATCCCCTTCACGTGTCCCGCCGCCAGATAGCTCCGGATGCCGTCGATGCTGGTCGGAATGATCGGCGTGACCGACTCGGCGCTGAACTGCCGTCCGAAACGCGCGTTGTTCTGCCACTCCCCGGTGATGGAGACCAGCTCGTCGATCTCAGGGAGAAGGAAGACCCCGACGACGGTCAGCTCCTCGTTCGACGTCTCCCGGCGGCAGGTGACGACGTTGAAGCCGCTCTCCGCGTTCTGGTAGCGGACACGCACGATCGTCGCGTTAATCTTCTCCACGCAAGCGAAGTATGACCACAACCAACTTCTGCGGCCTCGACTTCGGCACCTCCAACTCCGAGATCGGCATCGTGCGCGACGGCGCGCCCGTGCTCGTCGAGGTGGAGAACGATCGGAAACAGATCCCGACGACGATCTTCTTCGACGACGCGACGCGCGACGAGCTGTTCGGCGAGGCGGCGATCGAGCGCTTTCTCGATGGGCATCCGGGGCGGATGCTCTGGGCGATCAAGAGCATCCTCGGGACGGCCTTGCAGGGCGAGGCGACGATGGTGCGCGGAAGGCGGATGACGTTCGAGACGATCATCAGCCGGATCCTCGGCAACCTGAAGTCGAAGGCCGACGCGGCGGCGGGCGAGGAGCTGACGCGCGTCGTGCTCGGGCGGCCGGTACATTTCAACGACAGCGACGCGGCGCTCGATCGCGCGGCGGAGGAGTTGCTGCGGCGAAGCGCGCGAGCCGCGGGATTCGAGCAGGTGGAGATGGAGCTCGAACCGATCGCCGCGGGACTCGAATTCGAGACGCACATCGATCGCGAGCAGCTCGCCGTCGTGGTCGACATCGGCGGCGGCACGTCCGACTTCAGCGTCATCCGCCTCACGCCCGCGGCGCAGCATCACGGCGTCGGCGACCGCGATCGCATTCTCGCGGTCGGCGGCATCCACATCGGCGGCACCGACTTCGACCGCCAGCTCAGCGTGACCCGCCTGATGCCGGAGCTCGGCCTCGGCGCGTCCTATCGCAACGACCAGGGCGAGACGCTGCAGATGCCGCAGTGGGTCTTCCACGACCTCGCGTCGTGGCTGCGCATCAATTTCATCTACGAGAACCGGTTGCTCGACGGCATCTACGCGATCCTGGCGAAGAACAAGCTCGACGACCGCCGCCTCATGCGGCTCGACCGCGTCCTCGCCGGTCACCTCGGGCACACGGTCGCGCGCGAGGTCGAAGGGGCGAAGATCGCGCTGAGCGGCAACGATGAAGTGTCGGTGCCGCTCGACTGGATCGAGCGCCGCTTCGCTCTGACCGCGACGCGCGAGCAGCTCAACGAAGCGATCGCCGATCTGCTCGATGACGCGGAGCGGACCCTCCTCGACGTGATCCGCGCCTCCGGTGCCGCCGCGAAAACGATCGGCGTCATCTTCTTCACCGGCGGCGGCTCGCTGTCGCCCGAGGTCCGGACGCGCGTCCGCCGGCTGCTGCCGCATGCGGCCGCATTCGACACCGATCAATTCGGAGGCATCGCGCTCGGATTGACGCTCGAGGCGGCGCGCGTGTTCGCGTGAGTCATCGCGACCTAACCATTCCTCGACACGCATCGTCGAACCTGCATGGCAAAAGCCTTCCTCGCCATCCTGCTGGCCGTCTCGCTCCCCCTCTTCGCGGATTCGAAGCCGCAGCCGTTGCCGGCGATGACGGCGGAGAAGTGGCGCGCGGACGTCGACTACTTCGCTCGCGAGCTGCCCAAGCGGCACAAGAACGCCTTTCACGCCATCACGCGCGAGCAGTTCGCTGCTGAGATTGCGCGTCTCCGCGCGAGCGCCGAAAAGGCGAACGACGACGAGATGATCGTCGGGTTCATGCGCATCGCGGCGATGGTCGGCGATGGCCACACCTACGTTCACCTCCCCTCGACCACGCGCCAGTTCCCGGTCACGATTGTCGACATCGAAGGAGCTCATCGCGTCGTTCGCGCGGCCGGCACGGCGGCCGATCTGGTCGGCGGGAAGTTGTCCCGCATCGACGACATGCCGCTCGCGGATGCGATCGCCAAAATCCGGACGATCCTTCCGCAGGATGAGAGCGAAGTGCTGCTCGCCGGATTCACGCCGCAGTGGCTCTCGATCGCGGACGTCCTGCACGGCCTCGGCATCGGCAAGTCCGCCGACACAGCGCGGTTCACGGTGGTGATGGACGACGGCAGCGAGCGTTCCGCCGACGTCTCGTCGATTCCGGTGAGCGCGAAACCGGAATGGCGCACCGCCACCGCGGCGCCGCCGCTCTATCGCCAGCGGCTCGGCGAGCCGTTCTGGTTCACCTGGCTTCCGGAGAGCAACACCGTCTACGTGAACTTTCGAAAGTACGACGACCTGCGGAGCAAATCGCGGGAGCTGTGGTCGTTCGTCGACAGCCATCCGACGCAGAAGATCGCCATCGATCTGCGCCAGAACGGCGGCGGCGACTTCAACGTCGGCCGGAAGTATCTCGTCGATGAGCTCGCGCGCCGGCCGAAGCTGCACGGCTTCGTCATCACGAGCGCGCGAACGTTTTCGGCGGCGCTCAAGAACGCGATCGACTTCCGCGAGGTCGCGCACGCGACGCTGGTCGGCGAAACGATCGGCGAGCGGCCGAACAGCTACAGCGAGAACGACGAGCTGCGGCTGCCGGGCTCGCAGATGCAGGTCTCGTATTCGACGATGTTCTACAAGTTTCTGCCCACTGAGGGTCTGGTCACGCCGGACAAGGAGATCCATCCGACGTGGGCGGAGTGGGTGGCGGGCCGCGATCCGGTTCTGGAGTGGATCATCGCGCAGTAGCCGCCACGATCCGATCCGCGAGCGCCGCGATGGCCTGACTCATCCCCGTCGCGACGTTCCTGCTGTCGAGCGACGGGATGTCGACCGCGATGGTTTCGTGATGCGCGACATCGCCAAGCTTCCAGCGCGCGTCGAGGATGACCTTCTGTTCCGGTCCGGCGGCGAGCTCTTCGAAGACGACGTCGATCGGGCGCATCGCCGCCGGCTTGACCTGGCCCGGCAGGACGACCATCCCCTCGGGCAACCGCGACGCGAGATCGAAGGCGAGCGTGTGCAGGACGGCGGTCTGCAATCCAGCGGACCAGAGCTCGTTGGGGCGGACCTCGAGCTGATGATCGGCCTTGCGCACCACGATCTCGCGACGATCGAGTCCAGGCGGGAGCTCGACGCTCTCGATGCCGATCGGCGTGCCGCGCGCGATCGTGGGCGTTCCTGGGATGCGGTCGAGCGAGTAGATGTCGTTCTTCGTGCGGGAGAAGAACGAGCAGCCGGCCAGGAGCAACAGCGCGATGAAAACGGCTCGCCTCATTTCGCCTTCCCTCTCCCCTTCAGCAGCGCGTCCGGATTCTCCTCGAGGTACGACGCGAGCGCTCGCACCGCCTCGGCCGCTCTGGTCAACTCCTTGACCATGTTGCCGAGGTCGTAGTTCTGGCGCGGCGCGGTGGCCATCAGCTGCTGCGCGCGCGTGGCCGCCTGCTCCGCCGACGCGGCGGTGTTGCGCAGGCTGGAGACGATCGGTCCGATGTTCTCGCGCGTGACCTCGGAGACCTTCTGGATGTCGGCCATCGCCGCGTTCATCCGCTGCAGACTCTGATCGAGCGACGGATCGTGGACCAGCGCATCGATGCGGGCCGAGGTGCTGCGGAGATGACCGGCGATGTCCTCGATCGGCAGGTTCTCCACGCGCGCGGCAAGCCGGTTGAGCGAGCCGAGCGCTCCTTCGATGCCGGCGCTGCTCGATGCCGACGGCACGATCGGCGGCTCGGCCTCGGCCACCAGCCGGCCGGTGCCCGGGCGTGCGACGTTCTCCAGCGAAATGCCGCTCGCGCCGGGGAGCACGAGACTCGTCGAGAGCGTGGCACGCATTCCCTTGTTCACCAGCTTCGACAGCGCGTCGTTCATCTCGGCACGCAACTGCTCGCGCGTCGCCATCATGGGGAGCTCCAGCAGACGCGGATCGATCTCGAACGTCACCGGCGTCTCGAGCGACGCGGTCTGCGGCACGTAGCGCAGCCGCACTTCGCGCACGTGTCCGACCTCCACGCCTTTCATGTAGACCGGAGTCCCGGCGACGAGTCCGCGCACGGGGCCGGTGAAGTAGGTCGCGTAGGTGAGTTGTGGTCCGTCCGCCCACGCTCTTGCGGCGGCCTCCGAATCGTAGAGATCGAAATGCGTTCCCGAGGCGGCCTCCGCGCCCGCGAGCGCCTCGGGCGTGAAGAAGCCGACCGGCGTGTTGAGCAGCGCGGCGAGTGACGCGCCGGCCATCGACAGTCCACCGCCGGTGAGCGAGACCTGCAGTCCGCCGCCGCGCCAGAAGCGCGTGCTCTGCCGCACCTGATTGGCGAAGCGCTGCGTGATGAAGGCGTGGATCTGCGTCACGCCGCGCGTCGGGTCGTAGTCCGATCCGAGGACGCTGCCGACGCGCATCCCGTTGAACTGCACCGGCGAGCCGACGGCGAGCGAGCCGAGGCCGCGCGCCTCGAGGATCACGGTCTTCCCCTTCTCCGCCGGCGTCAGCACCGGCGCGTAGTCCTGGCCGATGAACTCGCTCGTTTGCTCTCCGGTACCGGGCGCGATGGCGATCGACGTGCCGGAAAGCAATCCGCCGACGCCGCCACCCTCCAGTCCCGGCTCGACGATCCAGAACTTCGTTCCCTTGTTCAGCGCGTGGTCCATCGACGCGTCCATCGAGATGCGAACGACCACCTGCCCGAGGTCCTCGGCGATGGTGATCTTCTGCACGGTGCCGACCTTCGCGCCGCGGAATCGCACGGGGCTGTAGCGATCGAGTCCGCGCGCGTCGGCGAAGCGGACGGTGATGTCGCCGCCGCCGAAGAAGCCGTAGCGGACGACGAGGAATCCGGCGAAGAAGAGCGCGATCGCCGGCACGATCCAGATCCAGGGCGACCATTTCGCGAGATGGACGCGCGCCCGCGGAGCTTCTTCCTCGCGGTACTCGCTCATCGCGCTTCTCCAGCAGTGCGCCACATGAACTTCGGCTCGAATAGACGGACGGCGAGCATCATCAATGCGATCACCACGAAGAGCGGCGTGGCGCCGGGGCCGGCGACGATGTCATCGATGCCGCGGTAGTTGATGATCGGCGCGGCGATGGCGGCAATGAACGGCAGGATCATCGGCCAGCGCACGAGCCGGTGCAGCAGGCGATACATGCGGGTGCGGCGCACCAGTCCGCGCGTGCTCGGGAACGGCACGCGCGCGAGGAGCCAGAGCATGCCGACGATCTCGGCGAACGGAATCGCGACGCCTGCGAAGAGCACGATGACGCCGAACTGCCAGTAGCCGCGATCGGCGAGCAGTTGCACGGTGCCCCACACCGTGTGCTCGATGACGCCGGTGATGTTGTCGTTGACCATCACGGCCGCCGCGTATGCCGGAACGCACATCGGGACCGCCGCCAGCACCGCCGCAAGCGCGGGGGCGAAGCGGCGGACGATCGGACGATCGAGCGTGCCGCCGCAGCGCGGACAGGCATCGCCCGAACCGCGATCGGTCACCGGCATCTCGCAGACGTCGCACGAGACGAACTCCTTACCCGGCGGCGCGACGAGATCGGGAAGGATCGCGCTCCAGACCGCGCGGCGATCGAGCGAACGGTCGCCGAGGAACGTGAGGAGCGCGATTGCCACGTACGACCAGGCGCCGCTGCCCACCTGCACGTCGGCCGACACGTCCGCGCGGAAGTAGGCGATCAGTCCGGCGATGACGACGACGTCGGTGAGGCTCCAGATGCGCAGCTCTTCGCTGTAGCGGAAGAGGCGGCCGCGGTGCGGGATCCGCCAGTTCCAGCGGATCGATCCGAGAACGGCGATCTGCAGCAGCGCGCGCACCGCCGGGAAGAGAAGCGCGAGGAACAGAAATCCGAAGGCGAACGGAAACCAGACCTCGTTGTAGATGACCGAGACGCTGGAGACGAGGCGGCTCTCCTGGAAGACGAGGTTCCTGATCGTCGACTCCATCAGCGGCAGGAAGACTGCGGGCCAGATGAGGACGAAGATCGCGAAGGCGCAGGCGAGCGTGACCTCGTATCCGGTGAACGTCCGCTTGGCCAGGAAGCGATCGCAGCGATTGCACTCGGCGATCGCGCCGGGCGGGAGGTCGGGGACGAGTTGCACGGCGCCGCAGTCGGAGCAGGTGATCGTCATCTACCGCGGCTGTGTGCAAATCGAATTCCCGCCGAGGCTGGTGGTGGGTACGATGTCCCCGATGCCGATCGAACATGTCGTCGAGCGCTGGAGAGAATCGATCCTGGAAAAGGACGTCGCCGCGGCTGCCGCGCTGCGCGACGCCGACTATTCGGCGACGCTGCCGGATGGACGCGTCATCACCAGCGACGACGACCTGGCGATGCTCGCCTCGCCCCAGCACACGATCATCGCGGTCACGACCGACGATCTCACCGTCGACGACCGGCAGAATCTCGCGACCGCCCGATTCACCTGCGTCGTCGAAGGAGAGTTCGGCGGCCGGCGATGGAGTGTGCACCTGGTCGTCGAGTTTCGACGACGCGACGGAGAATGGCTGGCGCGGAGCTCACGCGCGATGGTCATCGAGAATGTGGCCATGTATGAGGACCGGCCGTCGCGCAAGAGCCGCATCGCGTCGTGGCTCAGACGGAACCTCGGGGCAAAGCGCCCCGCGTCGTTTCCGGAGCTGGCCTACCTTCCGTACCGACCGGGTCTCGATTACGTCCTGCCGCCTGATCCGCCCAATCAGCCGGACGAGTTGCCGATGCCGCCGCGCGAGTTGTGGCTCAGCTACAACTACCCGGTTCACGGCAAGCAGCACGTCGACCAGATGCTCGAGATTCTCAACGCCTCCGACTTCGCGTTCCGCAAACACGATCGCATTCTCGACCTCGGCTGCGGCGCGGGACGGATGATCCGGCACCTGCAACCGCTCGCCGGGACCTGCGAGATCTGGGGCACCGACATCAGCTCGCAGCACATCATCTGGTGCAAGCGCCATCTCAGTCCGCCGTTCCATTTCGCCACGACGACGAAGGTGCCTCACCTTCCGTTCGAGGACAGGAGCTTTCGCTTCATCTACTGCGGCTCGCTGTTCACCCACATCGACGAACTGGCCGACGCCTGGCTGCTCGAGCTCCGGCGCATCCTCGCTCCCGACGGCCGGCTCTACGTGACGATTCACGACAGGCACACCATCGACCTGATGACGACTGGTGCTTACCAGACGGCCGCGATTGCCCAGTTGCTGCGGACGCGCAGCGCATTTCAGCAGTCGACGGATCCCTTCGGCATGTTCACGGTCGGGCGCGACCATGAGGCGCAGGTGTTTTACGACCTCGACTTTTTTATCCGCATGCTGCGCGCGAAGTTCGACGTCCTCTCCGTGACGCAGGAGGCGTACTTCTATCAGACCGCTCTCCTGCTGAAGAGAACGTCGAACCAGGGCTGAGCGCGTTACTGCTGTTTTCCCTCGGTCCCGACCATCCACGGCGTACCGAACTTGTCGGTGACCATGCCGAACCCATCGCTCCAGAACGTTTTCGCGAACGGCATCTCGGTTCGGCCGCCGGCGGCGAGCGCCTCGCAGATGCGGCGCGCGTCATCGACATCGCGATACGTGAGCGAGACGCGGAAACCGTGCATGCCGGGAAACGGATTCGTGTCCATCCAGTCGGAGGCCATCAGGATGCCGTTCGTGTCGACATCGAGCCGGGCGTGCATGATGGCGTCGCCGCTCGCGCCGCCCTCCGTTCCGCCCGGCATCTCGGAGGCCTTGACAACGCGGAGCTTTCCGCCGAGGGTCGCTTCGTAAAACTTCATCGCCTCGGCGCAGTTTCCGTTGAAGAAGAGGTAAGCATTGACGTCGGTCATCATCAGATCCTTTCCATGACGATTCTTGCACGCCTCCGGCAGAAGCTCGGCCGCACGAACCCGCCAATCGACCTCGACGCGCCGGAGATCGCGCGCGATCCGTTCCCGCACTACGACGCGTTGCGCGCGAAAGGACCGGTCCAGTTCCTGGAGCACCATCGTGCATGGATCGTGCTCGGTCACGACGAAGTGCAATGGGCCTTCACGCATCCCGAGCTGTTGTCGAACCGGCCATATGAAGAGGTCGACGCGGTGCTGCTCGCATCCGACCCGCCCGAGCACACGGCGGTCCGCCGCACGCTGAATCCCTACTTCGCGCGCGACGTCATCGAGCGCCTCGGAGTGTTCGCGGCGGAGCACGCCGCGTCGCTGCTGCGCGGCCCGATCGACGTCGTGGCCGGTTACGGCCGGCCGGTGAGTGAAGCGGTCGCGGCGCGCCTGCTCGGATTCGAAGCTGCCGAGGTCGACGCGTTGCGCGTCGCCGGCACGCAGTCCGCCGACTTCGGAGATTACGTGCGCGCCATCGACGCGCTCGCGCATCGGGCCGCGATGTACGACCGGCTGCGAGGCGACGGATTCGACGAGCCACGCGCCCGCAGTCTTGTTCGCCTGTTCTGGGTCGCGTCCACCGCCACCACCGAGCGTGTGATCGCGCAGTGCGTGCTCGCGTTGTTGCGGCATCCGAACGCGCGCGCCGCGATCGAACGCGATCCGTCGCTGCTCGCCCCGTTCATCGAAGAAGTGATGCGCATGCATCAGCCCGAGCCGATGCTGCGGCGCCTGGCGACGAACGACTTCGCCCTCGGCGGTGCGCGCATCACGGCGGGATCGATGGTCTATCTTTCGCTCGCCGCCGCGAACCGCGATCCTCGCCACTACGAGTCGCCGAACGAGCTGCGCCTCGACCGCGGGGCGTCGCGCCATCTCACGTTCGGCCACGGCATCCACTACTGCATCGGCGCGACGCTCGGCAGGGTCACCGTCACCGCCGCCATGCGCACGCTGCTCGCACAGGCGCCCGATTTCCGCGCCGCGCAGCCGCTCGAGAGCGTGCGTCACCGCGCGACGATGATGGCGCATTACATCGAGAGCCTGACTATCGATGGTTTTTGACGACCTCGTATTGACGCTACGATGACCGCAATGTTCGGGATCGGGCGGCGGCACGCACTGCTCTTCGTGATCCCCGGTGGCTCGGGAGGTTTCCCGGGCATCAATGTCGATCTCTATCGCGACGACCGGGCGTTTCGCGAATCGATCGAATGCACCGGGGCGATCGTCGAAGAGATGCTCGGCTGGACCGCGGCGGCGGCGTTTCGCGGCGAGAAAGAAACGCCGATAACGCCGGAGCTCGAGCGGCGGAACGAGCTCGTACACCACGGCATGACCCGGATCGCCCTGATCGATCAATGGAACGCTGCGGGAATCGCGGCCGACGGCGCCGTCGGCGTCAGTCTCGGCGAAGTCATTGCGCCCTATGCGGCCGGCGCCATCTCGCGCGACGAGTGCGCGCGGCTCATGACCGTCGTAGGACACGCGGTCACGCAAACACCGTCCGCCTATCGCGTGTGTGTCGTCAAAGCGAACGGCGAGGACGCGAGCCGCCTCTGCCGAACCGCGCCGGCGCCGGTCGATTTCCTCGGCATGTCGACTCCGACGCTCTCGCTCGTGCTCTGCCGCGAGAGCGACGCGGACGTCGTTCGGAGCTGGTTCGGCGACACGATCGTCAAGGACTCCCCGAGCGGCTGGCCGTACCACACGCCGAACATGCATTGGAGCCGGGAGTGGGCCCACGAGCAACTCGGGACCGGCGTTGCTCTGCGCCCGACAGAGCGCCCGATCTACTCCCCCGCCGTGGGTGGACTGCTTCCCGCCGACACCCGCTTCGATGCGCGCTGCGCTCAGTGGATGATGACCGGCCCGTCGCACTTCGCGAACGCCGTGTCCGCGGCACTCACCGACGGTTTCGACACGATCGTTCAGATCACGGCGAAACCGATGCACGTCTTCGCCGACGTCGTGGAGACAGCCGAGGCGGAGGGCCGCCGCGTACGCCAGTTCCACGCCTTCGACGCGAACGCGCGGGCCAGGCTTCGAGGGATGAAACGGCGCCCGGTCACGCCTCGCGGTTGGACCTCGCCTGCTCTGCCGGCGATCTCGTTCAACGGGACACGCGCCGGATCGCGCGATCTGGAAGTGGAACGGCTCTCCGAACGTCTCCTGCAACCGCTCGTGGAACGGAAGCCGTTCGACGTCGTGTCGGCGCTCGCCGATCCGATCGCGGACGCAATCGCGGTCGATCGCAATGAGCTGCGGCGCGTCGTCGCGACGTCCGTCCTGCGGATGCTGCAGGACGAGGCGGTTCGCCGGCGCGTCACGGAACATCCGGATCACCTTCACGCGCTCGGCGGGGAAAACGAGACGGCGATCGCCGCGCTGCGGACGCTGCTCCGCCTCGCGCCCGACTTCACGCCCTTCCAACCGATGCACACCGTCAACAGCGAACTGCTGCAATTGATGATCGCGCGATGAGTGTGCTCTCCGTTTCCGGTCTGTCGAAGAAATACTGCCGGTCGCTGCGGCGTGCGCTCTGGTACGGGATGCAGGACATCGCTCGCGAAGTGCTGCCGGTCTCCCCACCGCCCGGCCTGCGTCGCGACGAGTTCTGGGCCGTCGATGATGTCTCGTTCGAGCTCCGCAAAGGAGAGGCACTGGCCATCATCGGCCGGAACGGCGCGGGCAAGAGCACGCTGCTGAAGATGCTCGCCGGATTGCTCAAGCCAGACCGGGGCGAGGCGAGGCTGCGCGGAAAGGCCCAGGCTCTCATCGAGCTGGGGATCGGATTCGATCCGCTTCTGACCGGCCGGGAAAACGTCCGCGTCGGCGCCGCTCTCCAGGGGCTCGACCGGCGCGCGACCGCCGAGCTGCAGGAGAAGGTCATCGCCTTCGCCGAGCTCGGAGATTTCTTCGACATGCCGATGCAGTCGTACAGCTCGGGGATGCGCGCGAGGCTCTCCTTCTCCCTGGCCGCGAATCTCGAATCCGATGTGCTGATGGTCGACGAGGTTCTCGCCGTCGGCGACGCTGCATTCCAGCGGAAGTGCGTCACGAACATCCTCGGCTACCTGAACGCCGGCGGCGCTCTGCTGTTCGTCTCCCACAGCCCCTATCAGATTCAATCGCTGTGCGAGCGCGCGATTCTGCTTCGTCGTGGACGCGTCGCGTTTCGCGGCAGCGCCACGGATGCGCTCAATGAAATGTTGAGCGCACCGCCGTCGATGAATCCGGCGATGGAACCGGCGCGATATCGCGCTCCCGCGATCGGGCCGGTCGTGATCGAAGAGATCGAAGCCAGGGCCGTTCACGGCGAGACGATCCGGACGGGAGAGCCGGTGCAGATCACTCTGCGGTATCGCGCCGAAGAACGCCTCGAGGTGTTCTGGGGCTTCGGCGTCTGGACCGCCGATCAATGGGTGCACATCGCCAGCGAGCACGACCTGCGCGTCCGCACGATCGAGGCCGGAGTCGGTGAGCTCTCGTGCGTCGTGCCCCGCCTTCCACTGATGGGCTCGCGCTACACGCTGCGAGCCGCGATCATCGACGCGCGGACGCGAATGGCGCTCGCACATTACGGCTTCCAGGACGCGCCGGGGAGTTTCGACGTCCGGTCGAATGCGAGCGTGCTGACGAACGCTCAACTCGCGGCCAATGCGCTCGTGACATTCGAGGTCGACTGGGACTGATCGAGGAGCGTGTTAGATTCGTTTCATGTCCCAGCTCCCGGAGCGACTCGACCGCGACGGCTACGCGGTTGTCGAAAATTTCCTCACTGAGTCCGAAGTCGGCCACCTCCTGCACGTCTTCGAGTCGCTCGATTGCCCGACGCACCACGGCGCGTGGAGCGCGTCGATGTTCAGCTCCGATCTCGCGTATCGCGCCGCGGTCGACCGCGCCATCAAGGACGTCCTTGCGCCGCGCGCGGAGCCGCTTCTCCCCGGCTACCGTTTCTGCTTCTGCAACTTCCTGGTGAAGGAGCCGCAGCAGGTCGATGACGGCATCGTCCAGATTCATCAGGATCCGACGTTCGTCGACGAGCATCTCTTCAGCACCCTCGGACTCTGGATCCCGCTCGTCGATACGGACGCGACGAACGGCGGCATTTCGGTTCTCCCGGGAAGTCACCGCTGGAACGACGGGCCGCGCAGCTTCGGCGGCTGGTCTCCCTACCTGGATCTTTCGGCGACATTGCTGGAGCAGGCGCAACCCGTTCCGATGACCGCCGGAAGCGCCCTGGTGTTCTCGCAGAAACTCTTTCACGGCTCGCGGGCGAATCGCAGCCGGACGACACGCGTCACCGCCGCCGCCCTCCTCGCGTCGAACGACGCACCTCTCCGCTGCTACCACGCAAACCCTTCGTTGCCTCAGAAACTGGAGGTCTTCGAAGTCGATGACCTGTTCTACACGCGATACCCCTACGCCACGCGTCCCGAAGGAGTCCCACGCATCGCCGTGGTGGATCGAACGTTCGATCCGATCCGCATCTGAGAACGACCAGAGGCCTCCGGCGGGCGGGCCCGGCCCGCAGCGTTTGTTGGCCTAGCCTGAACTCGCGTTTCTCGTACGAATCGCGATTCACGCGAAGACAAACGCAGCGGGCCGGGCCCGCCCGCCGGAGGCCCTTCGTCGTCCTCTCAGTCGCGGCGCGCGAACGCGAGCACGTAATGCGCGAGTGAGTCCTCGATCCTGCGCAGCACGTCTTCGTGTCCCTCGTAGACCCGGAGCATCTCGGCGCAGTACGGGGTCCACGACTGTGCGGTGATGTCGCGCACGCTCACGCCGGCGAAGCCCGCGTGCCTCATCGCTTCCTCGTACTCGCCGATCGTGCGGACACGATGCCGCGGCAGCAGCATCCAATCGGCGATTGCGTCGCCCTCGCGGAACAGCATGTCCGCCAGCGCGATGACGCCGCCCGGACGCAGCACCCGGTACGCCTCGCGGAAGAAGTCTTCGCGCGTATCGAAATGCTCCGCCGACTCGATGGCCAGCACCGCATCGGCCGTTCCGGTGCCGATGGCGAGCTTCGTCGCATCGGCCGCGACGGTGGACCTCACTCCGCGAGCTCGCGCCTGCGTCAGTTGCCAGAGGGAGACGTTCACTCCCGCGACGAGCGAGCGCGGGAAGCGATCGCCGAGGCGGCGCGTGCCTGCGCCGAGACCACAGCCGACGTCGAGAATCACGGCCGCGTCGCGCGGAACCGCGGAGGCGACTTCATCGACCATGCGATCGCATGCCGCGGCGAGATCGCGCGCGCCATCGACCCAGTAGCCGACGTTGAAGTAGCCGCTCTCGCCGTACAGCGCACGGATGCGCGGCTCGGCGAAGAGCGCGTCATAACGCGCCGCGAACGCCGTGGTCGAGACCATGCGGCATTATCCTTCGCCCAATGTCCGCTCCGGCGAAAGAAGCCGTCGCCCGCGGCGTCGAGTATCTGCGGCGCGTCCAGCTTCCGAGCGGCGAGCTGCCGGTGCTCGCGTCGGGGAAGCCCGATCCATCGATTTTTCCGACGGCCGTGATGGCGCACTCGCTCTCGTTTGCACCGGGCGCAACCGACGTCCGTGAGCGCGCGCTCGATTTCCTCGCCGCCGAGATGCAGCCGGGCGGCGTGTGGAAGCACTGGCCGCGCATCCATCCGCAGCACGAGCTCCTGCTGCCCGATCTCGACGACACCGCCTGTGCGTCGGCCGTGCTCACGCAAGCCGGCCGTGTCATCCCGGACAACCGCGCGCTGATGCTGAAGAACCGCAACCGGCGCGGACTCTTTCGCACATGGTTGCTGCGCTACCGCCATCCGCTGGCGATGTACGCGTTCTTCACGCGCACGTCCGCGAAGCCGTTCGACGCCGACGCCGTCGTCAACGCCAACGTGCTCTTCTACCTCGGCCAGATCCCGGAGGTCGTCGAGCATCTTCTCGCCGTCCTCCGCGAAAATCGCGAGCGTCACTGCGACAAGTGGTACGACAACCCGTTCGTGGTCTGGTACTTCTTCGCGCGCGCGCTGCACGGCATCTCGCCCGACGCCGTGGACATCATCGGGAAGAAGATCGACGCGGCAAACCCGTCGAACGCGCTCGAGCATGCGCTCGCGGCGTGCGCGCTGCTTCACATCGGACACATGCCGGACGTCGAGATCCTCTGTCGATCGCAGATGCCCTCCGGCGCCTGGCCGGCCGCACCGGTCTACCACGGCGGACGCGCGCGCAAGCGCGACGGTACGTTCGGCGAGCCGCATCCCGATACGCCCTACTGGGCCTCGGAGGCGTGGACCACCGCGTTCGCGATCGAGGCCCTGGCGCGGATCACCGTCTGAGCAGCCGGCGCGCGATGCGCTTCCACAACGGCCTCGGCCGCGCAACCTGAACCGTGTCGTAGTACGCGAACGTACGCGCATCACGTGCGCCGAGGACCTGGATGCGCGGGAATCGCGAAAACTTCCAGACATAGTGCACGCGCGTGTGTGGGAAGCCGCACCAGTGAAGGATCTCCTCGAGAACGTGCGGACTGGTCGGCAACCAGGCCAGACGGTGCACTCCCGACATCAATGCCTTTTCACTCTCCATACTCAATGTGAGCGCGTGCCCCTTGAGCTTCGGGTCGGCGGCGGTGTTCAGGACGAGCAGCTCGCGCGTGAGATCGGCGGCGATGCGGAGCCCCGCGACCGGATCGGGCAGGTGATAGAAGAGCCCGAAGAACAACGTGACGTCGAACGGCTCGAGGTTGCGCTCGCGCAGCGCGAGCAGATCGAGCTGGTCGAATTCGATGTTCTCGTCGGGCAGATGACGCCCGAGAAAGCGCGCCTGATTCAGCCAGTGCTCGCGCACGTCGAAACCGAAACATCGCCCCGCGCCCATGCGCTTCGCTTCGTAAAGATAGCCGCCCGCGTTGCACCCGCAGTCGAGAACGGAGCGACCCTCGAATCCGTTGGGCAGGACGTCCCGCATCAGCATCGCCAGAACGTTGCCCGGGCGAAGGATGCCCGGGTGTCCGACGCCGAGCGGATCGGGATCATCGTCCGGCGAGCGCTCGCCGGTCCAGATGCCGGGAGCGATCTCCATGTCCTGATGCCATGGACCGAGACGGCGAATCTCGGCGCGCAGTTCCTCGGGGGTCGCGGGCATGTCGTTCATGAGCGGCGCATTATGCTGCACGCATGACCGGGCATCTCATCCATGTCGGCTATCCGAAAACCGGGTCAAACTTTCTTCGCCGCTGGTTTCGGGAGCATCCGCGGCTCGCGTACAGCGAGGGTGGAATCGCCGGCTACGGCAGCGCCTACGAGATTGCCCGCGAAGCGGTGGCTCCCCGGCCCGATGTGCTGTATCGCGTGACGAGTTCCGAGTCATTCACCGCCCCTCACCCCGACACCGGCAGGGAACAGGACAGCCACGACGACCCGATCGATCCGGCGGTGGGCCAGGAGAACGTCTGCGCTTCGCTCGCGGCGCTCTTTCCGAACGCGTACGTGCTGATCGTCACGCGCGGATTCCGGTCGATGATCTTCTCTTCGTTTTCGCAATACATCCGTTCCGGAGCTGACGTCCCGCTCGAGGAGTTCGTCAAGCACCCGTTGATCGGACGTCCGTGGGAGTACGACCGCGTCGTCGGCATGTATCGAAGCGCGTTCGGCGCGGAGAAGGTCATCGTGATGCCCTGGGAGCTCCTCCGCGACGACGTCGACCGGTTCGTGCGCACGCTCGAGGAACGTCTCGGCCTCCCTCACTTCGCAGCCCCGTCCGGCCGGCTGAACACGGCGCTCACCTCCGCTGAACTGTACTGGTACCCGCGGCTCACGCGCCTGGTGCAAACGCTTCCGATCGGCTCGCGCCTCAAGCGGATGTATCTGCGCGGCATCTTCACGAATCGTTTCCGCCCCGCGGTCGCCGTGCTGCAGCGCCTGCGCCCCGGCACACCGGTGACCGCGGACGCGATTCCCGAGCCATTGATCGCGGCGTACCGCGCGAACGCGCACACGCTGCGCGAGAACCCGCTCTACGCGCCGTATGCGCGCGAGTACTACGGATAGCGCGTCATCCGAGACGGGCGACGACGTGTGGCCGGGCGAGGCGGGCGAAGAACCACGCCCCGACGAGCAACGGAATCGTCAGCGCGAAGACGAGCGCGAAACGACCGTCCGCGCTGCCGCCTACGAGCCAGCCGCGCGTTGCGTCGATGAGCGGCGTCAGCGGATTCCAGCGCATCACTCCGCGCGCCGGATAGAGGATCGGCGTCACGAAAAACCAGAGGCTCGTCACCAGCGCGATGGCGCGGGCGACATCGTCGTAGAGCATCCCGATCGGTGCGACGGCGACCCCGAGGGCGAGGCCGAAGAGCGCGAGCGCGGCGATGCCGATCGGCAGAAGCGCGACCGACGCACTCAAAGGCACGCCGAAGAAGATCAGGACCGGCACGAGGACCGCCAGTCGCACCGCGCAGTTGAACAGCGTCTCGATGAATCCCGCGAGGATGACCGCCTCGTGCGGCACACGGCTGCGCGTGATCAGCACCCGGTTCGCGGTCAACTGCTGCAGCGGCGCGTTCAACGCGTCGACGAACAGTTGCCAGAGGATCGTCCCCGTCATCACGAAGACCGGATACGGCACCTCGGTCGCCGGAATGTTCACGATCCGCCGCGATTGCACGTACGTCCACACCGCGGTCGTGCCGAGCGTCGGCAGCAGCAGCCAGAGATACCCGAGCCACGCGCGCCGGTGCCGCGCCTGCACGTTGCTGCGCACGAGCCGCCACGCCACCGCGGGCGATTGCCGCAGATCGTGAACAGCAGCGGCGGCAAAGCGCGCCGGATGCCGCAGCTCCGCGTCGGCGGTGTAGACCGTCTCGGTCATCGAAGTGATTATCTCCGCTGTTTCCACAGCTTGTTCGAATCGCGGAGGATCTGCCCCAGCCTGCGCGGGAAGAGGAGCAGGTGAACGGCGATGACGGCCACGTCGATGCCGTGACGCGCCGCCGAGGCGACCAGGATACCGATCGGGAACAGCGCGTCGTAGTACTCGGCGAGCACGATGAGGAACCGCGGCTTCGGCCTGACGATGACGGCGTTCATCTCCCAGCGATCGACCCGCAGACGCGATTGCTGGATGTAGAACGCGAGGAGAACGGCCGGCACCACGCTCTGCATCTGCCAGAGCATCGCGGTGAACGCCACGAGCTCCACCGGAAACGCGACGTATGTCCCGACACGCTCCGCGACCGCGGGAGGATGCCGCTCCGCGAACGTGCGGACGGCGGCGGTCGCGTCATTCGCGCGATCGGTCAACTGATGCCAGAGGATTCCGCGCAGGCCGTACGCGAAGGCCCAGATGCCGACGCTCGCAATCCAGAGCGGGCGCACCGGTTGCCCCGCTCCGCGATACGCGAGCACGACTCCGACGAGCGTCGGGAAAAGATGCGCGCCGCAGGCATCGGCAAGCACGCCGAGGATGCCGCGCGTCTTGAAGCGGAACGGCGGAAGTGAGTAGAGGGAGAACGCCGTCCAGGCGGCGAGGTAGAACGACAGCAGGAGCGTGTCGTGCCGCCAGAGCCAGGCGAAGACGAGTCCGGCCACGATGGGGAGCGCGGTCAGCGCAGCGACGACCGCGAACGGACGTCCGGCGATGCGGTTCGGTTTTCCCGCTGCCGCGTCTTCCTCGCGGTCGGTGATGTCGTTGATCACGCTGACGTACGCCGCGCCCGGCACGAGGGAGAGCAGCAGGACCAGCGCCGCCGGCCAGAGTCTGGCGACCGGCACGTCGAGCGTCAGCGCGGTGGCGTAGAACGTGGCGAGGATCGGGACGAGCTTGTACTCCCACCACTCGCCCGCACGCACCGAATCAGTCAGCAATTGACGAAGGGCCAGGCGACTGAGCATAACGTACGACCGCCGCTGCTATAGTGAAGTTCGAACCGCCTGCTCATGAAAAAACAACGTTCCCCGCGACCGCGCCGCATTGCGTTCATCACCAGCAACCGGGCCTGGGGCGGCAGCGAGGAGCTCTGGAGCGCCACGGCCGCGGCGCTCGCCGGCGACGGTCACGACGTCACGGTGTTCAAGGGCGAGATGGGCGAAGACGGCGGGCACGTTCGACGCCTGCGCGAGGCCGGCTGCCGGATC
>Ga0193696_1000081_pt1 | contig 42978 bp, 49 predicted proteins | sample L3m1metaG_FD_145074 | JGI IMG/M metagenome (GOLD analysis project Ga0193696, IMG submission 145074) | Soil microbial communities from a riparian zone of the East river system, Colorado, United States - L3m1 | ecosystem: Environmental > Terrestrial > Soil > Riparian zone | place: USA: East River... | reverse complement strand
AGCAAGCGCTGGATCGTTCCCGGCAAACCTGACCAGTTGCGCCCTCGTCAGCATCACAGCGCCTCGCCTTGGACCAGCACGCGCGATACCCGCCACGGTCGGCTTGGCAGGTTCTCGCCCTTGCGCGCGACGGTCCCCGGTATCCGGAAGATGCGGGAGGGATTAAATACCTGCTTGTCGATCTGGACATAATCATCGTCGAACATGCTGGCGGCTTTGTGCAGCACGGCCTTGACCAGTGCAGTGCTGTCGGGGGTGTTCTCCAGCCTGACATCCCAGCGCAGATGGGCGCCGTTGCCGCTGTCTATGATGGTGGGGCCGGGCCACTGATACCACTCGCTGAGCGTGGTGGCTATGTCATAGGCTTTAAGGATCGCCCGCTCATGCTCGCTGTCGGTGGACGATATGCCAGCCTTGCGGATCGGGTCTATGTCGAGTGTGATCGAAGGCCGGAACAGCACATCGGTATCAACAGCGCTTAACCGGCTGTCCTTGCTCGTCACCAGCATCTTGTTGTCGGCACGCGCGAGCAGATCGAGCGAGACGGGACCAGCCATCCAGTAACAGCCTGTCATGCCGTCATGGTCGTTGTTGGTCACATCGTCGGCCATGCGGCGCGGATCGGTGTAGAAGCCCTCCATCGCGGGCCGGTGGCTCAGCAGGCGCACCGCTATGGCATGCGTCGGCGCGCATACACGTTGGGCGTGTTCCCAAACGGTCTTGTAGGAAGATGACAGGTCAGCAGACATGAGCCCCCGACACGCTTTAAAGCGTGTGATGCAGAGTGGTTTTTCGTGACGTAAGAACGCCGGTTGCCCCCGTAGGGATGTTGACCCTGAGCGGCCCAAATGCCGCTGTCAAGCGAAAAATGAGCCGACTACATATGGTAGCTATGGAAAAGATCGGCACCAGATGGGCGATCTTGAACGCCAGACGCAACCGGGGGCGGCATGGCTGAAAGCCCGCCGCCCCACGAAAAACCGATCACCACACCGGAGACCCGTCTTGATCGCTGTCCTAACGGCCCCTGCTAGTGCCGTCAAGACACTTTTCACAGGGGCGGTACGGGGGGATGGTGCCGCGCTCGCCTGTGAAAAGCGAAAGCCCGGCACCTTTGCAGATACCGGGCTTTCTATCCTGTGAAGCGCCGTCCGGGGCTTCACTGGATAAGCCACCGTTAAGGGCCACTTTCGGGGCTGTCAAGCGGGTATTTGCACGCGCGCTTGGATCTGATCAACACTATAATAGGTTAGTCCCAAAAAAGCGGGGCTGGAGTTTCCCCCAGCCCCCGAGTTAACCGAAGCGTGACTGTGATTGCGCTCCGGGTAGGGCTCTTTAAAGGATACCTTCCATATCCTTGAACCGCGGAGCCGCCTCGACCTGACCGAGCATCTGACGGGCAGGCTTGATGTAGCGTGTCTCCAGATAGTCCTGCAACTGCTTGGGGTCAGCACCGGCTTTAATGCGCTCGTCCATGCGGTTCTTGAGATACTGCAAGCCGTCGCCACCGACCTTCTTCGCAGCCTGCGGGTACTTGTACTGCGGGTTGGCCTTCTTCTCCTTCTCGTACACCTCCTGCACAACGGCACGGGTGATCTGTGTAACGAGCGGGTCACGCTGTTGCTTGGACTTGCGGCCATCGCCGACACGGCGACCGAACTTGCCCTCATAGAGAGCATTAATGCCGGTCGTCATGATCGCAATCACATCAAGCTGCTCGCGCTCACCGGCAGGCTGGGCCACAAGCGTCTGGAGCGGGTCGTTCCTGACGGCTGCATCATAGATGTCGAACGCCTCATTCTTCTTCTTGAGAACGCTCTTGGAGGTGCTGACCCGGTTGGTCACATAGTTCTGGACCGCCGAACGCAACAGGTCGGTACGGGTGGCAGGCGGGATCAACTGGAGGTTGATTTCCGCAACCGTGTCGTCCACCTCGACGGTCAGCAGGGCGCTGGGATCGTCGGGCTGGCTCGGAGCGGTGATCGCTGCGCCACTGGTAGGCTCGTCAGCGAATGGGTCGTTTGCAAGTGCAGTAGCCATGATCTTTAAAGTCCTTGTATATGAATGTTAAACTAGTTGGGCTAGTAGGTCGTTGGTAATAAGCTTACTGGGGTGTGTCAACCCCCGGAGCGTTAGGTCGTGGTGCGAAAAACTTTAGATATGTATCCAGCCAGTACCACAGCCGCTGGCGTATTTCTTCTTCGGTGGTGATATCCGGGGTAGAGCGTTCATTTATGTAGTCGAGCATGGTTGGTAATAGGTCAGGGGCAGTCTCTCCTACTGTCAAATCGAGTTTGTCAAGCGTTTCGAACATCCGGGCCATATGCTCCATCTGAGGCAGATCGTCCGGGTCAATTCCCATTACGAACATCAGTCGTCCTTCCATATGTCGGGATCGTCACGGTCAGCGTCCAGTGATGCCTGTATGCTGTGATAGATGACTATGGCGGCGATCAGGATCACCACGCCAAAGCCGATGGGGATTAGTCCTAGCACGGTCATTCCTTCTTAAGATCAAGCGTTTCATGCAGAAGCTTTAAAGCTCCTTCAACGCTGCTGCCGGTAGCGGTGGCGATCACCCTCATAACATCCTTGGATATCTTATCCAACTCTTTCAGGTCTACTGAGCCGTGATACTCCTCCCCAGCGAGCCGCCAGCGGGCCTCCACCAGCGGGTGATAGGGCGCTGGCATGGCACGGGCGATGTAACCACCCTGCCCGCTGCCGGGAATGATCGTCAGGTCGATCCGCACAAGATGGTGTGCATTGCAGATTGCCGTCACTCGACGGCGGATGCCATCGTATCTCATTTCGTGTTCTCCGGTTGCTAAGCGCACGCGCGCTTGGTTCCAATGTACCCTTTAAAGGGGTTGCTGACCCAGTACGCCTTTCAGCTTGTCGGCCAGACTGTTGACATGCGCCGCCGCCTTGGTCTGCATCTCGGTCAGGGCTATCAGGCCAAGCACCGGCTGCAAGTTCTCCGGGGCAAGATGCACCACATCAAGAGAAGCTTTAAAGGCCATATTTGAGGCATGCTTAGCCAAGTCCTTGATCATGATAATCTCGGCGTTGCTGTAGCCAAGCGCTCGCAGCGCCTTGTGCAGATCGGGGTCGTCTATCGTGGTCATGTCACTTCCTCTGTTGCTGGCAATATGCCGCCATCGTCACCATGCACCCACTGCACGCCAGCAGCATTAAGGAAGGTAGTCCCCACGCTCACACCACCACGGGTCGGCTTGCCGTGGCGCACATGGGCAGAGAAACCAATCTCTCCCGATATGCGCAGGACATCCTTGCGGGTCAGCCGGTGAATGTCTTTAATACTATTCACATCATAGTAGAGTTCGCGGTTGATCGGGACAAGCCCGCCCACCGCCTCGATGGTCGTGGGCGCATAGACCTTGCCCTTGTACTCACCCCACGCATGGATGAACGGCACAGGCGAGGCGCCGGGCGTCTGGACGCGCTCCAGCGGGGTCGCGGCTCGCAGCGTGCCGAAACATAGCTCCGAGCCGGGCATGTCCAGCACGAAGGCAGCGGCACGGTGGATGCAGAGCCTCTGCCCGTTCTCGGCCATCATTGCCACAGCGCCTTTAAGGTTAGGATACTCCATCACGCCGTCTCCCGCTCATAGTCCTGCCACTCCTGCTTGGTGGCAGGCGCCACGAACAGGCCGTAATGGTAGGTATCGCTGCCACGCGGGCGCAGCGGCATGACGGCAGGGTAGGCGCCGGTCAGCGTCCATGCCTCATGGGCCAGCCTCGCCACAGCGCGCTTGCTGGCGCCATAGTGGGTTTCCTCCAGATAGCGCGCCTCATGCTCCAGCAGGGCCTTTAAAGCCGCCATAGAGAATACCCGCACAGTCGAGCCTCTGTCGGGCATGAACATGCCCCGCAGGCCGTTGGTAATGTGGAAATACTTAGCCGTCATTGTTGGTCCCTTCTATGAACGCGGCGATTATAAAGATGATACAAAAAACGGTAAGAGACACCTTAAAGCCCCTAGAGAAAGTAAATCCAAGCGGCTATCAGAGCGACCGGGATAGCAACGAAAAACGCTTCCGATCCGTGATTGCCATTATTCCGTGCAGAACCGGCTATGCAGAAAGCAGTGTTTGTCACGTTGAGAACTGCGCACAAAGTTAGTAGCTGTACCATGTTTTAATACTCCATTTGGGTCCGTTTCGGTCTGTAGGGCCTTTCTACAGGCTTACGGCTTAGTGTCAATAACTTTTTGCAGCCGGATTGAAAAAAGATTTAGGCGCCGGGCATGTCGCCGGGCTCCCTTATACGCGCGCTTGGTTCTGATCAGCCTATATAGGGTCAAGCCTCTCGCGCGCTTGGCTCCGATCCACCATTAAAAGGCTGGTTGCTCTGCTGGCAGCAGCCGGGCACGCTGGCGGCGGTCTGGCGCCCGCTTGGTCCCGATGTCCTTAAAGACAGCGCCTATACGCACGCGCGCTTAGTTCCGATCAACCTATATAGTGACCTTTACCGAGCCGGGCGGGGTCTGGCCGGTCGTTCCGTCGCCGAAACGGTACAAACGGGGAACATAACGGCGCCGTAACGGTACATAACCAGAACAGCGGCAGGCAGCGGGGAGAGCCTTTAAAGGCAGCGGGGAGGGTCAGGGCGCCAGCATGCCGTAACGTCCTTTAAAGGCACTAATGGTTGTTACGCTACCGTCACGGTCGCCTGGCGCCATGCTCGGGCGCCTGGCAATGCTAGGTCAGCTACGGGTTTAAGGCATGCCGGGGAGGGTCAGGCAATCGGGGAGCCTGACCGAATGAGCCGATTTAAGGGATCGCCAGCTAACGACCGGGGAGGCTCGGGCAGTCAGTGACCGGGGAGGGTCAATCGTTGGCTGGCGGTGCCTTAAATCGCCCCGATCTGACCGGGACACAAAAAACCCGGCAGGGTTAGCTGCCGGGTCAGGGAGGGTCAGGGCATCGGGTCAGTCCCGCTTGTGTATCGCTTCATTGATTGCCTGCTGAACGGCATTAACGGCAGCGGCTGGCGTTGCGCATTCCCGGTCAGCATGCCTAGCAATGTTCAGGATTACAGTATTGGCATCATAACCCGGAATATCAGTAGCCAATACGTCAGTCGGATGTCTGTAACCGTAGTGCTCGAATTGCTTAGGCGTTCTTTCAAGCAGGGCAAAGGTTATGCGCCGTAACGCTGCCGGATGGGATATGCTAAAGGCAAGCGCTGCCATATCTAGGCTTTCCCCGGCATTCTTGACTTTCCATCCAGTGATACAGCGGCGCCTGTCGGTCAGGGTAGCATTAAGGACTGTCAGGCTAACAGCATTACCGGCAATCTCTAAAGCTTCTATAGCGGCAGCTATTGCGGCGCCGTAGTTATGGATGCTGGAAGCATTAGTCCCGCCGTGACTGGCATTGTTCACGACTAGGCTAATGATAGGAGCCTGCTCCTCCTCCTCTGTAATCTCCTGCCGAAAGCATGCCGGATTACCCTCCAAATACCGGCCCATGCTGAAATGACCTTTACGCGGCGAATAGATGGTTTCGATTGCTTCCCCGGTAGCATGGGGGAGGCTATCAAACACTAGCCGCATGCTGCGCCCGCCGTCACGCCAGCCAGTCGCGCAAAGCTTCACGGCGCCATCATAGCCTAAACCCATATCCCATGAAGTAGCGGCTTTAGCCTCGCGGCTATAGTTGGCGTTCCATTCACGCGGCGTTCTATCGAGATAGCGCATAACATCGGGGAGGCTCTCCCCGATGATACGGTGCGACTTGTCGCTGATACGTTCTATAAGCATTAGATCAGGCTCCGGATGGTGTTAACTTGCGTTTCGGTCATGCCCTTAAAGACCCGGTATTGCAAAACCCGGTCAATCGGCATTCCGGCATTAATAGCGCGCCCGCCAGCGAAAGTAGCGCGCGGCGATATAATGGCGTCGATACCCTCATCTGAACAGATAGCACGAATGCGCTGTACCAACGCGCACCAGTCCTTATTGGGCGCAGCGCGCATTTCCATAGCCTCATCATAATCAACCGGGACAAAGGCAAAACGATCAAGCGCTGCGCCGTCCAGTTTTGTACGCTGATACTTGGCAGTCGTGCCTTGCCCGGTAGTGTTCGCGCCCGCCATTAGGTGACAGTCGGCATGCTTGATAATGATACCGTCAGGGAATGCGAAATAACCCTGCGCAAGAGCCATGTTAAAGGCAGTCACGGCAGCGGCTTTACTGTTATCAATTTCGTCAAACAAGAAAACGCCGCCGAACTCGAACGCGCGCCGAAATGCCGTAGTGACGTATTCAGCAGTAATGGGAGAAATGAAGCCGGTTAGCTCGCTTGTGTCTTGTACGGAGCTACAGGCATAAAACGACAAGCCCAAAGCCTTTGCTACATGCTCGCCTAGCGTTGTCTTGCCTGACCCGGCAGGGCCGTAGCAGTATACGTTGTCACCGCTTGTCAGGATTGTGAGAATATCCGCCAGCATCGGATGGGCGCCGTCAACAGTCACGGGAGCCTTGCCCGGCTGGGCTATCTCTAGGCGGGTCGGCGCCTTGTCGCGCAATGCCTGTAGTTCCGCCTCCTGTAGGGCAATAGCCTTCCGGAGAGCCTCGATGTCCCGCTGTAGCGGCGTCAGGTCCACCGGGGAGGGTACAGCCACGGCAGGACCGGTAGCAGGCACCACAACGGCGATATCGGACATAAGGTCAGGGCGGCGCTTGCCGATCGACTGTAGCACGCGACTGGCAACGGCGGGCGCGTGGCTGGCGTCCCTGACAGCCACATTGTAGATCGACATCAATTCTGTCGGGCGCGCCTCGCTCGCTTGCATGCCGGTCATGCCGCAAGCTTCCGCCAGTCGGCGCAGGGCCTCCACAATAATCGGGTCAGCGGTGGAACGCGCCGTCAGGGCAATACGGCCATTGTTGGCGCGCGTGATTTCGTTAATGATGGTTTCGATAGTCACAGTCATTTTCCTTTGGTTTGGTCGGTGGGATTAAAGGCTTGTGATCAATATGCCCGAGCAGTCAGGGACCGGGCAGTTCAGATAGGGGAACGGCAGGATATGCTTTGCCGAAACGCGCGCCAGCCAGCCGCATTCGGGACATTCGGTTTTCTTCCCCGGAGTTCCCTTCACGCGGCGGTTGATACGAATGACCGGCAGCGGCGCGGGCGCGTCAGGATTGGCAGGGTCAGCGGGCGCGGCAGGGGTTTCAAAGTCGATGGCAGCATAATCCATCTTGATACCCTCCATGATCGGTTGAGCCCATGAAAACCAATCGTCATTCGGCGTTGTATGGGTCAGGGGCGCGTTAAGCCCGAGAGCCTTGCACGCGCGCCCGAATGCCTTGTCATGTGGAAACCCGGTAGCGGCATGTATCAGTTCATGGGTCAGCGCTGCGCATATCGCCACGATGTCCTTGTTAACCGGGGAGATGAAAATCTCGTAATGGCCGTCCTTGCTGACCGAATGGTGAACGATTTGCGCAATGATATTCATGTTGCCCGGTCGGACGCCTAACGGCCATCCAATGCTGGCGCGAATGTTCTCCGGTAGCGGCGCGCCTGCTGCTTCAAACATCGGGCGCGAGGCGGTTATAAAGTCGTTCAACCCGGCTTCACGGGTAGCAATCAAGTCAGTCACGGGTAGGCTCCTTAACGTGTGGTGTGGAGGCTTTGCCTTAGTCGCGTGCAAGGCATGCTGTCAAGCCCTGACGATCACCCGCTACCCGCTGTAGTGACCTAGCATGCGGCGCCTGGAAGCACTAACATAGGTTAGTCTTTAAGGCTCAAAGCATATCAGTTAAACTGATACGGCTTATTACAGGAACAAACCGCGAAACTCGCGCTACAGGCTTTTAGGGTATCAGGGTAGCTGAAAACGGGTTTCGTTAGCTGGCGGTGCCTTAAATCGCCTCAAAATTAGTTGATAGGGCCGTAACGATCATTAGATGCTAGGGATTAGAGAACAGTTCAGGAACATTGGCTTTAGCTGAAGTCGTTTCGGAAGCGATAGTTTTTCAGACCTACAGGCTTAAGGGTGAAATCGTTTCGGCTAGAGTAGTTTTGGGGATATTTTCCGGGGAGGGTCAGGGGAAATGGAGAGAGAGCTAGTCACTGCCTGTAGTATACAAGGTCACGTTAGGGGTTGGAAAGTAATGGTTAGTAGAACGAGTATGGCTAGGCGCCGGTGTTAGTATAGTCTTACAGGTATATCTTAATGCTTACTGAGCTAATGTGAAGGAGAGATAGAGTAAGGCCCTTACAGACTAGAGAGTTTGTATGCTTAGTCTTTAGCCGCCTCTCTCTCCTGCTCTCTCGACTGCCCCTGAACTTGGGTGTATTAGCTGCATAGTACACCACCCGATCCTAGTCCGTAAGGAGTTTGGGCTAACCCTAAATGCTAGGCTTTAAGGGCATTGGGTTAACCTTAATCCGTAAGCTTTAAAGGCATCGGGTTAGCTAAGGATTAGCTGGCTGCTAGGTACTAAAGGAGAGACTTTAAATCCTACGCGGTAAGTAGAGAGGCTTTAAGGCGCCGGCATGCCTTATTATTCTGTAGTCCTTAAAGCTTATGAGTTAGTATAGCTCGCCTGGTGCATGCTCAGTTACTTAGTCATTACTATGTTGTTACTTACACGTAATGATCTATTACTATGTTGTTACTGTTCGTAACGTGATGTACTGTGCTCGTTACTGACCCGGAACAAACCCCGCCACCGGGTCGAACGGCAGGCCACCCCTCGCGCGCCCGTATACTGGCTCTCTAAGATTTTATGAAATTAACTCTCAAACATTAAAGACTACAAACATATAAGGTACTACAGGGCTTGATCACACTAACTCCTTACGCCCTAAACTTCACCCCATTTCCCGGTTTCCCATCTTGACAAAGTGCTCTAATTCCCCGATCCTAACCCGCCGAAAGGACGCCCCATGCGCTACAATACCAAGCTTGTCAGGACCGAGGACAGCCTTGAGATGCTGGAGGAAAAGCTCGTCCACTGGCACGGCGATATGTCGAGAGCAGCCGGTGAACTGGGAGTTTCCGTAGCGTCGATCCACTTCTGGATGGAGGAGGATGAACGCTCGGCAGCACGCATTCGCTTGGCCCAGTCGATAGGATGGTCAAGGCTGGAGAATGCGGCTTATGAAAGGGCCGTGGTGGGCGTGGAGGAGGATGTCTGGTTCCAAGGACAGGTGGTAGGCCAGAAGCGGGTCTACAGTGATAGCTTGCTCTCACAGATGCTCAAGGCTAGGAACCATGCTTACCGGGCAGAGGAGAGTACAGGGCCGAAGGTAATGGTGAATATCATGCCGAGGGCTAACAGCTACGAGGAGTGGGTGCAGCTTAGGACAGAGACTTTAAAGCAGATAGCGGCGCCTGTAGCGCAGGTGGAATATACGGACTACACACCAGTAACAGAGAGTGCCCTGCGCGATGTCCTCTAAAGTCCCCAAGCGTTACTGTCCGTACTGCGACAAGGAGGTAGAGCCTGCCAAGTGGCTGTCATGTCCCATATGTGGCGGACCTACACGAAAGAGACGAGCATGATCGTGGAAGCCGACTATCGCGTGCTGTTTAATGCGCTGAACAGGATAGCCAATGGCACCTATGACGGGCTGGAAGTCAGCTACTATAACGCCCGTAAGTGCCGGGACATAGCCAAAGCAGCTTTAAAGATAGTGGAGCATCCGAAGTGAGGACCGTGATAGTCATACTGGCCTTGCTGGTTATAGGTATGAAGCTTAATGGCTGACATTTGGCAACCCCAGCCGGGGCCACAAGCGCTGGCTGTAGCAGCGGCCTTCATAGACGAGTTGCTGTACGGTGGCGCAAGAGGTGGCGGCAAGACGAGCTTCTTGCTGGGCGACTTTCTACAGGACATCGACTATGGGCCGGGTTGGACGGGTATCTTCTTCCGCAGGAGCTACCCCGAGCTTGAGGAGGCGATAAAGCAGTCCAAGAGCATGTATACCCCGCTGGGGGCAGTGTGGAAGGTCTCCGAGAGAACGTGGCATTTCCCCTCTGGAGCCACTTTAAAGATGAGGCATCTGGACAATGAGCAGGACGCGGACCTCTACCAAGGACATGAGTACCCGTGGATCGGCTGGGATGAGCTTGGAAATTGGCCCAACCTTACGTCTTATGACCGCCTTAAAGCATGTCTTAGAACAACCGACCCCCGAGTTCTCAGGAAGCGAATACGTGCTAGTGCAAATCCGGGTGGACCCGGACACCATGCGGTGCGAGCTTATTTTATCGATCACGCCCCACTCGGATTCCAGCGGATCGTAGGTGAGCATGGCATGACGCGGATGTTCATACCCGCGAAGCTTACAGATAACCAGATATTAATGACAGTGGACCCCGGCTATGTGGACCGGCTGCGCTCGCTGGGCTCTAAAGAGCTTGTCCGAGCATGGCTGGAGGGTGACTGGAATGTGGTCACAGGAGCCTACTTCCCCGAGCTTTCCTTGAACAAGCATGTCATCGAGCCGTTCACCATACCGCCGCATCTGATGCAGTTCCTGTGCGGTGATTGGGGCTCAGCCAAGCCGTTCGCTTTTTACTGGATAGCGGTCAGTGATGGTAACTTACAGATACCGCCAGACCCGTTCGCACCGCCCGGTTCTTACTCCCGCTTAATCCCCAAGGGTGCGCTGATAGTCTTTAGAGAGTTTTACGGCTGTATGCCGGGGATGGTGAATGTAGGGCTTAGATGGCCTGCCTTTCGGGTGGCTCAGGGCATCCTCCAGCGCGATAGAGAGGGAGAGAGACGGTCTTATGGGGTGATGGACCCATCTGCCTTTAAGCAGGATGGAGGACCGTCACATGGTGAAGTCATGGCTCGTAATGGCGTATGGCTGCGTCCTGCTGATAATAGTCGTCTGTCTGGATGGGGGCAGATACGCGCACGCCTCGCAGGCGAGGATGGTGATCCCGATATTGATAACGGTGTGGGCACTCCTATGCTCTATATCTTTAATACGTGCCCTCACCTGATCCGTACACTCAGTGCCTTACAGCATGACAAGGATGATCCCGAGGATTGTGATACAGACGGTGAGGATCATGGCCCCGATGCCCTGCGTTACGGCTGTATGTCTAGGCCTTGGGTGAGGCCGAGCCCTCTCTCTATCGCCCGTCATCCCGACCGACCGGCGTGGTTGCCGCCATCGGTCAAGATCATTCAGGAAGTGACCCTGATGGACCTGTTTCAGGACAGGGAGGCTGGATTGACGGTCTCTTTGCCCGGTCTTTAAGTGGACTGATTTAATCCAATTTTAGGACTTGCCCTCCCAAATAACATGGGTTAATTTTGCCAGCCATCATGGCAACTCAACCAGCTTCGCCGCCGTCAGCGCCTGACAAGAAGGACGCGCCCAACCGGCGTGGCTACTGGCAGGAGCAGATAGCGAAGGCTTTAAAGCGCTGGGATGGGTTCTTTGGCGACGGCGACAAGGTGCAGGATCGTTACATGCTGGAAGGCTCCCGCATGGACGGTAGCCCACAGGACAAGTATAACATCCTCTATTCCAGCACGGAGACGATAAAGCCATCTCTCTATGCTACCACCCCCAACACACAGGCCAAAGTCCGTAAGGTCGATAGCCAGAACGATACCAAGGTCTATGCCGCCATGCTCATGGAGCAGATCGGTGACTATGGCATTGAGGTGACTGATTTTGACACCAGCATGCGCAATGCCGTGTCTGACTATGTGCTGCCCGGCTTGGGACAGGTGTGGGTGCGCTATGACCCCAAGATCAGCGCGGCCAATGACGAGCCTGAACAGAACTATCTGACCTTTGAAGGGCTGGCGGTCGATTATGTCAGCTACAAGGATTTCCTGACCAGTGTGGCACGCACATGGAAGGAAGTCCAGTGGGTGTCCAAGCGCTGCTTCTTCACCAAGAAAAAGGCCAAGGAGCGCTTTGGCAGCACTAAAGCCAATCAGCTTAACTACTCTTACAACAAGAGCGATGGCGGCACCAAGTCCTCTGATCAGACCGCGCTACAGGCGATCATTTACGAGATATGGGATAAAGAGACACAGACGGTCTACTGGTACTCAGAGGACTATGACGGGGATTTGCTGGATCAACAAAGTGACCCGCTCAAGCTTGACAACTTTTTCCCATGCCCACAGCCGCTGCGAGCCGTGTGGAACACTAAATCATTCATTCCGCGCTCTCTTTATACCCAGTATAGAACACAGGCAGGTGAACTTGACCGCCTCACAGAGCGTATCCGTTACCTTACGGAGGCCCTTAAAGTACGTGGCATTTATGACGGTTCACAACCACAACTAGCTAACGTCCTGAACGGTGCTGGCAACAAGATGATCGCAGTCGAGAACTGGGCGGCGATCATGGGACAGGGGGGTTTAAAGGGCTCAGTAGATTGGGTGCCGATAGATGTTGTGGTCCAGACCCTCTCCGAACTCTTTAAGCAGCGCGAGATATGCAAGAACGAAATCTACGAGATTACGGGTTTCTCGGATATCGTGCGCGGTATGTCGAAAGCCAGTGAAACTTTGGGTGCGCAGCAACTTAAAGCGGATTGGGCTGGTGGTCGTCTGCGTGACATGCAGAAGGAAGTTCAGCGGTTCTGCCGGGACATCATCCGCATTATGGTGGAAATTGCGGTAACGCACTTTAATGATGCTACCCTGTTAGCGTATAGTGGTGTGTCTCTCCCCGAGCCAAGCGAGGAGGAGGCGCAGGCGGCGGCGCAGGCTTTGCAGCAGGGCGTGCCTGCGCCGCCAACAGCCCGCCAGCAGATGCAGCAGCAGATCGACAAGGTATTTGCCCTGCTGCGCTCCGAGAAGCTGCGCTGTGCCAATATCGGCGTCGAGACTGACAGCACGATCATGCCCGACCAGACCAAGGAGCGTGAGGACCGCATGGCCTTCCTCGGCTCCGTGGGCGCCTTCCTGCAACAGGCCGGGCCGATGGCGCTCCAGTTCCCCGACATGCGCGGGCTGCTGGGGGCGATCCTGATGTTCACCGTGCGGACCTTCCCCGGCTCACGCCCGCTGGAGAAGGAGTTCGAAGCCTTCGTCGAGACCCTTAAAGCCGCTCCCCCGACGCCACCGCCCGGACAGGACGGCAAGGAGACCGCTATGGCGTCGGCAGAGGCGCAGAAGGAAGTGGCGAATATCAAGGCGCAGGCGGACACGCAGAACAACAATAATGACAATATGCAGCGCAAGGCCGAAGCTGACCAGAAGGCCGAGATGGAGCGCTTTAAAGCTACTCAGGACCATGAGTATCGCATGGCCCAGCTTGCGCTCCAGTCGCGCGAAGTACGCCTTAAAGAGATCAAGCTTGGTATCGACATGGAGGATAGCGTCCTGCAAGGTCAGGCGGATGACGAGCAGCGTGAGGCTGAACTGCGTGAGAAGGATATCCTTCTCAACCGTGGCGAGCAGGAGACGGCAATTAAAGCTGATCTGGACACTCGCAAGCAGGACATGGCCGAGCAGATGGGCGAGCGCCAGCAGGGCCTTGCCGAGCAGCAGCATGACGACCAGATGGGCCTGCAACAGCAGCAGGCGGACACGGACGCCGATATCAAGCAGCAGCAAGTGGACATAGCGGCTAACCCGCCAGTACCGCCTGCGCGATCCCCGAAGGATGGCGGCAATGTCTGATGATCTTTACGAGTATCCTGATAATCATATTGGCAGTCGCTCTTACGTTAGCGTGCGGGGTCACTCTCGTTCTATACCCCGATACAAGACATATATGGGTCGCGATAGTCATTATCATCTGCTCCCTGATTTTGGCGGGGACGCTTATGACAGTAGCGATGAAGCTTTCTTCTATCTCCCCGATAAAGCCGCCTATGTCTCGCCTATGGATGGCACTGAGATTACATCACGATCACAGCACCGCGAACACATGAATAAGCATGGTGTCATAGAGGCTGGTGACATGCCGGTAGGACATATGCAGGGAGCCAAGCGTGGAGCCGACATGCCCAGTGTCGGCAGGACCGTGGCAGATATATTGAGACAGCAGGGGTATATAGGCTGATGGGTACGAACTTCGACTCTTTGGATATCACCACTGACCTTAATGGTCAGTCCAGCGATGCCGTGCCTTATCATGGTCAAGACGTTCCGCAGAACCAAGCCCCGGCTCCTGCGCATGAGACCCCACCCCCCACAACGCCACCAGAGACTTTAAGGGAGACCTTAACACAAGCCTTCCGCAAGCAGACGGAAGCGCCGGAGTCTGCCCCTGTACCCGGCGACCAAACTGCCCAGCCAACTGCGCCCACCCCGCCACCTCCAGATTTGGTAAAGGTGGGCGACGTTTTCCGGCACAGGGATGGCAAGTTTGCCAGCGCCGAGGAAGTTGCTGCCTTTAATGCTCGTCCCTCGGGTCAGACGGCACCTCCAACACCGGCTTTAGCGGAGCCTAGTGCCCCGCCACCCCCATTCATCCAGTCGCTCACGCCACTGGAGCAACAGCAATTTACGTCGCTTCCGGCGGAACTTCGGCAATTTGTCGAACGGACTATGGAGGACGTAAGTAATCGTGCGACCCGCTACGGCGAATACGACATGATGGAGCAGCAGATCATCGGCCCGCGCCGTCAGGCATGGGCGCAGGAGGGTATGAGCCCTGCTGTGGCGATGAGCCAGCTTCTCCAGCTATCGGACTTTGCCGGTAATGATCCCGGTCAGTTTGCGCTCTGGTTCGCGGACCAGCACAAGCTCGATCTGGATCAACTGCTCGATGAGCGTGATGCTCAGACGCAGAATGCGGACCCGCGCTTGAACGGATTGCAACAGGAGATTGCACAGCTACGCAACACTATTCAGGGCTTTGTAGGCAATACAGCGGAACAGGAAACACAGGCAAACTTACAGGTCGTTCAAAGCTTCGCGTTGGAGAAAGATCAAGCTGGAAAGCTTGTATATCCGTACTTCGCCGAAGTTGCCAACGACATTAAGAACTATGTTCCTGTCATTCGGAATAGGCAACCCGCTTTGCAAGGGTATGAGGCTTTAAAGGCAGCTTATGACATGGCAGTATGGGCCAACCCGTCAACACGGGCGCGCATGCAGCAGGCTCAGATGGATGCTTTAAAGACCCAAGCAGGTGCGGAAGCTAACCGTGCGCGACAGGCTGGTACAAGCATTAATGGTGCGCCCAACGGGGATGCGTCTAGTGTACCTAACAATCCAAACCGCAGCGTGCGGGATGAAATCTTGCATGCTTATCAGCAATCAACGGTTTGAAGGGTATAGACGATGGCTAGTCCAAATTGGACGGATATCATGACGACCACAATCGTCAACCGTCAGAAGAAGCTCGCGGACAATGTGAGCAATAATAACGCGCTCCTTAAGCGCCTTGAGAGCAAGGGCAAGATCAAGCCCGCCGATGGCGGCACCAAGATCGCGCAAGAGCTTGAGTACGGTGAGAATGGTACGTTCCTGTGGTACAGCGGCTATGACAATCTGACGATTACCCCGTCAGAAGTCCTGTCCGCTGCCGAGTTCGATTGGAAGCAGTGCGCCGTCGCTGTGACCATGAGCGGCTTGGAGGAACTACAGAATAGCGGTGTCGAGCGTATGATCGACCTCATGGATGCTCGTATCAGCAATGCCGAAAAGACCATGAAGAACAAGATGGCCGCTGCGGTCTATGGCGATGGCACTGCCGCCGCCGGTAAGGCCATAGGTGGGCTTGGGCTCATTGTTGCTGACAGCGGCACCGGACAGGTGGGTAATATCGACGCAGCGACATGGACGTTCTGGAAGAACCAGACGTTCGACGCTACGACCGATGGGACGGCGGCGGCGACTGCTGCCAATATTCTTGCCTACATGAACCGTATGTGGCTCAAGCTGTGCCGTGGCACCGACAAGCCTGATCTGCTCGTCGCCGACGATGCGTACTACACGCTGTACTGGAGTGCGCTGCTCCCGAACCAGCGGTTTACGTCCCCGGCTATGGCGCAGGCTGGCTTTGAAAGCCTCAAGTACATGAGCGCCGATGTGGTGTTTGACGGAGGTATGGGTGGTGCATGCCCTTTAAATCACATGTACTTTTTAAATACGGATTACATATATCTCCGTCCGCATACAGATAGGCAGTATGTACCTCTTAACCCAGACAGGTACATGAATAACCAAGATGCGGTGTGGAAGCTTATCGGATGGGCAGGCAACATGACGACCAGCGGCAGAAAGTTTCAAGGTGTGCTTAAAGATTAGGGAGCATACTCGGTTCCCTTAATCCGAGATAGGAGTTCTCTTGTATGCTCGCCGTAGGCTTCAATGATAGATCTGTCCAGTCCTTTAGCGTTGTTATAGGACGGAGCAGAAAAGTCATGGAAGTCTATGGCAGCATCAATCTCCTCTGCTTTGGTAATCGAGTATGGACGGATCGCTTTAAGGAAATTAAAAGCGTCTGTGCTGTTAGCCGCCCAATCGAATTGCGGCTTCCATATTCCGGGTTTTCGGTCACGGAAATATACTATGCCTCCGTGGCAAAAGTGCAGGAAATCTATTGTGGGTTTATGGCACATACAAAGATGTACTTGCAGGTAGTAGTAGCTTCCGGTATGCTTCGTTTTCTTATTAATAAGAACGCAGCCTTCACCGTCGAACAGGCCTGCAAAATATCTATTCATGGCTTCCTCGCTAGAGTATTCAGTGGAATGGCTGCTCTAGCGGGGGAGAAGGAGATTGTCAAACGTGCAGGTTCTCGCCCCTGGGAGCCTGTACGGGGCGGGTGTAGTCTCAACACCCATCACTGCACCCGCCTACTAATAGAAAGGTATTAAAGATGTCAGAGTTTGAAACCGAGGGAATGGTCAAGGGACCGGATGGCACCATCCTCCGTTTCTTCTATGACACGGCACGCAACGAAGCAGCCAGTGCTGCCGAGGGGCGTCCGATCTTTGACAGCGTATTGTTCGTGGATGTCATCACGCCCGGTCAGAAGGCCAGCACGCCACGCTTCGAGATCGAGCGTGTCTGGGCAGAGCAGAGCCTTAAAGCACTTAATCTGCTTGCGCCCACACGCAAGAGCTTCCGGTATGATGCCTTCAAGGAACAGGTGGAGAAGTTCAAGTCCGATGAGAAGGCACAGGACTTGGCAGGTACTCCTTTAAAGCAATGGCCGCGGATTGATCGTGGGCTTGCTGCTAGCCTAGCAGCCGTGAATGTTTACACGGTTGAGCAGCTTGCGGGTGTGTCCGACCAGAACCTTACCTATATCGGCATGGGAGGCCGAGAGTTAAGGGAAGCGGCGCGTGCGTTTCTCCAAGCGAGTGATACAGCACAAGCTGAACGGCTTGCTGGGACCGTTGAGACCCAACGGATCGAAATGGAGGCTATGCAGGTTTCGCTTAGGGAAGCTCACACACAGATGGAAGCTTTAAAGGATCAGATGGTGAAGATGGCGGGTCAACAAGTGAAAGCCCCTAAGCAGGCTGAAACACTTCCGGACCTGACACCTCCGCCGATTGAAACCAATGCACGTAAGGGTATCAAGACGGACCCCCTCGTATAGGAGTGCTTTAAGGTGATCAAGCAGAAGCAGACACAGACTATGGCGGGTACACGGGACTTCCGCACAGGCCAACGCTGCACGCCGCTCGCGGCATCGGTAGGTCCCGATCTTCACGGTGATGGCACATGGCCGGGTGACGATCAGGCGGGCTCTGCTGGACCGCCTCCGGGGTTTGAGCCGTCCGATCCGGATGGCATCCCTGACCCGGTGGTGCCTCCGACCGACCCGGCATACATTGACGAGGTGTCAGAGGGCCCGCCAGTGGGCTTCGAGGAGCCTGACCCGGATGCACCCCCGCCGCCCGTGATCGAGCCCACAGACCCCCTCTATCAGGGCCCAGTGGCAGAGACGCCGCCGGGTTTCGAGGAGCCCGAAGCGCCTTGGGAGCCCGGTGGCGAAAAACCCGAGGAACCACCTCCGCCTGAGACGTTCGGGGCGACCCTCGCCGATGACAGGGTGGAGAAGGATCGCCCGCTCGTCTGAGAAGCTTTAAAGGGAAAGGCCAGCCATGACACTCTTTTCAATCGTCAAGATCGTGATGGAGAGTAATGGCTGGCCTGCGCCTGTAACCGAGGTGTCGTCGAGTAGTGACCCCAATATGAAGCAGGCGATGGCACTGGCACAGAAAACGCTCGATCAGGTATCCTATAGCCGGATGTGGCCCGTCCTGCTGGAGAGCTACACGTTCACGACAGTGGCTAATCAGGCTGACTATCCGCTGCCGACTGACTTCCATCATATCATCAGCAATGCGTGCTTTAATGCTACTGGTCATGCCAAGCTTCGGGGCAGCGTGTCTCCGGCTGATTGGAACGCCATACGGCTTGGTATGTCGCCAGTGCCCAGTGCTTACAGGATATTCCCTAAAGGCAAGATGTTCAGTCTTGTTCCGACACCGCAGGGTGCGCAGGATGTGACATATGAGTATGTCACCAAGAACCTTGCCTATGACGCTGCTGGCACGCCCAAGACAAACTTCTCCGTGGACAGCGATTATCCGCGTCTGGACGAAGCTATTATAGAATTGAACCTGACATGGCGCTGGCGGCAGAAGAAGGGGCTTGACTATACCGCAGAGCTTGCAGAGGCCACAGGTATTACCGATCAGCGCTTTGCGCAGATGCTCGCGCTCGGTGAGAGCCCGATAGGTGGTGGCGGTGGGGGACCGCCTTTAACCGATGGTTATATCGGGCCACAGTTCAACTATCCATATGGGGCGTAGGACATGGCGAGCGCTGCACAGATCAATACTCAGCAACGGTCCAAGCCCAGTCCGGTCCCGGCGCCTGTCGGTGGCCTTAATGGCCGCGATGGTCTGTCGGAGATGCCAGCGACCGACGCCTATGAGATGGACAATTTGTTTCCCGGTACAACGGGTGTGACAGCCCGTAATGGTTGTGAGCCGCACCAGACAAGCGTTGCCACCCCTATTCGCTCGCTCGAATGCTATTCAGGCGGGGATACTGCTGATAAGATACTGGCGTTCAGTGGTCCTAATATCTATGATGCCAGTATCAAGAATGTCATGGCTATATTAAAGACAGGCATGGCATCTGACAAGGTGATCGCCACCATGTTCGGCACTGTCGCCGACAAGGCGCAGTGGTTGATCATCACGACCGGGGCGGATGTACCCAAGTCTTACAACGGCACGATCATCACTGACCTGACAATCACAGGCGTACCCGAAGGACCGCAGAATATCAACTATGTCTGTGCCTTTAAAGGCCGTCTCTACTTCGCGGTCAATGGGCGGCTTGGCTTCTACTATCTCGCGCCGGGCACGATCCAAGGCGCGGCTGAGTGGTTCGATCTGGCACAGGTCTCGGCACTAGGAGGGACTTTAAGGGCTATAGGTACATACTCCCAAGACAGCGGCGACGGTCCCAATGACTATATCATCTTTGTGACGAGCAAGGGTGAGTATTTCATGTATAGCGGCTATGACCCGTCCGATGTGAATGCTTTCGAGATAGTCGGGCGTTACAGGTCTAGTGAACCTATTGGGCGCAAATGTCTGTGTGATTATAGCAATGACCTTCTCTGCCTGACAGTTGAGGGTGCCATCCAGTTCAGCGCCATCAAGAAGTTCGGTGATACCCGCTCCGAGATTGTAGCGATCACCTCCAAGCTGGGCGACCGGCTGCTCAAGCGCAACAACTTTCAGGATGTCTATGGTTGGTGCATGAAAACCTATCCGGTAGGTGGGTGGTTGATCGTGTCCGTGCCCAATACCACCTCCGAGGCTGGCGACTTCGATCACTTCGTCATGAACACGATCACACAGGCATGGTGCCGCTTTAAAAGCGATGAGTGGAATGCTGTGTGCTTTACAGTGGCTAATCGCAAGTTGTACTTTGGCCGCTACGATGGCAAGATCATGCTGGCTGATACGGTGCAGTCTGATAATGCCAAGGAGATACGGTTTGTCTGCAAGCAAGCCTATAATATGTTCAACTATCCCGGTAACAAGCATTTCCAGTGGGCGGCGGTCATGTGCGCCTCGGAGGCTCCGGTTCTTATATCTGGAACGCTCAACGTCGATTTCAAGGACTTTACGCCGCCTGCTACTCCGTTGCCGCTGGCGGTGGGACAAGGTGCGGTGTGGGATCAGACATTTTGGGATCAGGAGTATTGGGCTCAAGGGCTCTATACGCAGGAGGTCATGATAACGCTCCATAACTACGGGACATGGGGTAGCCTTCATTTGCAGGGGAATGTTAAAGGTGCTGCTTTCCAGTGGTACTCGACCAAGTTCATTGTGGAAGCCGCAGAAGGTTTGCTATGACGGCATATTGTCTCCCTGCTGGTGACAACACGGACCTTGTTGGGCGCTATGTAACCGAAAAGACCGGCATGGCGTTGCAGTCGGGTCTGTTCCAAGCGTTCGCGGTCTTTAATTCACTTCATGAGTTCATAGGTGGCGTGGTCATCACCAACTTCCGTGAGTATGACTGTGAGATATCATGTGCCGCTGAAACGTCGCTGGCATGGTCGGAGGATGTCATGCGGGCGGTGTTCCGCTACACCTTCTGGCAGCTAGGTTGCGTGCGCTGTACGTCGATCACGAAGAAGGGCAACAAGCGGGCAAGGGGGTTCCTTGAAGCGCTTGGATTTGGGCTTGAAGGCAATCTTCGGAAGGCCTATGATGGCAAGCATGATGCCCTGATTTATGGGCTTTTGGCGTCGGAATGCCGCTATCTGGACGATCCCGAGGAACCGGGGTTGGCGTCCGAGGGAGGCACCGAGGAAGCTTTCGAGGGTGATGACCCTGACACCGAAGGCTTGGTGCCAACAGCGCATTAAAGCCTTCCTGTCACAGGAGGCTTAATTGGGTAAGAAGTCAGCCCCCAAGGCACCCGCTGCGCCCGATCCAGCACAGACGATTGCTGCACAGACTGCCTCCAACAAGGAGACAGCGGTAGCGAATGCGAACCTTAACCGGATCAACCAGTATACACCGCAGGGCTCGCTGGAGTTCAACCAGATTGGCACTAATGCCGATGGCACGCCTCGCTATGAGAGCCGTCAGACGCTTAGTGCTGGTGAGCAAGGGCTTTACGATCAGCAGAACCAGATAGCCAATCAACTTAATCAGGTTGCTGGTAATCAGATTGGTCGTGTTCAGCAGGCCATGAACACGAATATAGATACGAGCGGCTTCACACCGTTACAGACAGGTGTTAATGGCGGCCCCATCCAGAGCAGTATTGGCTATAATGGACCCGGACAGAAGGGTACGTTCGGGGGCTATGGGGACGTACAGACAGGTTTTGCCGATGTGGGGGGACCGCAGAGGAGCCTCGATTACAGTGGTGTATCGAGGCTCCCCGGCACTGATGACTTTGCCAAGCAGTCGCAGGAAGTCAATGATGCTGTTTATAATCAGGCGACATCCCGGCTCGATCCGCGCTTTGCACAAGAGAAGAATGCTTTTGAGTCCTCGCTTGCTGCCAAGGGTGTAACCGAGGGTAGTCGTGCCTATCAGACCGCACTGGAGAACTTTAATAGGTCCAAGACTGATGCCTATAATCAGGCGACTTACAGCGGCATACAGGCAGGTGCCAACCGTCAGGGTCAGTTGTTCGGCATGGGGCTACAGGCACGCCAGCAGGGCGTGGGTGAGGTCAATGCGCAGGGTGAGTTTGCCAATCAGGCACAGCAGCAGGCTTATGATCAGGCACAGGGCCGTGCAGGCTTTAATAATCAAGCTGTCCAGCAGCAATATGAGCAGTCAATGGGCGCGGCGCAGTTCGGTAATGAAGCCGAGCAGAACGCCTATGACCGTGCAGCGAATAATGCCACATTCGCCAATAATGCTCAGAACCAAGCCTATAACCAAGGACAGGGTAATGCAGCACTGAACAATGCTGCACGCGGGACGCAGTTCCAAGAAGCCGCCTATCAGCGCAATCTGCCTATTCAGGACATCGCGGCTTTAATGGGCACGGCTCCGGGCGTGCAGCAGCCTAACTTCGCCAGCTACGCTCCCGTGAATGTTGCTAATACCGACACGGCGGGTATCACGCAGCAAGGCTACCAGAACGCCTATCAGCGGTATCAGGATCAACAGAAGGCGCGCAGTGCCGGGCTTGGCAGCATGTTCGGGCTGGCGGGCAGCTTGGGTGCGTCAGCGATCACCAAGTTCTCGGACAGGCGCCTTAAAGCCAATATCAAGCGTGTCGGTGAGACCCCAGCGGGCATTCCGACCTATACGTATAATTACATCCGATCCAAGACCAAGCAGTTCGGCGTGATGGCCGATGAGGTCTTTAAAGTCATTCCAGAGGCCGTGAGCGTTGATCCTAGCGGTTATCTGATGGTAGACTATGGGAAGGTACGCTAATGCCTACAACGAATGCCATCGGCTCCAAGATGACGAAAGAGGAACTGGCGGCGCTTGCTGCCCAGTTGAAGCCTGTCCTCAATCCATCAGTCAGACAGGCCATGCTGGATGATCCCCGCACGGCTATTGCCAAGTCGCTGCTGGAGAAAGCCAGTGATAGCACCCCCGCCGCCGCTGGCAAATATGCGTGGATGACGGGTCTAAGCCGTCTCGGCTCCGGTGTCGCTGGCGGGCTCTTGGAAAAAGAGAACCGTGAGCTTTACAGCAAGGCCAGCAAGGTACAGTCCGAGGCAGATAACGAGTATCGCAAGAGATACCTTAAAGCTCTCGGTATTGATCTTGGTGACGAGACCATAGCGCCGACTGCGCCTGCTGGTGGCGCTCCCCCGCCTGTTGCCTATGACGAGGTGGCAGCGGCGGCACAGCAACAGCAGCCCGCAGCCGCTGCCGCGCCTGTACCGCCTCCGCAGGCGGCTCCTCCCGCCGTGGCGCCACCGTCCTTGCCTGCTGATTTTGCCAGCAATTTAGGGCCGGATATAGCGCGGTCGATTGGAGGGGCACCCCCTCCAAACCCTCCCGTGGCCCCGGCTCTGGACAGCCGGGGCGCACTCGGGGCTATTCCGCAGTCGGCACCGCAGCCGGGACCGCCCCAGCCCCCGCTCCCGCCCCCGGTCCCCTCGGCGGCACCCGTGGCTATGCCGCCGCCGTCCCCCCAGCAGGCTCCCCTGCCGCCCCCGCAGCCCCCGATATCGGCGGGCGCGGCCCTTCCGCCAGAGGCGGCGGTGAATGGGCCGGTGGCGTCTATGGACCCCTCGGGCCTCCCGCCAAGCTCCCCAGCGGCTTCGGTGTCGCCCACCCCCTCCCCCTCCCCTTTGTCGCCCCCGCCCCAACCCTTGAGGACCGCAGCCCTTCCCGACGCCGGTACGGAACTGTTAGGAGGAGCAGAGGGTACTGACGATCTGAGCGGCGGTGCTGGCACTGACACCATATCACGCCGCGATCTGTCGAAGGTGCCGTTTGCAGCCGTTAAAGACACTATCGGCAATATGGAGGGTCCAGCGGCTCTTGGCGGCTATGACGCACAGGCCTACAATACGGGCAACGGCAACAGTGCAGGTCTGGACAGAAGCTTTAAACCTACTCAGATGACCATCGGCGAGGTGATGGATTATCAGAAGAATGTCATGCGCCCCAAGACGAGGCTGGTGGGGACGACCCCCGGACAGAAGCGGATTGGTTCATCGGGCATCGGGCGTTACCAGTTTGAGCATGACACGCTGGCGCAGAATGCCGAGAAGGCTTTTGGTGCCAACTACCGCAAGGTGCCGTTCACACCCGAAAATCAGGACAGGGTTGCAGAGACCCTGTATGATGCTGTCAAGAATAATCCTGCACTGGCAAGGAACACATGGGCAGCGCTTAGTGGTCGCAAGGTGTCGGTCGGTGCGCAGTCGGACATTGGCGAGCAGTCTACCGACACGATGGCGGGTGGCGCTGCACAGGATGAAATACCCCTGCCTCCTGCACCTGAGAAGCCTACCCGCCCGGCTGACCGCGAGCGTATCCGCTCTGCCCGGTTGCAGATGGCAGCGGCGATCCTCGGTGGCGGTGGCAGTCCGCTGGGGGCTGACTTTACAGCCGCTTCGGTACAGCCCGTGTTCGACAAGGGGCTTGAGGACGAGCAGGCGGCACGCGAGGAGCAGTACAAGGTACAGACGCAGCTTGATCGTGACGAGTTCAAGCAGGCGATGGAGGATTACTCCAACCAGACCCGTGACCTGTCACAGGCGCAGATAGCCGAGCGTGCAGCGGCACAGAAGTTTGGCTATGACAAGGATTTGACCGATATCAGGAGCAAGGCGCAGATTGAGGCGGCTAAGGCCAAGGTCGCTGCTACCCCGGTCAAGGTCAAGAACCTTCCTGCTGCCATCAACAAGACGATATCAGCCCAGTCGAGCGCTTTAAGTCGTCTCGGTGAAGCTATGGCGGGCTTCAAGCCGGAGTATTTCCAGAACTATGGCAGCAAGCTTGTCGGGCAGGGGAAAGACGCATGGTCTAACATCAAGGGCTCGATAGGGATCGGAACCGACGCCGATGCCAACCGGGTGGTATGGCGCAAGAACTTTAATGCCATCCAGAACATAGACCGGCATGAACTGTTCGGCAGTGCGCTGTCCGCTGGCGAGGCGAAGGCGTGGGATGCAGCGTCCACCAACGAGGGGGATAGCCCTGCGGTTGCTGCCAAGAACCTGCGGATACGCTATAATATCATTAAAGATAATCTGAGCAAGGCAACTGCCAGTGCCATCGGTGGCGGCTATGATCAGGAGCAGATACAGGGGCTTATAGGAAACTCGCTTGCTCCTGTCACTAACCCTGACTTGGACCAGTTCACCACACCGGCTGTTCCGCGCAAGTCCCGTGCCCCCGGTCAGCCGCGTAAGACGGTGACACCCGTCCCTGTGCAGATGAACGGTGGCAGCTATATTAAAGGCCCTAATGGCTGGGAGAAGGTAGGCTGATATGGGCACGCCTGTAACCGATCCTGATCTTATCGCCAAGCTGGAGGCAGCGGCGGGTGGTGCGCGTGCTGCGCCCCCACCAGTGCCCGTGACGCGCAAGAACCGGGCTCCGGGGCAGTACCGCTCCTACCGCAGTCAGGCGAGCATAGATGCCGAGGGTGGCGGGGGTACGCCGGGCCGTGGCGGGGTGTCCGATCCGAAAGTGGTGGCAGAGCTTAATGACCGTGCCAAGGCGCAGGAACTGGGGGTGGATTATGACACCGTATCCCAGTCCCGCGATGCGCAGATCGCCAAGGAAGCTACCGGGAGCATCTTCCCGGCTGTGGACAAGGGGGTGTCGGGCAGCAAGACACAGGCTTTCCTTAAAGGCCTCGTCGGCGATCCGGCAGCGGCGATCACCCAGTTCGGGCTCCGTACCGGGCGCGACCTTCAAAAGGCCATCGGGCTCGATCCTAACAGCGGCTCCGGGGTATTCTCGGATGCACAGGTGGCCTATCAGGAAGCTGCCGAGAAAGCCCGTGAGCAGGAGTATCAACAGGGGCGTGAACGGCAGGGACGTACCGGGCTCGATGTCACCCGCTTCGTCGGCAATGTAGCCCAGCCCTACATACCGGGCGGTGGCGGGGCTACCGTGGCTGGCAAGCTTGGCCGGGCGGCTTTACAGGGTGCGGGCGGTGCCGCGCTCACGCAGACCGATGTCGCGCCCGGTGAGAGCTATTGGGGCAAGAAGGCCGGTGATCTGGTCGTAGGGGCAGGCGCTGGCACGCTGGTCAGGGGCGCGGGCGGTGCGGTGGCACGCAAGCTGCGGCCTGCTGGTGCCACGCGCGGGAGCTTGCGGGCGGCGGCAGAGGCAGCGAAGGAACTGGATGTCCCTGTTGGTATCGGACAGGTCACGCCCAACCGGATACTGTCCCGGCTCACGCATGGCAGCGCCAATGTGGTTGGTGGCTCTCCTATCAACAAGGGCGCTGTAAGGACGGAGGAGGCTCTTGAAGGGGCTTTAGCGGATGTAGCCAGCGAGATAGGCCCATCCACTACCGGCTTCCAAGCCGGTGAGGCGGCTCGCAAGGGTATCGAGGCGTTCCCGGCACGTATGCAGGCCAAGGCCAATACGCTGTATAACAAGGTGGCGACATTAGCTCCTCATCGGTTGAGTACACAGAATGAGACCATGAGCGCTCTTACTGATACCTTTAACAAGTATGACAACCCCAATATTGGTGCGGAGCTTGCGAACAGTGACTTGATGCGCTATGCGCGGGCTATTGCCAATCCCCCGCCCGGTCGGGTGGGTCCACCGCAAGCACTGTCATTCAGCGATGCCGAGAAGCTGCGTTCATCGGTAGGCAAGATGATGGGCGAAAGCGGTCTGGTGAACGACATACCGCGTGCCGAGCTTGCCAATGTCTATCGGGCACTGACCAAGGATATGCGGCAGTCGCTGGCGGACAAGGGTCAGCCGGGAGCTTTAAAGGCTTTCGACAGAGCGAGCAGATACTGGAATGCCGGGCAGCAGCGTGTCGAGGCGCTGGAAGGCGTGCTTGGCAACAACCGCAGTTCCGAGCAGATCGCCACGCATATCACCAATATGCTTAAAACCAATACCAAGGGGGTCACGCAGCTTCGCCGGTCGATGACCCCGGACCGCTGGGATCAAGTTGCCAGCGGTGTGTTCCGCAAGATGGGTGAAGTATCTTCCGCCAATGCCGATGAACTCGGTGGCGGCTTTTCTCCAAGCCAGTTCATGACCCAGTTCAACAAGCTACAGCAGCAGGACAGGCGCGGCTATGAGGCGCTATTCGGCGGTCGCCATGCCCGCTTGAAGCCCAAACTGGAAGCGCTCTCTACCCTGTCCAATCGCCTTAAAGATAATGCCAAGCTGGCTAACCACAGCGGGAGCGGTTACTATGGTTCGCTGACTGCCATGCTGGGACTGTCTGTGGCGAACCCGGTATTAGCTTTAAAGATGGCTGCTGGTAATAGGGCGTTCTCGCACCTGATGTCACATCCGCGCTATTTGCGGTGGGCGGTTGGTGCAGCCAAGACTATGGACGGGATACGCAACCCCACGGCCAAGACTATTGAGCATGTCTCTCGTCAGCAGCTTGCACGGCTTGCGGGTATGAAGTCGGCTGATAGTGGTTTTTCAGATAGTGTAGCGGAGGCGTTGACTGCGGTTGACCCAAACACACCGCCGCCGCAACAATAGGAGGCTTTAATGCCATTCGACGCAGGGGGTACGTTCACCCGATCCTACAACTGGCAGGCTGACCGTGACGCTGGTATAAAGATACTGGCGCAGCGGATGGATGGCGAGTTCAACAACTATGCGGGCGGCTTAAATCAGACGTTCCTGCGCACGGGCATCGTCCCTATGGGCGGGCCGCTCAATATGAACAGTAACGCCATAGTGGGGGTCAGTGGCGGCACGCTCGCCAACCCCGGCTTCCGGTTTGAGAATGACAATGACAGTGGCATCATGTCATCGGGGCCGGGTAATGTCACGGTGGTTGCGGATGGGGTGGCGGTACTGTCTGCGGCGTCTACTGGCATAACGGTTGCAGGCGGTCTGACTGTACCGGGTGCCATGACCGTCGCTGGCGGGCTTAACGTCACTGGCACTATTGGGGCAACGGGTACTATTACCGCTCCTGCCTTCCAGATTGACCTCGCTTATTACTTCATGCTCACCAGCGGCAACCCGATGATTAATGTCGATAATAATGATTACATGATTTACAACCGTGCGGCTGATCTTCTTGCGACGTTTATTGGCGGTGTGCAACAGTTTGCAGTAAGTGGTGGTAACGTCAACGTAGGTACTGCCGGTGCTGCGTTAATTTATATGGGGGAAGCTAATCAGTATTATCAGAATACGGCTGCGTCTGCTATACAGGTATTCGCGCCTAATGACCTTATGTATTACGATAAGGCGGGGGATACGTATAACTGGCAGATAGGTGCTGTCACCCGGATGACGCTAAATGCCAGTTTAGCTAATTTCTCCGGCAATCTTAACGCTGCTGGTAATATAACCATCTCTGGAATAGGTAGTGTCATTGGTACTGCTGTTGCAGGCAACGGGAACGTACAGCTTATAACCGGTGGGGCACCTAATAGTGGGTACATTAGTTTCCTACGATCAGATGGTGTACGGCAGGGATATCTCGGCTTCGCTGCTAGCCCTACGGGCTCAATAAGTTATATGAACGATCTAGGCGGCGGGCACAACTTTGCAGGCGGTCCTGTGACAACTGGCGACATTATCGCTTCCGGTATCATTAAATCAGGTACTGGTGCGCCTATGTACCCCGGTAACGACGGTAACTACTACATTGCCATGCTTGGGGCTAATCCGTATATTAACTTCGATCCCAACGATTATTTAGCGTATGACCGTGGGGGTAATGGATATAATTTTCATATAAATGGCGTTGCAGTATTTGCTGTAAACGCTGGCGCTTCATATGTGCCAACAGGCGGCGCTGGTGGCGCGCTTACAGAAGTAGGCTACAGATACACTCCGGGGTTTGTATTTGGCAGCAACAATACGGTTTTAAGCACTTGGATCGACCGTGTAGCTGTCTATAACGGCGGTGGTGCTGCTACCCTTACGCTACCTTCTGGCTTCCCTAATGGAGCCAGTTTCAGGCTGTTCGTTGTCGGTGCAGGCAGTCTTGTCCTTGCTCCCGGTGGTGGTTGCCAACTGTTCTGGCAGGGTACGGGTGGTGCGGTCGTGGCGGGGGCGCGTACTATCAGCCCCGCCGGTTATCAAATGATGGAGCTTGTCTCGATAAGCGACGGTACGGCATGGATGCTGTCTCCGGGTGGTCAGCCATCTATCGGCATTACATAGGAGGCTTTAATGGAAATCATCATCTTTGCGATCCTAGTGATCCTAGTGATAGCCATGATTATATGGGGCCTATCCTACCTCACAGCACTGCCCGCTGTCCCCCGCCAGATCATCATGGCACTGGTCATCATCCTCGGTGCCGTGCTGATCGCCCATAGAGCAGGAATATTCTAATGTCCCTCGGTGACTTTACAGCCGATCCTTTAGCCCCGCTGTTCGGGCTGTGGCGCTATGGCTTCCTCGATACTGGTCAGCCAGCGCCGTTCGCACGGCAGGCATGGTTGCAGCAGGGCGCGGGCGTGCCGGTCAATCCGGCTCCCAGCACATCGTGGGACTTCATGACAGGCGTGCTGGACAGCCGTATCACCGCCTCGGGTGGGGCTAATGCCACACGGGTCAATGCGGCGGGTAATCTCGTCACGGCTGTAACGCCACGGTTCGACTATGATCCAGTGACTTTAATGCCACTCGGTATGTACGTGGAGATTGGCGCTACCAACATCCAGATACAGAGCAATGGCTGGGGTGCTGCTCCGTGGACACCTACCGATACGGTCATAACCGCCAACAACGCCACTTCACCCGATGGCACTCTTAACGCCGCTCGCGCAGTCGAGGGCTCGGTGGGGACTGCGCTCGTTACCAACGCCCAGCTTACTGTTACCAGCGGTCTCGTCTACAGCGTGTCGAGATACTTTAAGTATGGTAACTGCCGCTGGGTGGTCATGGCTGTGACCAACCCCAGCTTCGCCAATGGAGGACAGGTGTGGTTCGACATACAGAATGGTGTGACCGGGGTGGCACAGGCGCTTGGTACTGGCACCAACCTTGTTGCGCGTATATACCCGGCAGGCAATGGCTGGTATCGCTGCACCGTGTCAGTCATCATGGGCGCGATTACTGGTATGCTGGTGCGCAACTGGTCAGCCATTAATGACTTCAGCCTTGTCCGTCAGTCGGGTGCCACTTACTATATGTACGGCGCACAGGTGGAGCAAGTCAACTACCCGACATCCTACATCCCGACAGTGGCGACCAGTGTTGCCCGTACAGCCGATAGCCTGCTAGTGACCGGAGCTAACTTTACGTCATGGTACAACGCCACACAGGGCACCATGATGGTCGAGCATGAGCTTGGTGGCTTCGGTGCGGTCAACAACCCGCTGTTCAGCATAGACGATAATACTGCAAACAACAAGATCACCGCAGCCCGTACACAGCCGGTTGGTGTCGCCAGCCTCGCAGTGTCTACAGCCTCGGTGGCACAGGCGGCTTACAATACCGCTAATGGCGCATTGCCCACTACCCTGTCCAAGGTGGCGGCTGCATGGAAGCTTAACGACTTTGCGCTTGTCCTTAATGGTAGCGCTGTAGCGGTGGATACTGCCGGTACTATCCCGACCGTGACACAGATGCGGATCGGGGGTGTATCGCCAGTGGCCGCATACCTTAATGGCCGTATCCGCAAGATACAATACTGGAATACTAGACTTACCGATAGTCAGTTGCAAGTGGCAACCAGTTAGGAGGCGGGTGTCACGGGGCGCCCGCCTCTACTTCCTGGCAGTCCTGTCCTCATCATTAAGCCGCTGGATGTCATCCTTGTGCCTGGTGGGCCAGTCCTTGACCAAGCCACTATGCAGGCTCTCCCATATCACGAACTCACGCATGATCTTCATCAGCGCCACATCGGTCAGCCTGCGGTCGTACTTGCTCCAGATCATGTGATGGAGACGCTTTAAAGCCATTGGCATCGTCTCGTCGGATCGGAGAAACCCCGACCAGCGGAAGTCACTCGCGCCGTCCCCGCTCAGCTTGGCGAGCAGATCATAGTTGCGATATATTATGTCGCTCTTGCTCAACATTCGCATATGGAAGAAATGCCAGAAGCGGCGGTGCCGGTGGGCGATGTCCAAAGGGGTCATCTCAGCCATCCTATACCCCCAATTTGGCAAGATTTGCCACCGCCAGCGAGCGAAATCAAAATCCGGCTACCATCGCCTAGCTCCCCTCTGACGGGCTCTCCTCGGCCTCCGTATCGACCGGCTCGAAAATCCACTGCCCACGCTGGAAGCGGTCGAGCAGATCGTCAATCTCGGCCCGCTTGTCCCAGTCATTGCGCTTGAGGAACTTGGCATGCTCGGCAATCCGCTTGCGGCGATCAAACTCCACCTTGGCGAGTTCAAAGTACATCTGGCATATCACATTCTTGGCTGTAGCGAAATCTTTAAAGGCCATCAGCACCTCGTCCTGACCTATCCATATGCCCCCTAGCACCTGTATGCGGTTATTATCATCATGCTCGATAATACGTATGACCTTGCGCATGACGGGCATATCATAGCGGAAGAAGATGACCCAGTTCATTTTCTCAATATGCCTGTAATCTTAGGTGTCGAAGTATTGGGCATGTAATTGGTGCCTATCTCGATCAGCACCTGCTTCATGGCATCGGGCGGCATCGAAGTGACGAATGTAGGCGTATCAACCCGCTCATGGATACCATCGGGGCTCTCTGTGACCGGAAACGCCATAAGGATGATATGAACATTCTCTGCCTGCGGATTAGCCTCAAGTATGACCTGAATAATGGCGTCACCTATTTCAGCGTCTATCTCAAGCCTGTAATCTTCGTTCATAACACTGCCTCCAGTCCCTCGAATATGTCTATGCCTATCAACTGCTGGTACTTCCTTAAAGCACTTCGGAACCGGGTCTGCGTGTCACCACGCTCACCCCACGCTATGAGCATAAGCTCGTCTACCGTGTTACGGGACACAATATGGTGATTAGCGACAATATGCGCCTGTCCGGATCGGGCCAGCCTTGCGATCGTTTGACTGTATCTCTCAAGAGACCACATGAGAGAATACCATATGAAAGTGTGTCCGCCGCTCTGTAGGTTAATACCATGTCCCGCGCTCTGCGGGTGTAACAGAAGGTTCTGTATCTTACCGGCGTTCCAGTCATCTATAACTCTCGCGCTATGCTTTTGTCCAAGTGTGGAGAATGGTATGCCGTCACGGGTCAGCCGCTCACACAGCCGCTCATAATCGGCTTTAAAGTAATAGGGTATGATGCAGTTGGTGTTAAGCGTGTCCAGAAGCTCGGTCAGCTTGTCCAGCTTTTCATCGTGCAGATGCTCTACATAGTCACGGCCAATGCCATCGGTGGCGTACAGGAAGCCATTGGCGATCTGCCAGCAGCACATCGTCTTGGCACCGCCGTTCGCGGCCATGACAAAATCCTTGCCAAGCTCTATTAAGGCTTCCTTCTCCATTGACTTGTAGAAGGCTACAGCAGTAGCTGGCATATCGACGTAATGTAGATGGCTAGGCGGTACAGCCCCACGCGTAGCATCGCCTAATACCGGCGGTAATACCCCATAATCCTCCCCGTTAAGCTCTACAGTTACGTCTGCGGTCAGTTCGTGTATTCGTATGGGGGCACCGTCCTTGGGCATCCATTCTGGCCTGACTTCCAGTTCGCCGGGCAGGATGTGGTATTTGCTGACATGATCCGTTACCTTCTGCCCCTTGAAAAAGAAGTGCTCTTTAAAGGTCTCGAAGTTGGTGTGCAGGCGGGTGCCATGATCGACCAGATACATCGGCGCCCATATGTTCATGAGGCTGGTGGGGGCTGGCGTGCCGCTCATGACCACCACGCGCTTGAACTTGTGCGGCCCTATGAGGATCATCTTGCCGTCACTGTCATACATGGTGCGGCCCTTCTCGTCCTTTTGGGCATGCCTGTCACCGTAGCGGCTGAGTAGTTTAAAGCGCTTGGACTTGTGCGACTTGAACATGCTGCTCTCGTCCACCACCAGCATGTCGAACTTGGACCAGTCGCCGCGAAGCTGGGTGTGCAGCCAGTCAAGGCTCTCGGGGTTGATCAGGTAGATATGGGCGTCCCGGAACAGGTTGAACCGGCGCATGTGATCGGTGCCCCGGAGCAGGCTGAACGTCAGCCCCTGTGTGTGGCTCCACTCGCGCGCCTCCTGCCGCCAGACCGTCTCGCAGACCATGATGGGGGCTACCACCAGCACCGGCTTGGTGATCACCTTCCAGCGGATCATGTCGGTGATCGCGGTGAGGACAATGGCAGTCTTGCCAAGCCCCATGTCGATCCACAGCGCGGAGCCATCATCCTTGGTGCCCGTGAATATCTTGTGGGCGGCTCGCGTCTGATATGGCCTTAAAGGCTTTCCGTCACTCCTTCGGAAGGGCTCTGTCATATATTTCGTCCGGTTTGGCACGGGAGTATGCTTCCCGGCTCTGCTCGATAAGCCACTCTACTACTTCGTTGGCACGCTCACGGCTGTTGATGTAGGGGAGAACATGCACACCACGGCTTGCCCAGTCAAGCGCGATAGCTGCCTGTACCTTGCGCGGTGGCGGCGCTCCCGGCTTCTTGAACTCTACCACCATCGGGGGACCGGGCCAATAGCGCGGACGGAGGATCATCCTGTCAGGTGCGCCTATGGTGCCGGGGGTGCCTAGCTTGAGGACTTTAAAGCCTCTGCTCTCCAGCAGGGTCTTGAAGCCTTTTTCGATGGCGCTTTCGAGCATTACCGCCGTCCCTTAAGTTCCTTGTCAACGAACTCACGAAGCTCGTTGTCAACCATATCCATGCGAGCCAAGTCCTTTGCGGTGGGTTCGTCGCCGCCTTCCTCAAGGAATGACAGGATACTACCGAATAGGTGTTGCGCGCCAGCGAAGAACGCCATACGCATTTCCTTTAGCTGTATGGGAGGCGCGTCGTCAGGTATGGCCGTAAGGCGCAGTCCGACCCACCCGGCCTCAATTAGCTTGCCTTGATCGGTAAGCTCTTTGGTCAGCCGTATAAGATAATCCCTGTCAGCCATCACCGCATCCGCCAGATAGCGATGGCCCACATCGAGCCCTCGGAGCGCATGGTGCGGTAGCGATACTCACCCTGCTTGTTGATGCTGTAGAGAAGGTGGCGGTAGCGCTGCATTTCCTTCTCACCACGAAAGGTCATCTCATGGATTTGAGTGACCTTGAGCAAGCCGTGTAGCTGTTCGGGGTCAATGTAACCATCATCTGTGTATACCAGCTTTAAAGTCTTTTTCTTGGTCATGGTGTGGCTTTCTGTGAGAGTTATAGGAAGGGCGCCACAGCTTGTTGGCACTGTGACGCCCTTCCGTTCTGTGTGGCAGGCCAGTTACTCGGCGGGGACCGCTCGTCATAAGCGGGGGCTGTGCGCGTAGCCCATAACTGACCCCAAGCATGTAGCCTTAAAGACCTGCTTGAGCGAGCGCCGGGTTGCCAAAGGGGAGCTATCAGCGCATAAGCCTCCACACATACTCAACGCAACAAAATATAATCCCTGTTAATGAGAGCCGTATCTGTCCATGAATAGAGCTTCCCCATTCATCGGCAGATCGGTGTACCAGTCTTGACGGTCCAGCATTGCCGCCTTCAACTGGTCAGGTCCAACATTAGCGTCAAGGTCTACCAGTGTCAACAGTTCGTCATGGACGGTTCCTATCATCGTGAACCCCATATCCTCCGCATTGAGTGCCCCCTGCATGCAGATGTCCCTAGCCACCGCCTGAACGATATTCTCGGTCAACCTTCCTCCGTAGGTCTGCTCCCGGTATGTCTTGCCGTTCCATTCTGTCCGGAACGATAATTGGGGTCTGTTCCATCGGTCAACCGTATCAAGCTTGGGACGGTAGTAGGCAATGTGCCGACCGGAAGGAAGCGTGACGACAAGCCAATAACGATCAGCGGAGAGCCGATGGACTTTAAAGCTAATGTCTGTCCCCCACAGCTTATACTCCTCACGCTCATTCTCCGTTGCCATTATGGCGCATAGCCCCACTCGCTTCCACAGGCCGTCACGGTAATCCGCTATCTCGGGTACGGCGGCACGGTAAACCTGTATGACCTTCTCCGCTTCCTCCTCGCTAAGGATTATGTCCGAGGCATCACAATATGCGCGGAACCCTTCCGCGCCAAGACCAAATCCTGCGCCGAGTACGGCTGACTTCGCGCACTGCCTTTCAAACTTGTACTCGGGGCGAATGCGCCCGTGTTCGTCAAAGTAATCCTCATATGGCCGGGAGTACATATGGTCAGCCGCAAAACGGACATAGACATCTTCACTAGCTTTAAAGCTTTCCAACAGAGGGGTACAGCGCGCTAACCATGCCAGCACACGGGCCTCTATCTGCGCGTAATCACCAATGACAAATCTTTTTCCATCTGGTGCCTTAATGAAGCCTCGCATGGCTTTAGATAATACCCCCAAGGGCCGTGGGAATAGCAAGTCTCCGAGACGGACCCACTGAGGCACGCCCTGATTATCAAGGCCCTTCGTCCAGCAAGGATCAGCCAAGTAGTCAAACATGATCCGACTGTTAACAGGATCACCGCGAACATAGTTATGGGGTTGGATGCGCTTAGCAGTAAAGCGACCAGTATGAGCGCCGTAGTACAGAAAGAGACCACGCGCAAAGCCATCATCTGATACACCATTTTTCATAGCCTCCAGCTTCTTGACGGAGGCACGGGCGGCTTCCAGTCGTAGGTGGATCACATCCCTCACTTCTTCTGGCATATCTGCCTGTGAAACCCGTTGCAGCGTCTTGGTGCGCAGGTTGGGCAGATCAAGCGTTTCCTCACGGGCATTAAGATACTCCAGCACCCGGTCACGCTGGGTCGGGTTGAGCCCACCAGTGATAGCATTAAAGCGTATCTGTCCAACCTGTGTGTAATGCTCGCTAAAGGCCATTGCCTTATATACGTTCTCGACATCTATCGGCAGGCCACGCGTGTTCATCTTAAAGTCTAAATCCCACACTGCCTGTTCGAACGGTGGCAGATCGGGGAGTATGCCGTCAACCTCTTTTTCGGCCTCGGCATCCACCAGACAATATTCCACCCCCTTCTTCCACTCATTCGGTAGCTCGTCAGGCTCGGCCCACAAGGTAGCGATGTTGCCATTCTTCTTGGCGCCTCGATACTGGCGGGGGATGCAGAAGGTTTTAATGAAGTCGGCGCCTTCGGTGGCTAGTTTCTTATTTTCAATCTCCAAATCTTCGCCAACTCCGTATAGGCTCGCTCGCAATCCCCAGTATCGAGCGCGTGCAGCCGTACAAGACCAACGGCGAGGCATAGGCCAGCCCCAGCGCCTATGGCAAATCCAATAATAAATGCTTTGTTCAAAGCGCGCGTTATGAGCGACAAATATTGCGTCGTCATCAATCGCTTTTCGAATGATAGTAGGTAACGGTACAGCATAGCTATTAAGATACTCCCCAAACTCCTCATGGACAGGGTAAAGGCTATTAGCGTAGCGCTTATCCTGCATGAAGTCGAATACGCCTTTAGCGTGCGGTGATATGAAGGCAAGCATGATCGGTGCAGTAGAAAAATGTTGGGCATACATTTGATCGCCACGCGTGCGCAGATCGCATATGGAGCGCGTTTCAAAGTCGATATGACAGCGGTAGCTCATAATGATATCCAAGCCCCCCATTGTTGTGCCATAGCTGCGGCCATACCCGGATAGAAGCGTGAGCGGTCCTGCGCCCTGCCGATCCTGTCGGGCATGAAATGTATCCGTGAGCGCTGGTTGAGCGGTATCATGGCAAGCTCTTTAAAGACATTATTGGTGTCGATCAGATTGGGCAGGCGGTGGAGTGCAAAGCCGGTCAGCTTGGTTTCCGGGTGCCCGAACTGCCAAGGCTGGACGAACTGGACCCGTGCCTTGCGCTTGCGCAGATGCTTGAACAGGATGCTCGCAGGGTTCTCCATCGCTACACAGTCGGCATGCCGCTTGGCAAGCTCCCACGCCTCCATCGCCTCGACAATGGCAGCGGGACGCTCGCTGTGCTTGGCGGTGCCATAGCCGTAGGTGCGGTTGCCACACAGCGCCATCTTGGTACATTCGATGTGAATGATGATCATCGCCCACTGCCCAAGCCGGATGGCATCGCGGTAGTCACCTTTGATGTGCCAGCGCGGATCGCCCTCGGTGTCCAGCAAGTCGTTTGACCATGCGTCTAGGCCGGTGGCCCTTAAAGCATCGCGGACGGTTGCCGAAAACTCGCAGGCGACCAGCACCGGCTTCATCAGACGATCCGGGCCTTGGCGGCTGCGCTACGACCTATCCGTGCGGCTTCCTCAAGCCCATCAGCGATGCGCTTTAAAGAGATTGCTATACTGGCGCGGATAACGGCATCCTCTGCCTCCGCTGGCGGGCGGTTAAGCACATAGGCTGCACCATAAGCGTCAGGTTCGAACAGGCTGTCAGTCTGTGCCATTGCTTCCCTCCTTCTGCTCACGCTCAGCCTCATAGTCCATAAGCTGCCCTCGAAGCTTCTTATAGTCGAAACCGCCCTGTGCGTCAGGCGGTTGCGTGTGTGGTGGCTCCACATCCGCTTCGATCCGCTTACGGGTTTCCTCGATAGTCTCACCCCGCAGTTCAGGCATGATCGGGTCATGCGCGCCATCCAGCATGGCACTGGCGTCATCCTCAACCTTGTCAGGCCAGAACTCGCCATAGCGCATGAAATTGGCAGCGACGGTGCCAGCCTCGTATGCGGTCACGGCTATCGTCGTGTCCGACATCTCGCCAGCTTGAACAGGCCCCTGCCCCTGATCGACAAAGAAGCGGGTCACGCACTGGATGACAAAGCCATTCTCGACCTGCTTGATCTGCAAGTCCCGCTCCTGCCCGCACTGTTGGCGCATCTGATCGAGGCGCTGCTTATCCTCCGCTTTCATTAATACCATGTCTCTACTCCACATTCCACGGTTTGAACGATAACATCGCCTCGGGTGTCAGATGGCTCCAATCCCCTTTAAAGCATATGGCCCGGTCGTCTATGGTCAGCCATGCTTTCGGCTTTTCATTGGCGAACTCAAACAGGTATATCACCTCATTGCCCCACCCCTCGGATACACCGAAGAAGTCGCAATACTGGCGGGTCATCCACGCCTTCATGGCCTCAACCATTTCCGGGTGTTTCGAGCGGCTGCTGTAGATGACCAGCTTAAAGACATTCTGAGCTTCTTCCGCCCATGTCCAGAAGCCTTCCGTGACCTTGCCATAGATCACGCCACCCTGCCACCCCTTCTTATAGTCGTGAATGACCCCATCGAAGTCAATGCACAAGATCGGCTTGCTTCTTCCAGTACCCATCATTATCCCCTTTAAAGTACGTTCATGAGCCCACCCGGCCCACCCTCTTTTATGGCACCGAACTGGTCCTTGGGGTCCGGACGCCCGCTACCACCGATCCGATCACCCGGCTCAAACAACTGGATATTATTAAGGCGGGTACTCAGGAAGTGTTTCCCCATGTAATCGGTTCCGAAAATAATTCCACTACAGCGCCCCGTGCAACCTGCCCATATGTCCAGTGGCATGATCGGGTTCTCATAGGGGCCGATGATACCCGGAGCCCCGCCATAGACGATCTTGCCGTCCTGTCCACGGGTGGGTACGGCTTTCTGCTTCATATTAATATAATACTTACCGAACAGGTACTCGCGCTTCTTGGTATTAAAGCGCGGATCGTCACCATCCCGAAAGAACGGCTCCAGCGCAAAGAACGCGCCCGGCTGTAAGCTCTCGGGCCATGCCTCACCCTTGACCTGATTGCAAAGCTGCACCATCGGCTGTAGCTCGGCAATGCGCGTTTTGTCCCAAGCAATAGTGACCCTATACTCAGCCTCCTGAATGCCAGTTTCCGCGTCCATGATCGGGCGCTTGGTATTCTCATCGGTCTTGAGCAGGGGCTTGTCATGGTTACAGTGAACCAACAGACCGATTGGGGTAATAAGCTCATGGAATATAGGCTTGCCGCCGTTACTGGGATAGGCCACTTCAATTCTCCAATGTGTCAAATGTATGAAAATGTGCCAAATGTGCTTTAAAGTACATCAGGTAGACTGCCTTTTAATGCTCTCGTGGTTCCAGTTCGATCCTTTCGCGCAATGCGTTTCGGTAGAGGGTCATGCACCCAAGCTGTATGGACAGAAGTTCCTTCTGTCTATCAGTAAGGTTTTCGTATATCGGGTTTACCCCAATGAAGCTGTCAAGGTTGAGCATCTTCAAGGACAGATCGTTATCTTCCTCGATCATGCGGAGCAAGTGCGGCGGTCCCTTAATCTCAGGCATATGTATCTCCTTTAAAGTACGTCTGGTAATGAACCTTTTAATGTGCCGAACTCACTTCCTTTCTTCCAACTCTTGCGTCCATCAATCTCTTTCTCGACTACCAGCGATGCGTCACCGCCAGTAACGTAACCCTGTATGGCCTCCGCGAAGGGTTTCATCCACGCTCCACGGCCCATATGCTTGAACTTGCGCTTGAAGAAGCGTTCGACGCCAGCCACCGATATCGGCACGCGCTCAAACAGGTCATCCTCGGTAGCGCCTAGCTCCTTCATCTTCTCCATGACTTGCTTGCGCGCTTGGTCCGAACTAAAGTCTCTATTGGTCTTACCCTTTTTCAGGTCATAGCCGGGTATCCTGCGGTCCATTCGGGCCATGCGCCTGAACGCCTCGCCACGAAGCTGATCGCGGTAGCCTGCAAGGATGTCCGCCTGATCCAGTGCCTCGCCAAGCTGGTAATCATCAAGTGCATTAAAGTCACTCGGATACCATGCTAGGTTCATGTTATCGACCGACCATGCCAGAAACGTAGCGCAGTTGCCACGGTGCGGGCAGTATGTCTTGCGGCAGTGCGGTCCAGCAGCATAGTGATCGTGGATCATGCTGTAGTGGACCTGTTCACGGAACCACGCCACATCATCCTGACTGATATCCTGTGTCCGGATCATGCCGTCACGGTGGACGTACTTGGGCTGCACCACTGTAATCCTGTAAGCGGGCCGCTCACCCCATTTGGCGATGGCTCCCAGCAGATAGGTCATAAGCTGGGCATTCTTGTTGATGTCTACTGGCACCCAGCCATCTTTATAGTCCATTATGTGTATTAAAGCCGGTGTGACGAATACGCTGTCGCAAGTGCCGAACTCGCCCGTTTCGGGGATTTCAAGGCGCTGCTCGTAATAATATTCCCCGCCATATTGCTTGCGGGTCGCTGTGATCCACTCCATTGCCATCATGACGCGGTACTGCATGTCAACATCCTCGTCGTCGGGCATGACGCCCCACTCCTGATAGGTGCTAAGCATCTCATGGGCCTTGGTGCCCTCAAGAGAAGCGTCGCTATCTTGACCGGCATATATCTCCATCACGTTGACACTCGCCGGGCAAGACAACCACCTTGCGGCGCTACTTGGCGGGCGGTGTTTAGCGTGCTGCAACATTATTATGCTCCGTGGTTTTCATGGAAGCCGTAAAGCTCCTGCGCCTTTAGGCGGGCTACTACGGCATCATTAAAGTCTTTAAAGTACCCTAAATGAACTCGCTTATAGTTTACTGTTATATACGCCATCCATCTTCCTGTGCGTTTAAACAGTATAACTCCTGTAGCGCCGGAACGATTTAAGATACTCTTGGATGCGTTTTGTAGATTACCCATCTGTGTCGTGTCACGAAGATTAGAAATGCTATTATTTAGAGGGTTGTGGTCTTCATGGTCTATATTACCATCAGGCCATTTACCATACCATAGCGCCCATATGACACGGTGGAATAGGTAGCTTTTCCTTTTTATAGTAACATACCTATACCCGTTAGGGGATGGTACATTTAAAGCCTCTTTACCGTTCTTGCGCCAGAAAAGCCTGTCGGTAACTGGACAGTACGCTAACAGCGCCCGTAATTCTTCAGCTGTTAGCATACTGTCCAAGTCCTTTAAAGCTCCAACTCGTATTCGGTTGGTTCATCGTCACTATCCGTTTCCGGTTCTTCGACCATCAGGACAGTGTATCCTGTAAGATGGATGTCGTAATAGTCGAAAAGCGGTTCGGTTGTCATGACACTAGTCCTTAGCGGCTCACACTAGCCCAAGTTCTCCCACCGAGCCGCTGGTGGAAGCTCTCAGACCAGCGACATGCTGCCGCCAGCAGGGGCCGTACCGGCAGCGCCGATGACGCGCTGAAACCTTGAAAAAATTTCATTGTACTGGGCAGGCTGCGCATTCGGCAGGCCGTTGATGCCCATTGCGGTAAGCTCTGCGCCGAGAGCGGCTTTAAGGGTCGCATTCGACAGATGGGGCTGGATCAGCGCCATGATCATCTCGTCAGTCGCATTGACCGCTGCCGGGGGCTGTGCAGCCGGGCCGGTGCCGGGCATGGCGAACGGATCGGGCTCAGCGGCGGCGCCTGCACCATTGACATGCGTGCCCGCTGCCAGCGACTTGATAATAGCGTCAAGCTTCGCATTCATTTCTTCAAGTACACCCATGATAATCTCCTGTAAGTTGGGGTGGGTTACAACTATAACGTCCTATGAGCCTTGTCAAGAGGAAAAATAAGGGTAAGTATAGGCCTTAAAGCAAGTCAGGCAGTCCCATGTTGGGCAGGTCTCCATCCTTGATCTGTAGTTCTTTAAGGATCGCCTTATGCCCTAAACTGTTCTGAATACAGTAGACATCGAACTGAGGTGTCTTGGCTATCTTCAAAACACGCTTGGCATTCTCCAACTCTATTAAAGCCCGCTGGACACGGATGCGGCTCATGTTGCAGACCGCCATGAACTCGGCGACCTTGAAATATTTGTGAAGCTGATCGACCATCTCGGCTCGCAGCGCCTCGGCATCATCCGATAGCGTGCCCGGCTTGCGGTCAGTCGAGACCGGCAGGAAGATATGGCCCTGTGGACGCAGCATCCGTGGTATCTTGTTGAACCACAGGCCGTCCAGATCACGCAGCCGTGACTTGTGGATGAGCGTAAGGTCTTTAATGCCTTTCTTATACTCGTCGTCTGTCGGGCCTTTGAGCAGCAGGTAATTGTTCAGCTTGCTCTCGATCCCGTAGGTGCCAGCAATGTAGCTGGACATATCGCCGCCGACATTACGGTTCACCGCCTTGGTCAGATGGTGTGTAACCAGCATGCAGATGTGCAGATGCAGCGCCTTGTCGTTGAGCGCGTTGACCTTCGTCATATCGAGTTCAGCGATACCCTTGCTCATGCCGTTGAGGAAGCCGGTCATTTCCTCGAATGTGTCCACCACGACTATGCCGTTGGGTCCGAATATAGTTTTTGCAGTTTTAGTGAGCGGTTCGATGCTGTCCAGATAGTCACCACCGCGCATGTCTGGTAGATTTCCCGATAGTACCTGTTCACGAAACTCCCGGCTGTTGGGGCATATGATGGCGATACGTGATAGCAAGTCTTTAAAGAGACTATCATCCTCGTCACGACCTGTATCCTTGCATATCTCCTTGTACTGGCGACGGAGCAGTGTCTGTGCGGGCTTGGGGTTATCCTCGAAAGCATAGATGATCGCCCAGTCAGCCTTTGTCTCGCACTTGAGCAGTTGCCCGAACATGGGCAGGCCCATCAAGCCCCTTAAAGTCTCCTCGTAGACCAGTACGGTCTTGCCGGTCTTGGGGCTGGCGATCCGCCAGTTGGCGAGGCCATACTGGGAGATACCCGTGTGGAGGAACGGAAGATCATCGTGGGCTATTCGCATGGCGTCGGAGAACATGAAGCTGGCATACTCGGTTGTCAACTCGAATGGCATGGTCGTGCCAAGCGCGGCATTAGGGTCGGTGAACGGCGCGGGTGGCGGTGGGGCGGGTGGCTGTTCGTTGATGTCCCTTAGCGCGCTTAGTCCCGATGGCGTGGTATTAAGAAGCTGTGCCAGCATCTGTGCGGCTCGGGCGGTGTCGCCGTCAGTGACATACTCAGCCACCAGCATCACGGGGGAGCGGCGCCCATTGAGCGGATCACCCATGTCGGCCACCCCGAAGTCTTTAATGCCCTTGGGATGGAAGCTGATGCGCTCCTCCAGATCGCGGCCAATCGCCTTGCTCGTCCAGCTATAGCCCTGATGGCTGGCCTTGGCGGTCGGCAGCAGCACCGGCACCCAAGCCGACAGGTCGTCCAGCGCCTTGCGGTTGAGGCTGGCGAACTTGGGCTCCCTCGGCAGCGGGACGGATTGCGTCAGACGGGCCGGAGAGGGGTCGCCAGCAAGCGCTGGATCGTTCCCGGCAAACCTGACCAGTTGCGCCCTCGTCAGCATCACAGCGCCTCGCCTTGGACCAGCACGCGCGATACCCGCCACGGTCGGCTTGGCAGGTTCTCGCCCTTGCGCACAACAATCCCC